>Ga0208548_100688_pt1 | contig 12410 bp, 10 predicted proteins | sample ECH_Chost_MetaG_FD_187133 | JGI IMG/M metagenome (GOLD analysis project Ga0208548, IMG submission 187133) | Hot spring microbial mat communities from Yellowstone National Park, Wyoming, USA - ECH_C host_MetaG (SPAdes) (version 2) | ecosystem: Environmental > Aquatic > Thermal springs > Hot... | reverse complement strand
GCGTAAGGAAGTTGGGTGTGGGTACACCCGTGGTCCCAGATGACATGTGCACCTCCACCACTTGGTTCTTGGGTGTAGCGAGCAGGCCGAAGGGGTAGTTCGACCTTATGTCCGCCTTAGTTGTGAAGGGAAGCCTTACGAGGTCGCTGAGTGATGAGATATCTGAAGGGTGCAGACCCAAAGCCTTAAGCTTTGTATTATAGAATCCCACGTTCGTGTACACCCTCTCCACCACCTCCCTCAGCCTTCGAAGCTGTATCTCTCTGATATCCTCTTTCGGCAGGGTCTCAGCGTGCCTATCCCAGAACCTCTGATCCAAGGCCTATCTACCCTTGAAGGCTGGCTTCCTCTTCTCGAGGAAGGCGCGTATCCCCTCCTTTAAATCTTCGGTATAGAATAGACTTATATTCTCACGTAACTGGTACTCCATCGCTCCGTCGAGCTCCATCCCCCAAGACTTGTTTATCACAGCCTTGATGGCCCCCAAGGTGAGGGGTGGCTTCTCGGCGAGCTTGGAGGCCACCTCCCTAGTTGCATCCTGGAGTTTGTCATCGTCGACAACCCTGTTGACAACCCCGAGCTCGCACGCTCGCTCAGCGCTTATCCATTCACCGAAGAAGGCGATCTCTTTAGCCGCCAACCTCCCTATCAGGCGTGGGAGCCGTACAAGTATACCCGCACCCGGGCTTATACCCACATTCACTTCGGGTAACCCGAACTTCGCCGACCTCGCGGCCACAACATAGTCACACGCCTGTATGGTCTCCAAATTGCAGAAGCCGTTAACCGATGCCACTATGGGTTTACGCACACTCTCCATAAGTGAGAAGAGGGCTATCACCTTCTTATTAAAGGCGGCCACCTGGTCGGGTGTTGAGGATATGAACTCGTTGAGGTCTCCCCCAACTGAGAAGGCCTTACCCTGGGCTGTGAGCACAACCACCCGCACCTGCTCGTCCTCAGCCGCCCCGCGGAGCTCAGCGGAGAGCTCATCCACAAACGCGCTGCTCCAGGCGTTCAGCTTCTCTGCCCTGTTAAACCTAATGGTCAGCACGCCACCTTCCCGTAACGACTCTATATTTCCCAAAGCTATCAAATGAATTCCAAGCATACACTAAAAAGTTTTTCGTAGCACCCTAAACCCCTTGAAATACTATTAACTATATCCATATGGGTAAAACATTGTTTGACGCCTCAAACCCAAGGGTGTTCCAGTGTGATGACGCTACTGCGTGTAAACCCACGTGAGCGGGCGGCGAACACAAACCCACACTTAGGGCTCCAACAAGCAGGACCACCTACATATAGGTTTGAATAGCCACGTTAACTATTTGAGGACGTGTTGGGCTAGTATTCAGGCTGACCCCCTCCATCATCGTGGAGCCCACGGGGTTATCTAGGGATGCGGGTTGAAGGAGGGGAAAGTGAGCGCTACGTGGATTCGAAAGAAGAACCGGGGTATCCAGGGAGCCTCACCCATGGGTGACGCACCCAAGAATATCCCTTCTAGACCTCTGGTAGGTGTGCTGGGTGTTAGTATGGGTGGGGTGAGCCATAAGCTGGAGGTGTTACCAGTATCGGTGAGCGCTTAACTTGAATCCGGTGATAATCCTACACTGATCTACTTGTTTTGCTAGTTTGGGGGTATCTCCTTAAAGGCTAGGCTTATGTCCACACCTGACCTACGCCTAATCGCCCTCGCCACGGGGTAGAAGGCTATGGAGGCCACGAGGCCTGCGAGCACAACTCCTAGGGCGCCGGCTGAGAGTGTACCCGTGCTTGTGCCTGCACTCGCCGGGTTCAGGAACACGAGTAATATTATCGCGCCCAAGCCAAGTGTGTGTATGAGCCCGGTCAAAGTGATGAGTGGGAGCCTCCCAATACTCCTCTTCACTGTTAGTGGTGCAGTTTGGAAAACGCTTGGAGCCTTGAACGGTAAGACTAGGGCGGTGACACCGTTCGGCAGAAAAGCTATGGCCACTATCAGCGTTGTCGCCAGGAAGCTTCCAAGCACGCTCGAGAGGTATGTGTCGAGGGCGGCAACTATGATTGTTAGGGCGCATATGATACCCAGTGAGAAGATGGGGGTGTGTGTTCTATCCGATATTGATGCGAAGTTTTTGGGTATAAGCTGGTCGAAGCTCCACGCGAAGAGTATCCTGCTTGCTGGTAGTATGGGTGCGGCTACGAGGCCTAACACTGCGAGGAAGAAGCCGAGGCCGATGAAGAAGGCCGTGTTGGGGTTTACAACGGCCGCCAACACTAGGGCGTTCACACTGAACGCTCCACTTGGAGCGGTGGTTGGATTGACTAGGGCTTCGAAGCCGTAGGCTGAGAGGAACCTGTAGCCGAAGCCTACGAAGAAGGCAGCCACACCCATCGCCGCAATCACCCATGAAACGAGTGTGCCACCCATCACACCAACACTCATACTTCTAAGCGTATTCTTTATTTCACCTGCGAAGTAAGCGGATATAGGTGCCGCGAGGAAGAAGAACACGAAAACCATGGCGCCCGCGGTTGTGAGCGGGGAGCCACTCAGGGTTGGATTCCAACCACTAGCGGTGGCGCTGGCGTAAACCTGAGAGGTGTTGAAACCCGTCGCCAACTGTGTGTCGAAATTGTGGACGAGCGTGGCGTGCGGTGTGGAGAACAGGTAGAAGCTTAGTACTAGGACGCCGTTGTCAGCAGTTTCAGATTATAAGGGTTTATATCGGTTTATGAAATATATGTGTGTGTGAGCGGGTGTGCGCTCATAAAGGGTCACAGGGTGTTCAGTGTGCTGAGAAGCTATTCGCTAGAGCATGAGCTCGGGGATGAGCTCTTACCACTGCTTCTAGCGCACAGGGACGTGGTCAACCGAATACTCGAAGAGCTCTGGAGCCATATAGAGTGGAAAAAAAGGAAGCTACCAGGAAAGAAGCAGTGGAGGCTCCTACCCAAGTACAAGGTGGACATCCACAGCAAGGAGTATAAGAAGAAGCTCAGGGACAGCCTACTCCAAGAGTGGCCCTACGCAGCCCACTGGGTGGACTCAGCCATAAAGACCGCGTACTCAATATTTAAGACATGGAGGAAGAACTATGTTAAAGGAGAAAGAAAGAGGAGAAGGCCCACCGCCAAAAGACTCTTCGCCAGAGCCAAGCAAACACTCATAAAGCTTGAGGGTGAAAAACTCAGGGTGACAGTTAAACCAGATGAGTACGTGTACCTCGAGCTCTCGAAGAGGTACTTTCCTCTACCTGGGGAGGTGTCCTCGGCTGGGCTGGGTGAACCCGTAATCACACCCGAAAAGGTGCACCTACCAGTACACTGCGAAGACACTCAAAACAGCAACCCCAGTGTGGCGTGGGACTTCAACCTCCTCTCCCTGGACGGCTACTCACCTGAAACAGGTTGGGTGAGGATAGACACTAAGAAGCTAGCATCGGTGCACATCTCATCATTCGAGAAGAGGAGGAGTGTGCAGAGGAAGGCTTCACGCTCGAAAAAAGCAAAAAGAGTTCTTTCAAAGTACTCGAACAGAGAGAGAAACCGTGCGAGAAAACACCAGCTCGAAATCGCGCGTGTGATCCAGTCTGTTGCAGGTGTAGTGGGCCTCGAAGAGCTCAAAAAGCAGGGCATGTACACGCGCTCGCGTATCTGGAATCGTAGGATTTCGAGGAGTGACTGGCGCTCAATCACGAGGATACTCGTGGGAAGGATGGGTGAAGTCAGAGTAGTGGAGCTCGACCCCTACGGTTCCTCCTCCTACTGCTCCAGGTGTGGGTGGGAGAACAGAGACCTGAATGGGGCAGACGTCTTCGTGTGTGGTGGGTGCGGGCTCCGAATCAATAGGCAGCTCAACGCCGCGGTCAACCTCTATATGAGGCTCAGGTTCGGGTACAAAGAGAAGTGGGTTGGTGGGAGGAAGCGTGTTGAACTGAGGATGGAGGGCGCTTCCCAGCGGCGGGAGTGGTGGGACAGCGTGGTTCTACCATCCCTCCTGGGTGGGTGCGTCCTGACAGGGGCGGAGCGGAAGGGGATCAATGAACCCGTGAGGTCCCTATATGATGCTGTGAAGCCCAAGCTCTACTATGCGTATGATAGGCATGCGGATGCATACCTATGTATACCTACGTAGAGTGAAACCCTACGAAGGCTATCAGCGAGAGGACACGGATAAACCAAAACCACACCCTATTACTGACCATAGCTAGGCCGAACACGAGTAGGAGTAGGAGTGCGGATATCGCGAGTAAGTCGAGTTTTGAAGTATAGATCACTTGGACGATCGTGGGCGCAGTCTGAGGGTAGGATGTTAGGAAGGCTGGGCCGAGGAAGGCTTGCAGCATTAACACCGATAGGGTTCCTATACCCACCACAAATGAGAAGAGGGCCATGAATGAGGGAATCATGCCCCAGACTGGGTGGATAATCCTTGAGCCGAAAACATAGTCGCCCCCTGCGCGGGGCATGGTGGATGATAGTGCAACCGTGTTGAAGGCTAGGGCGATCAGTATGGGTAGCGATAGGCCGAATATTACAAATAGACTCGACCCCTCGTAAACCGAGGGGAGGGTTAGCACCCCAAGAGGTATGAGCACCAGTGGTCCAGCCGCTAAAAGTGTGAAGGCTAAGACATCAAGCGCGGAGACACTCTTTACTAAACCGGTTGACTCGCGCACGAACGGCGCGGAAGATTTCTTGTCACGTGACATAAGTGCATATACATTTCGGAGTGTGCTTTTAAGTATTTTGAAAATTTGGGTAAACATCAGCTAAGATTCTGAACGATCAACATTCACGCATGAATTGTTTACTATTTTATGCTACCCTGTCGAATGGTGGCCACCCTAATCTGAATGGTGTTGAGGCAATGGCTGCGGGCTTAGTATACCGCTATTGGTGTGACGGGTGACCCCGCACCCCCCTTGAATTTGAGTGGGGTGCATACGAAGAGGAATTCGTGGACACCTGTCTTCGATAATTCTTCGAGTCTCAGATTTTCCACGAGGGGTATTCCGTTTCGCTTGATGAGTATTTGGTGGCATGGAAAGAGCTTTTCGGATTTCTTTTTGACTACGTCGAAGCTTGAAGTGTCAGAGCCTGCGACGCTTATTTTCTGCGCGGCCAGCCACTCGGCGCACGCCTCGCCTACACCCGGAGCGTAGCCGAGGTACTTGGGATTATCCTTCATCCAGAGCTTGGAGAATCCTGTGTAGAACAACACGGCGTCACCCCGCCTCAGGGTGACGCCGTATCGTTCGAGTAGGCCGCGTACCTCTTCGGCTTGTATCTCATACTCTTCATCCAGCATGTCAACTTCATAGTGGCTTGGAAAATCGAGCAGTACACCTCTCGTGACTATTGGTGGGAGCGTGTCAACCCCGAGCTTGAGTGTGCCAGTATCAGTGGTAATGTCCCTCGCATCCAGCCCAGCGTACATTTCATATCCCTCGGAGGCGTGGTTGAGCGCATCTAGGTGGGTGCCCGTGTGATCCGCCAACTCATATCTGCACACAACTGAGCCAAGCCTATTCTTGTTTAAGCCCTCGAAGAGGCGGAGTGTCCCCTCAACTGTCCTGTGAGTGGTCATCACATAGGGACCATGGAAGTCGGGTATCGGCATACCGTTTTCAAGCGTGTGTGCGAGGCTCACAACCAAGCCTTTCCTTACGTATTGCAGCGCCGCCCGAACAACTTCTGGAGTAATAAGTGTTAGGGCTCCGGTGAGATCGCTAGCCGACATGTGATGTGTTAGTGTTAGGTCGACTAAAAACCTTTGTTTTTTGATTCCTCCTTTAGCGCCCTATGCAGGATTTTACCGACGCTCGATTTGGGTAATTCCTCTCTGAATTCGATGATGCGGGGTACCTTATAGCCTGCTAGCAACGTTCTGCAGAATGCTCTTAACTCCTCTTGTGTAATCTTACCGTCGGTTACAACGAACGCCTTCACAACTTCCCCATATTTCTCGTCTTCGACACCTATGACCGCCGCCTCCTTCACGTGTGGGTTCTCCATGATTGCGTGTTCAACCTCGTGCGGCCAAACCTTGTAGCCCCCAGTGTTTATCAGGTTCTTTCTTCGACCGAGAAGGTAGACGCCTTCTGGGAGCACGTAGCCAACATCACCAGTGAGCAGGTAGCCTGAAGAATTGAAGACTTTAATAGTTTCCTCCCTATTATTCCAATACCCTTTCATAACCTGCTCACCTTTTGCGCCAAGCTCACCCACTGCACCCATGGGTAGACGTGTGTCCCCATCGAAGGCGGCTACATCAGCTCCACTAATGGGAACACCCACATAGTTGGGTTTGAATACGCCAAGGGGTGACACGGTGAGCTGCGGTGAAGCCTCCGTGAGCCCCCAGCCAACATTCACCACCACCCCAGTGAGTCTTTCGAATTCCCGTGCAACCTTCTCCGGTATCGGTGCTCCAGAGGAGAAGCACACCCTAAGCGAACCCACATCCCAATGAGAAGTTGCAAGCTTTCTCACAAGCTCTCCGTAAATCGTTGGCACACCCACTAACACACTCACCCTGTACTCCTCAATATAGCGGAGAAGCTCTTCGGGGTTAAACCTCCTCATTATCACACACCTCCCACCACTGTAAATGGCTGTGTTAAAGCAACAGTTTAGACCGCCACTATGAGTCATGGGGAGAACCTGTATAAACACCTCTTCGCGTTGCCTGAGACCCCACGCCACGCTTAGTCCACGAAGCACTGTGAGAATATTCTTGTGTGTCAAGACCACACCTTTGGGTATACCTGTCGTGCCACCCGTATAGAAGATGCAGGCATCCTCCGCCTCCACCCATGAATCACAGGGAGCAGAAGCCCCACCATCACCATTATTTTCTAAAAACTCGGCGACACGGATTCCTGCAGACGCGTCAACGTGTCTTTCAAATGAGCACACAACTAGGCTTGCCCCTGAATCCTTAAGGTAGGATTCAACTTCCCTATCACTAGACCTGTAATCAATGGGCACAGCGATGCCTCCACACATAGAGACAGCATAGAGCGATGTAGCAAACCGCCAACCATTAGGAAGCAGAATTCCAACCCTGTCGCCAAGCTTAACACCGAGCCCTCTCAGGTGGTCGGCGAATTGTGAGGCAGCACAATACAGCTCCTCATAGCTAAGCGTTTTCCCCTCATAAGTGTCTATTATGCACACACTCTTAGGGTCGCCACGCCTGAGAATCTCGTGTAAGAGTATACTGTTCACACGCATCTTATTTTCAGGGCTCTAAAATATATTTCCTTAGATAATAAAGGTCCCGCTGAGTGCTTATATCCATGTTTCATGTAGGCTTATTGTGACACTTGAAGAAGAGTTCTCACAGTCAGGTTTAGAGGTGGTGTCAAACACTGAGAAGTATCGAGAGGACTTCACACATTATCCCGTGGAGCCCAGAATCGTTGTGAAGGCCAAATCCACAGAGGAAGTGGTGAGCGCCGTCACAATTGCACGCAAACATGGGTTAAGCCTCACACCCTGGGGTGGAGGCAGCAGCCTTGGAGGTGTGCTATGGAATAAGGGGGGAGTGGTGGTTGATGTTTCACCTATGAAGCGTATCATCGAGTTCGACGATATTAACTGGGTAGTCCACGTGGAGGCGGGAGTCGTGCTCGACGACCTAAATAGATTCCTCTCCGAAAAAGGGTTCTTCTTTCCCCCCGACCCCGCTAGCTCTTTTGTGTGCACGGTGGGTGGCGCCGTCGTGCAGGGCTCCGGCGGGATGCGCTGCGTTAAATACGGCACGATGAGGGAGTGGGTGTTGGCGCTCAAAGTGGTGCTTCCAGATGGTTCAATCGTCAAGCTTGGTGAACCCCTCCTTAAGAATCGTGCGGGCTACGACCTTGTAAGGCTAATGGTGGGCAGCGAGGGCACCTTGGGTGTGGTCGTCGAAGCATGGCTCAAAGTAATACCCCTACCACGCTACAAGCTCACCCGGCTACTCGCTTTCTTCCACGACGAGGCACACATAGCCGAAGCCATCTTGGAGCTGAGGAGACACAGGATTCAGCCCGAGCTAGCAGAGTACATGGACCAGCGGGTTCTCGAAGCGTTAAGAGCACACTTCAACCTGCCCGTGGAAGGCGTAGGAGCACTACTCCTAGACCTAGCTGAATTCGACCTAGAAGAGGTAAAGAGCGTCCTATCCAAAGCCAAGATCAGGATTGCGCAAACAGAGGAGGAAAAAGAGGAATTCTATAGGGCTAGGGCCTTCGGTGGGGTGGCCGTTAGCGCCCTCTCCAAGAACTATATGGTCGAAGACGTGGTTGTACCAATAAGCAGGTTACCCGACCTCGTAGCCATGATACGTAAACTAGAGGAGAAATACGGCCTCCTCGCACCAACACAGGGGCACATAGGTGACGGCAACCTGCATCCAGAAATACTCTTCGACGACTCGCAAAGAGAGAAAGCTCAAAGGTTCTACCAAGAGCTGTGCGAATACGTGATCTCGATAGGGGGATCAATCACGGGGGAGCACGGCGTTGGGCTCCAGAAGAAAGAGCTCCTAAGGCGACAACTAAGGGAACACAACGGAGGGCAAGTCATCGAGCTAATGAAGAAAATAAGGGAGGTGTTCGACCCAGGACACCTGCTTAACCCAGGAAAATATATAGAGTAATCAAATTGACCATCACATAATCAGGGCTTTGATAGGAGTGCGACGCCCCTATTAACTAGGTTGTGGTTATACCCCAAGCAGCCCAGACCTGTCACAAGTCCCCTAGTTGCTCCTTTGACCTGTCTTTCACCAGCCTCCTCCCTTAACTGTTGGATGGCCTCAACGACGAGGGAGAACCCCCCAGCAGTCCCAGCCTGGCCACCCGAAAGCTGACCCCCACCCGTGTTAACAGGCAGGTTACCGTCATATGTAATAGAGTTCTTCTCAACAAATCTTCCACCTCCCTCCGAGGCGAAACCTAAGGCTTCTAGCTGCATCAGCACAACAACCGTGAAATCATCGTAGAGCTCTAGGAAGTCAATACCATTCAAACCAACACCAACTCTTTCAAGAAGCCTAGCAGATGGAATATTCAGCTTTGTTATATCGCGTAACTCGTTTTGAGGCTCGGAGTTCACCTGGGTCTCGACCCCCTCAATTCGCACCGGCTTATCCGTGAATCTCTTCGCATCATCCGAGCGTGAAAGCATTAGCGCAAAGCCTCCGTTCACGGGTATCACGGCATCAAGGATCCTCACAGGTTCTGCGAGGTAGGGGGACTTGAGGTATTCGTCGACCGTGAGTGGCTGCTTCAGATACGCCCAAGGATTCTTTGACGCATTCTTTCTCTGTGAAACCGCCACCAAACCTAGCTGCTCGGGTGTGGTTCCATGCTCATACATGTGTCTCCTAGCTATGAGCGCCGCCTCGCTGAGTGGACCAATCATGCCTAAGGGTAACTCGTAGTTCAATTCATACCTCCAAGTCCTCTCAAGCCTATACCCACCTTGGGGTTTCGAAGGTGTGAGCGGTGAGTCAACCCCAAGGAGAACCACATGGTCAACCACTCCACTCTTTATGAACGCGTATCCCTCAGAGAGTAGGCTGAGCGCGCTCATACCACCGTGATCCGATACCACGGTTAGCTTCGGTGCTACGCCTAGATTCTGCGCCACCTCAGCACTGTAGATGAGTGAGTGAGGCCAAAGAGTCCTGTTAATACCCAACGCATAGCTCAACCCATCAAGCTCCCTTTTACCGATACCCAATGAGTGGAGAAGCGCGCTGAGTGCACGCGCATGGTACTCTTCGGCTGTGAGCACAGCCTCACCCCTATCAGCCCTAGCCCTAGAGGGAGGGATGACCGCGTACCCAGAAACGTACACATCCGTCATATCTACTCCACCACCCTAAAGTAGGGGAGACCCACTTTATCACTTAATTTTCGCGGCTCGAGTACCACTCTACAACCTATTTTGATACTCGAGGGATTCGTAGCCAACAGGCGCGCGTATACCCTTACCCCCACATCTAGCTCAACGGAACCCACTACGTACGGCAACTCTTTCTCAAACTCCCTTGAGTTGCCTATAACACGGTTGATTAGGGTGTAGGTGTACAGCCTCCCCTCCTTTGGCGCCTCCACCCATTTAAGGTCTAAGCCTCCACAGACCACACACCAAGGCTTGGGGTAAAATTGGTGTGAGCCACACGTGGAGCATCGCTGTAAGAGTAGTTTACCGCCAGCCAAACCTTCAAAAAAATTCTTATTTACACCGTCAACCTCAGGTAGTGTTATACCAGCGCTTTCCATAAATAACGATGCTGAGGCTTAAACATAAGCTTAGTCTAAACCTTTTTCTGATAGGATAAGAAGAGCGGTCTCCACTATCGGCTCATAACCAGTACACCTGCAGATGTGTCCAGTGAGCGCGTCCTTAACTATATCTCTAGTATTTCCTCCATACACTTCCTTGAATTTACCTGGATTTGAATCAGCCTCCCTAACTAAGGCTTCCAAGGCCATTATGAAACCCGGGGTGCAGTAGCCACACTGGAAAGCCCACCTATTTATGAACTCCCTCTGAACCCTGTCAACCTCCCCTTCACGACCCAAGCCTTCAATTGTGAGCACACTTCTACCAGAGGCCGCGAGGGCGGGGTACATACAACTGTATACTGGGCGGGAGTCAACCATCACTGTACACGCGCCGCATCCCTCACCCTCACAACCCTTCTTGGCTCCTTTAAGGTTAAGTTGATTCCTTAACACGTCAAGAAGGGTGCTCCTAGCTTTAACATCGTCGACAACCACTTGTTCACCGTTCACACGGAGACTTATCTGCATAGCTATAACCCCACCACCCGTAGAATAGTCCTCTTGATAAGCACAGACGCAAGCCGCCTCTTGTACTCTGAAGAGGACTTGTGGTCTGTGCCCACATTCAGCGCACCCTCGCTGTGAGCTAATCCAGCAGCCTCGGATATTGTCTCACTTGTTACAGGGTGCCCCCTGAGCGCGTCCTCAACGCTCTTAAGCCTAACTGGACAAGTGTTGAGTGTACCCCCCACAGCGACCCTTGCATCTTCGAAGAAGCCTCCGCTCACCTCAAGCGAGACACCCACCGAAATTAGGCTGAATCCGTGAGCAGTAAGAGCCGACTTACTGTACCCGCTAAGCAAATTCCTCTTCTTGGGAAACATGATACCAGTCACAATCTCCCCCGGTCTGAGGTCTGGTTCGAGAACACCCTTAAAGAATTTCTCTATTCCCTCACGTCTTACCTGGTCGCTCCCAGTAACCATGATCTCTGCGTCCAACGCTAGGAGGGCAACGTTAAGATCAAAGTTCGGAAAACACGTACACAGCTGGCCTCCTACTGTACCAACGCTTCTTACCTCCTTCGGGATAGTGAGCAGGGCCTCCCTTAAAATCGTGGGCATGTGTAATCGGCTTTCAAGCAGCTCTTGATGTGTAACCGTGGCTCCAAGCTCAACGTAGGCATCAGAACCATGGATCCCATTAAGAGGAAGAGAGCTCAGACTTACAAGCCCCCTTATATCTTGTAGTAGTCCCTTAGCGGAGAAAATATATATTGCGCTGCCACCCGCGATTGGTATAAAGTCTTGGTTGGATGAGAGCAAAGAGCACGCCTCCTCAACGGTTCTTGGACTATAATAATGTTCTAGGCTCTGAATATTGAAAGGCATTAAACATTCAGCCTTTCCAAGTCTATATAAACCTTGCCTGAAAAACAGGTCAGCAAACCACAACCGTTCTACCAACTTAGAAAACAATTCCTAATTTATGGAGCCAAATAATTATCCATAAATCTCAACAATGGTGCTTTTAATAGTAAATATAACGAGTGCTTGAGTGCGAAATGCCGTGATGGGTCGCAGATTTCATCATACAAAATATTAAAGATTGCCACTAATTCCACTATTAAAAATATGTGCTTTAGAGGCTACTTTAGGTAAAATATCACTCAACATGTTACTTGAGAAAATTTGATTTTATATCTAACTCTCTATTCATTGTTCAGTGTTTATATACAATTCTAGAAACAAATCTCTTCTGCACAATATTTATATAGATGATATCTAATAATATTCGAAATGTCTTCTGAGACGGCTTTAATAAACCGTTTGGAACGATTCGGCAGCTGGCCTTGGCCACTCAGCGTACTTGTACTCATCGGCATCGCCTATTTTTTCGGGCTTTACGACGTCCTCACGTTGGGGGTCGCCGCGCCCGCCATAGCCTCACAGCTCGGGGTTAGTGCGACCACGCTTGCCAGTGTGGGAACAGTTATAGCGTTGGTGGGATACCTCATAGGCGCTGTTGGGTTCGCACACATCGCCGACAAGTATGGGCGGAAAACCGGACTCACCGTCACACTCATCTCCTATTCTATTGGTTCGCTGCTGACTGGCTTGTCCACGAATATCTTTG
>Ga0208548_100687_pt1 | contig 12481 bp, 11 predicted proteins | sample ECH_Chost_MetaG_FD_187133 | JGI IMG/M metagenome (GOLD analysis project Ga0208548, IMG submission 187133) | Hot spring microbial mat communities from Yellowstone National Park, Wyoming, USA - ECH_C host_MetaG (SPAdes) (version 2) | ecosystem: Environmental > Aquatic > Thermal springs > Hot... | reverse complement strand
CTTTTGATTTCATAAATGAAGTGTATACAAACTCCTCACTTGGAAACTGCATAAACCAAACAGCATCAAACAGTTCATGCATAATCAATTACCTTTCCTTATATAAAGAAACATACCATTTAAATGGGGTATTATTTTCGGCAAACAAAACATATGAAATCGGCAACATTACAGAAGGGGCCTTAAAACGTTGCTTTCCTTATAATGATAGAATTCTTTGTATATATTTGGGGTGATTGCATTTATTATGGCCTACTATTTGGCATAGCTATACTTTTTTCAGTGCTTTTTCTAGGCCTAGTTGTTAGGCTTATTAATTATTATAATCTAGTCTCATTAGAGTATAGTAGGCTTGGATATGCAATTACTTTAGAATCGATCGGCGAAATGGCCCAGTACCAAAATCAAAGTTATGCTTGCTATGCAGCACTGCTTGATGGCTTGAAATGCATTAACAGCACCGTTTATTATGGTAATTCATATATTATGTTAGAGGGCATGAGTAGTAATAGATAAAGATAAAAATAAGCTTACCCAATAATAAAAATAGGGTTTATGGCCTTGGTGGTGTAACGGCTGCATGAAAGGCTGTGGACCTTTAGGACCGGGTCCGACTCCCGGCCAAGGCCCTTAGATAAGAAGTCCGGTCCATTAACCAAAAAGCTCGATTTTATCATCGAACCTTTCGATTTCTGCAATGCTTTCTATTATTCGATTTCTACATTAACTCATTTTGGAGATTGATATCTTAGAGCTATATCACTTATTACATCCATTACATCCACGCATTTATCAGTTACAGCTTCTAGCATATCATAAATTTCTTTATATTTTATTATCTTCTTTGCACCCTTGAACTTCATTATTTCTGCAAGAGAATCACGGAGTATGTCATCACCTTTGTTTTCCTGAATAGAAACTTGCTTGTAGAGATTGGCTACTTCTGCAACTTCAGCTCTATGCTGCAGAAGCAGGTTTAGAAACCCAATACCATCTCCTACAATTTTTGTTGATCTTTTTATAGTAAGAGAAAACTTCTGCATATTTGACGTTGGCAATACATTATATATGCTCATTCTTGCGGCTACTGCTTCGATTATATCTATTATGTCGTCGAGTCTACTGATAAGGTGTGATATGTCAGTATATAATATGGTGTTTGACTTTACAGTTGTCAAGTAATACATGACCCGCCTTACAACCAAATCTGCCGAATGCTCTTCTGCTTTTATCTTCTTGAATGTAGATTTGTATAATGCTGGATTATGCATTTCATTATCCAATAATTTGGATACTCTCTTTATATGCGCAACCATTTCTTCGAATTCTTTATAAAGTACCTCACCAACTATCACAAGCTCCATTTCTTTCGAAGTTTCTAGTAAAGATTTCTGTTTTGTTTCAGGCAAAAACAACAGCGTTACTATTAATCCGATAAAAGCAATTATTCCCAATAGAAGCATTAACCCAGACTTACCTATAAAATCAATCAATAGTGGAAAGAAGAGTGTAGAAATTGCTGCGCCAAGTTTGCCACTTAATGCAGCTATACCATGGCCACGTGCACGGAGGTTTGTAGGGTATAGCTCGACAGGATAAATATAGGTCGTTGTATTTGGTCCATAGTTAGTAAATAGGAATGTTATACCATATATTATGAAAAAGAGAAGTTGGTTGCTATTAAGTAGAGATTTGCCAAATAATGCTAAGATAATAAAGGCCAAGCCCATTACAAAAAAACCTATCGATTGCATAGGCTTTCTCCCTTCCTTGTCAATAAGCGCAACAGCCAGCCAATATCCAGGCACAGCTGAAAATAGCAAAATTAGCGTAGAAGCCAAAGTAGGGGCAAATATACCTTTGAAGCCGATAAGCGTAGTCAAATAGGGAGTGAAGATGGAAGTACCATAATACGATATATCCATTAGAAACCAAGATAAAGATGTAGCGAGCACAACCTGCCACCTTCTTTTTAGAAACTCTGAGAAACTTATAGCACGGTGGCTTACAGCCGCTTCTGCTGAGCTTTTAGCCTGTAACTTACCATATTTTAGCTCTGTTATTGTTGAAGAAGCTTCGCCCATTTTGCCCTTAAAGATATTATAAAAAGGTGTTTCTGAGAGCCTAGTTCTAGCATAAATGATTAAAAGAGATGGCACTGCACCCGCTGCTAAAAGCACGCGCCACATAATGCCAACTGGCACATTTGTAAGTAAAAGCAGAAAAGCAAGTCCGATGCCTGCTATAATTCCAAAGCCTTGCATCGCGAATGTAGAGGCTATTAACTTTCCCCTATCTTCTTTGTTAGCATATTCTGCAACTATTGCAGAGCTCAACGGGTAATCTCCACCAATACCAATGCCTAATAATAGCCTCCATAAGAACAAAGAGGTAAAGTTAAATGCTGTTGCTGAACCTAGAGCACCTATTATAAGTATTAGCATTGTGATCCAGTATGCAGACTTTCTTCCTATTTTGTCTCCTATTATACCAAATATTAATGGACCTATTACTGCACCAAAAAGAGCAGCACTTGCTAGCATACCAAGCTGGAATGTAGAAAGAGAAAATATGGGCTTCAATATTATTAAAATTATACCAATTACAAAAAGGTCATAAGCATCAGTGAAGAAGCTAATACCAGATATAAGCATTACCTTTATATGCGAGATATTCATCGGTATATTTTCGAGTTGTTCACTCATTTCTATTCTTTTATCTATATTAAAATCAGACATACAGTTTATCCCCCAAATCAACGATGAAGGTTAAAAGGTAAATGAATTCCTTCACGCCCTCTCCCAACCCAACTTTTGAACTACAACAATGTAGTTTATAATATGCTTGCTAATTATAAAATTATAAATATTACTTCGGGCCGCAGAAAAGTAAAAAGCGGGTGTGAATTTATTTCAGAAAGAAATAAGAAAAATAAGTACAATTAAATATTATGGAATATCACTTGAAATGCACTAAATGCGGAGAAATTTATAATAGCAAAGAACCTTACCAAGAATGTCCTAAATGTGGCGGTTTGCTAGAAGTTATATATGAAGGTAAGCTTCCAAAATTAAGAAAGATAAGCTCCTTCTGGGATTTTGAACCCATTTTGCCGAATGGCAAATACAAACATTTTGAGGTTGGCTTAACCAGAACAATCAGAATAAGCAATGACCTTTACTTAAAGCTTGAGATCGATAATCCAACACACTCTTTTAAGGATAGGGGCTCTGTTGTAGAGGTTGCAAAAGCTTACGAATATGGCTACGATGAAATAGTATGTGCCTCTACGGGCAATATGGCTTATTCATTAGCATATTATGCAAAGACATATAATATAAAGGCAAAGATCTTTGTAAGCAAAAATGTAAGCAAAGACAAGATGGAGTATATAAGGAAAACCCACGATGCTGATGTTACAAAGGTAAATGGTGATTTTACATTAGCTCAGAAGCATGCAGAGGAGTATGCAAAGAGAAGGAATGCATTCTTAACTGGAGATTATTGCTATAGAAAAGAAGGGCAGAGGACTATAGCCTATGAGCTTAATGAATATAGGCCAGAGAATATTATAGTTCCTGTAGGGAATGCAACGCTCTTAAGTGGGATTTTAAAAGCAATAAATGAAATGTATAATGCTAAGATGCTCAGAAGAATACCAAAGGTTATCGGTGTAGAATCTTCTCTTTGCAAGCCCTTATACGATGCGTTCAAAACCGGCAAGCTTGTTTATGAAAAACCCAGAACAAAAGCTGATGCAATAGCGGTTGGCTATCCAACATTTGGCATGCAAGCAATTGAATTGCTTAAGAAGTTTAATGGTAGCTTAACGATAGTGAGCGACAAGGAAATGATGGCTGAGCAAGCGTTTCTATACAAAAATTATGGTATAATAGCTGAGCTAGCAGGGGTTGCATCACTTGCGGCTTACAGAAAGCTTAAGCTAAAAGGAGGAAGTGTTGCAATAATAAGCGGTGGAAACGTTTAGAACATATAAAGTGCAAAAAATCTCATCAGCTTAACTATAAATCTATACCAAGTACTGCTCTTTCTTTTAACATCTTTTACCAATGGCTTGTACTTCACTTTTTCTTCTGCTGTAAGCTTGCCTTCTTTAACTATTTCTGTCTTTTTACCATCAACTATCTGTGTTTCTGTCTTGCTTACTATATCTTTTCTTACCATTGCATACCATTCATCTAAAGTGCTACCATGAGCCTTTATCATGCGCAGGAAATCCTTCATCTTTATCTTTCTTCTCCTACCTGTTCTATCTTCTTCAACAGCAGGTATGAGGGCAGCCTTATCGCATATGGCGGCGATGTCCGCTTGTGAGAAGCCCATTGTTGCCCTTGCAAGCCTACCAAAATTAATACGCCCTATAGGCATATTCCTTGTATTGTAGATAAATGCGGCCTTCCTTGCCCTATAGTCTGGTGGTGGTATATATATTGCTTCTCCAAACCTTCCGCTTCTCTTTAGTGCTGGATCTATATCCCAAGGTGCGTTAGTTGCACCTATAACGAATATACCCTCTGGGTTTTTCTCTACACCATCCATCTCCTGCAAAAACTGATTTACAGCCATACGCATATAGCTTTGCGTCTCGCCACCACCTTCCCTTTTCATTCCAAGTGCATCGAGCTCGTCGAAGAATATAATGCAAGGTGTATTCTTTCTTGCTTGTTCGAAGATTGCGTGCATATTTTTTTCTGTATTTCCAGCATACATATCCACTATTTCATTTATTCTTGCTATTATTACATTTGCATTTGTTTCTCCAGCTATTGCATTTATAAGGTAGGTCTTTCCATTTCCTGGTGGACCATAGAATAATACGCCCAAGCCAAGCTTCTTTCCATAAGCCCTAAGCAGCTCTGGTTTCTTAATCGCAAGTATAATATTCTCATAAATAAGCTCCTTTACCTTTTCCATATCTGCTACGTCTTTGAATGTCATCTTTGACTTGTGCCATTTTGCCTGCTTTATCTGGCCCTCTTGTATTACTGTCTCTTCACCTTCCTCCTCTTTCTTTTCCCTCGTCTTTGCCCCCTCTATTATTTCCTCAGCTACCTTTGGTATAGGACCAGCTGTCTTCTTTTTGAGCTCTTCAAGCCTCATTCTTGCTGGCTCATAGTTTGGATTCTTTGAAAGCGCTTTTTCATACCACTCTTTTGCACCTTCGTAATCATGCTGATATTCACTTATTATACCAAGCACATAAGGAGCATCATAGCTATCTGGCTCCATCTTTAAAACATAGTCGATATCACGTATTGCTTCTTCATACCTATTTAGTATTGCATAGCTGAGCGCCCTGTTAAAATAAGCGCTTGAATAACTTGGATCGATCTTTATCGCCTGTGTGTAAAGATCTATTGCTTCCTCAAACTTATTTGCTTCGAACTGCTCGTTCGCCTTTTGGTAAAGCTCTTTTGCAAGCGGGTTTACTTCTTTTCCTTTTCTACCGTCACCCTCTTTGTTTTCTTTTTTTTCATTGCTATCTTCATCTTCACTCATTTCTATCACAGGCTGAGCTTAGATTGTTTATTATTACCCTTATTCTTTATTATATTATCTTCCATTTCATCTAAAAATCTATTTAGTTCTCTGTCTACCATTGCTATGTATCTATTCTCTCTTTTTGCATTTTGAAATTTACAGCTTTTGAATTTCATCGCCAACTCGATTACCCTTTTATTAAGTTCCTTTAGATGCTTCTCCTTAACCTTGTATAAGCCGTTTATCTGCTTTACAGCCACTTCGCTGTCTGAAGTAAGCGTTATGTTGTTTTCATAGCCGTAAAGCTTTGCCACTTTTTCTAATGCGGCTATTATCGCCATGTATTCTGCGAAATTATTTGTTTTTCTGCCATTGTAGAACACTTCTTTTAAAAGGGGCTTATTTGAGCTATCTAGAATTAAATAACCCGAAGCGCTTTTGCCCGGGTTTCCCCTTGATGCGCCATCTGTATAAATGTAAATATCCATTCAATCTATAAGATTAAAGACATGCTATTATAAAATCTTTCTTATCAAAATAAAGATTGAGAGTATGAGTGCAAAAGCACAGAGCGCTATAGAATACCTTACCACATACAGCTGGGCGATATTGGTAATGGCAGTTATTCTTGTTGCACTGTATTCTCTTGGCCTATTTAACCCAGGTACATTTGCAGGCCAAGAATGCTTGTTACCAGCAGGGCTAAGCTGCACAAACTTTAACCTTGCACCTAACGGTCTTCTTACATTAAATCTACTTCAGGTAACACAATCGCCCATAAATGTAACAGCAATAGGTTGCGCATCGAATCAAACAACAGCAAATATGCAAACACCCTATAATCCACCATCAAATCAAATTTACATGCCAATAGGTTCAAACTATACTTTTACACTATACTGCTACAGTGGCAACGGTATTATATATACAGGAAGGCCTGGAAGTTTATATAACGGCTATCTAATAATAAATTATACCTCTACAACTACAGGATTTCCACATATAGTGACAGGCCAGATAATAGTAAAGGTTAGCTAACTATTCTAACCACATATTCATGGAACTATCTTTTTTAAATCTGCTACCCTGCCAAAATCAAGAGTTTCTCCTTCTGCTATGCATAGTGCACGCATCGAATCTATGTCAAGTTTTGTAAAAATGGGAGCTATTTCTGATACATTCTCTAGATTAACAGATACCCCTTCTGCAAAATAATTCATCGCAGGCAATATTAGTATTTTTCTCTGCCCATAATCACCAATTAAGTAGCACTTCAGCTTCTCTTTCGCGCCCACTTCAGTATATAATGTGATTGCGGGATGCAAATGACCCATTATAAGCCATTTGCCACCTTCTGTTCTTGGCAATTGTTCACCGTGAAAGAAGAAATAATTACCTATAAGAGCCTCTTGCTTGTATATCTTTATATCTAGGGCGCCCTTTAGCCTATCTACAAAGTTATCATGATTGCCTTTTATCAAGATAATTTCCTTTATGCCCAATTCCCTTAGAAAATTAACAAACTCATAAAGTTCATTAAATTCTTCAACATGAACCCCCGAGAATTCGTTTTTAATATCACCATCCACTATTATTCTAGCGGGCTTTCTTTCGTTAACCGCATTGGCGATCAGCTCCTTTATCTTTTTTAAGTTTATCTTAGGCAAGAATATTCCGTTTTCAGCCATCACGCCTTCGTAGCCAAGATGCAGGTCAGAACACACGATGGCTGATAAATTTTTTATGTATATGATAGGCGTTCCGTCGATAATCTCAATCTCACCAAGATCCATTTTAACCCCGATTTATCAGTTTAAGGACTTGATTATGCAACTCCTTTATGCGCTTTCTTCTATCTTTCATCATTACTATATCTGCCTCGCCAAATGTAAGCATAAGGTGCGAGAATGGAGAGGGTACACGCGTTTTTATTATCTTGTACTTTATTGTACCATTCTCGATCTCTTTTAATATCTCTTTAGCCCTTGGTAAATCCATAACATCTTCGAGTATCTCCCTATATGTCTCTTTTAATATAGGAAAGTTTGGATTCATTTCCTCTACTGCTGTAAGAAGGGACTGAGCATTAAACTGCTGCTTATTAACACTTATTTTCTGACCCTTGTAATTTCTAAGTACCATAAAGCTTCTTGCTGCACAATGCCTGAATCTCCTTTTCATCATTTCAGTTCTTCTTATGTTTTCCTTTAGTAATCTTGTTACATCAAGCTTAACGATTTTTGAGAAGATCTCAATAATTGAATTTTCTTCTACCTCAGCTTGCAATGAAAGCACAAAGCCGTTATCGCTAATCATTACGCCAATGTCTTCACCACAATATTCGCCAAGCAATATGGCAAATATTCTTGAAAGTGCATCGTTAACGCGTCTGCCGTACAATGCGTTGAAGATTATATAGTTTAATTTAGTTTTTGTATCACGTGTTATCTCTATAAGTATAAATCTGTCATTAGGTACATACTTTGCATATAATATCTGCTCGACAAAATACTGCAATATAGATTTTTTGGCATTTTCGTCAGCAGGTAATTCATCAAGTATTTTGTTTACTTCATCTGATTTTAAGCCTTTCAGCGCCAGGGTCTTCTTACGCGGCAAAGCCCTCTCTATCGCATTTGCAAGTCTCTCCCTGAACTTGCCTATCTCAATCGCAAGTTCGTAGCTTAAAGGAAGCTGCTCGGAGAACCATGGTGGTATTGTTGGATATTTACTCTCTGCCCTGCTAACAAAACACTTCATTCCTCGCGCATACTCAAATCTATATAGTCTGCCCCCAAGAACAAAAATGTCGTTAGGCTTGAGCCTTGCAAGGAATTCTTCTTCTATGCTTCCTATCCACCTCTTGCCTTCATAAACATCTACAGCAACCTCGTCAGGTATTGTGCCCAGATTAAGATAATATATTATCTTTGTATATCTGCCGCGCCTTCCAAAAGCACCTTCCTTTTCATCATACCATATCTTTCCATAAACTCTTCTACTTTCTAAGCCAACGTAGCTTCCAGAAAGATATTCAAGTAATGCAATAAAGTCACTCTTCTGCAGATTGTGGTAAGGATAAGCATTCCTTACAAGTTTATATGCATCATCAACCTTCCATTTCTTTGTCAGGGACATACCAACAATATGTTGTGCTAGTGCATCAAGTGCATTCATAGGCGTTGAGAATTTGTCAAGAAGTTTTTTATTTACACTATATAGCATTACAGAGCATTCAACAAGATCATCCCTATTAACTACAATTATCTCTCCTCTTGCAACATCATAAAATTTGTGCCCACTTCTGCCAATCCTTTGTACGGCTCTTGTTATACTTTTTGGCGAACCCAGCTGTACTACATTGTCAATGTAACCTATATCTATACCAAGTTCAAGGCTTGTCGAAGAGACCACGCATTTCAGCGAACCTTTCTTTAACATATCTTCTACGCCAAGCCTTATCTCTCTTGAAAGTGAACCGTGGTGTGCCGCAAGCTCTTGCTCGGTGTATTTGAACCTCTTCATTAGATTGAACACTACACGCTCTGTGCCACTTCTTGTATTTGTAAATACAAGCGTCGTTTTATTTTTCTTTATAATGTTATCTAGGATCTTGTATATTGCACTCTCTATCTTCTCATCGCTAGTATTGATTATATCTTTTACTGGACATATTGTTGTAAACTCCATCTTCTTTTCCCATGTTGCATCAACAATGTAACATTCTCTTTCAACATCATTATTATAGCCAACAAGAAATCTAGCCGCTTCCTCCAAAGGATAAAGGGTTGCACCTAAACCTATTCTTACAAAATCATGCCCACAAAGATCGACAAGTCTTTCTATAGAAAGAGAGAGATGAACGCCCCTCTTGTTGTTTGCAAGTTCATGTAGCTCATCAATTACTATGTATTTAAGGTCCTTAAGGCTCTCTGAGAATTTGCTTGCATTTAACAATATCGCAAGGCTCTCTGGCGTGGTAACAAGAATGTTTGGGGGATGCTTCAGTTGCATCTGCCTTTCTTTCTGCTCAGTGTCGCCTGTCCTGATACCTATTGTTATCTTTCTATCGGCATTGAATTCACTATATATTTCTTCGAGTGGCTTGCTTAAGTTCCTGTATATATCATTATTAAGCGCCCTAAGTGGAGAAACGTATATGCAATATACCTTCTCTTCGAGCTTGCCGCTCTCTGCAAGATCCATAAGTTCGCTTAATATGGCCATGAATGCAGAAAAAGTCTTTCCGCTGCCTGTTGGTGCTGTTATAAGCACATTCTTACCTAGCCTTATAAGCTTGAAAGAGTAATATTGGGGGGGTGTAAGTTCCTTAAAATGCTCTTTAAACCACTTCCTTATTTTAGGATTTAGCGCTTCAAGACTCTCTTCTTCGCTAAAACGCTGAGCATATTGTATCATACAACCATTCTTCGCAAAATTAGACAGCAAAACTATATAAATTATGCCAATTAAATATATAATTCTAGTGGTAGGGAGCATGGCAGCAAAAGATATTAAGAAAAGGCTCGAACAATTCAGGAAAACACAGGATATAAACAAGATTTTAAAGGAAGGAAATATAGAATCACAGGCGTTGATAGAGAGTGCGGGTGAGGATAGGCCGGCTGAGGCAAGCCACGCTTATGATTTAATAAATAGAAGCAGCAATGTAAGCTTAAACGAATCATATATTAGTGAAAATGAAAGAAAAATAAAAAGAGCAACAAAAGTAAAAAAGTTAAAGAAAAAGAGAGCGAGATAATTCTCGAGCTTGAGCACTTTCAGGAGTTAGTATGGGCACAAACTTTTCTCTAATGGCATCACTCGTTGGCACAAAATACTTCAAGGAAGCGAAAGGTAAGATACTTTTCTTAGAAGATATTAACACAACAGCATGGAATATAGATCGCCACTTTACGACACTTAACTTAGCGGACCTATTACAAGATTTTGAAGGCTTTGTTTTTGGCGATTTTACAGAAATTCCAAAAACAGAAGACGCAACGCCAATGATAGAAGAAATCGTTCAATACCACGTTACTCTTTCAAATAAGCCTGGACTTTATGGAATGCCCTTCGGGCATGATGATGGACAGATGCTTATTCCGCTCAATGCAAAGACGAGCATCTCATCTGAACCACCATATTTGGAGCTACTAGAAAACGTTGTTGAATAAAAATTATATAGAGTCTATTTTATCATCTCCCTTCTCCCTATCTTTGTCGTTCTTTTCATCCTTTCTTTCAAGATCAGGAGATTTACCAATAGAGAGTTTAACGCCACCATTTGGATCTCTAGTAATTGTTATATCTAAGTTATCACTTCCAAGCATTCTTCTGAGCTCTTCATAAGTATATGAACCTATGTCTTTGCCTATTTCCTGCGTTTTGCCTTTGTTCTTAAGGATCTCAGCCCTCTTTTCCATAATTGCCTTTCTCTCTATTGTTGTGTATACTATAGAAAGGCTAGGTTTCTCTGCATCGTATATATCTTCTATTCCAAGTTCTATAGGTTTGTAGCCCTCGCTTTGGTATACAAAAGGCAGTACTGCTTCAAACTCATCCTTTAATCCTTCAACAATCTTTTTCACTGCATCGCTCCTTCCTGCAATTATAAAGTCATCGCTGTCAAGGAAGCCAACAAAAGCTTCACCATTAACCTCTTTTACTTTATCTTGCAGCAATTGAGAAACAAGCCTTAGTATTGTTATTCCTGCGTTAGCACCAAATGTAATCGCAAAACCAGCAAGGCCATTTACCTTGATCCTTCCTATCTCATAATCGCTCTGCAATGCCTTTTCAACAGCTTCTGATATTTTGTCTTCATTAGGCAGATCTATAAGGGGATCAAATCTTTTGCCCTTTTTTCTTAAAAATATAGTAACCAAACTTCTAAGCTCCTCAGGATCAAAAGGCTTCTTTATATAATAATCTGCACCATACTTTATTCCTTTGAACCTATTACTTGTTGCATCCATTGCACTTACAATTATAACAACTATATCCTTCAAAGCAGGATCCCTTTTTATTGTTTTGCATATTTCCAAGCCATCCACGCCTGGAAGCATAAGATCTAGAATTACAAGATCGGGCTTATCATTCCTTATCATCTCCATTGCTTCGTTGCCATCGTAAGCATTTCTTATTTCAAACCCTTTTCCAACAGAGAGAGTCATAAGTCTGTTTATGTTCTTATCGTCTTCTACAATTAGTATCTTCCTAAGCTGTGGCTCCTCCTGGAGTATATAGTAGGTAAGTATACCACCGCTCTTCCTCGATGCAATCGCATTAACATTTTCAAGCTCATTAAGCGCCCTGTTGAGCTCTTCTTCTGTAGCCCCTTTTGAGCTTGCAATATTTGAAAGATCATTATAGGCTATTTGTTGCCTCTCGTTTATAATAGAGATAAGATCTGACTTAAGCTCATTAATGTCCATATGATCGCCCTTATTCTAATGTAAAGTATAAAATATATTATTCTTTTGCTTTGTTTCGCATATTTTAATTCAAATTAAGGTGGTAATAAAGATAAACAAAAAAGCATAAATGGATAAATTTAAATCTATATTCAATTCAATAATATTTGATTGTATGAACCCGACCTACAAAAAAGGAAAGAAAAGGAGCAACAAACTGTTGATAGCAATTGCTGTTATAATAATTTTAGTTGCGCTGGTTATATTTGCAACAATATACACGCAACCACATGTATATTACATTAATGCACCAACAAGCTTAGATTTGGCTTTGAATAGTAGCGTATTTTATAAGCTACCTTCATCTACCGATACTTTTGTACTTTACCTTAAAAATTCAACAAACAACTCTGCTACATTGTATATAACAAGAACCCCCGTCTTGGCTTATCCTGTGCTCGCATTATATTTAACCAAAGGCAGCTCTGCTAATGTAAGTAGTGAAGAGTTAAACGTTGCGGATATGCACATCTTGCTACTATCATCAAATTACAAAGGAGCTG
>Ga0208548_100684_pt1 | contig 12504 bp, 6 predicted proteins | sample ECH_Chost_MetaG_FD_187133 | JGI IMG/M metagenome (GOLD analysis project Ga0208548, IMG submission 187133) | Hot spring microbial mat communities from Yellowstone National Park, Wyoming, USA - ECH_C host_MetaG (SPAdes) (version 2) | ecosystem: Environmental > Aquatic > Thermal springs > Hot... | reverse complement strand
CGCGCGCACCCTTGTTAAAAACAGTTATAGGCTGCAGGCTTTGAAACCGAGGCTTGGAATGACTGAAGACGAAATAGCAGAGGAGCTTGAAAAGAGGGCTAATTTCCTTGTGGGACTGCTTAAAGAGAAAAAATTTTCGTACAGTGAAGTTGCGCCCGCGTTAATGAATTATTATGCTGGTGAGAATGAATGAGCGCAAACGAAAAAAAGAAAAAAGAACATAAGCCAATAGCAATTAACGTTAGATGGCTCTATGTAGTTGACACCATAGCTGGGCTAATTTTTGCGCTTATTGGTTACACATTGCGCTCCATCACCGTCCTTGGGTTGCCCGGCTTACTCGCTGTGCTTTTTATGGGTTTTGGTCTTGGCATAGCACTGGCGTCAGCTGCATATACGCGCGAAAGCTATTCTATATTCATTGCACCGCCCGTAAGGAAAAAGCCAAAAGCCGAGAAAGTAAAAAAAGACACAATACCTAATTTTGTACGCGCGCATAAGAGGTTAGATGAGCTTGTAAAAAAGCGCAGCAAAGAAATAGAACCGAGATTGCTTGAAGCTGGCATGACTATTAGCCCATACAAATTTTTGAGCACATACACATTTGCGCTTTTAGTTTCGTTTGCGTTTGTTCCGATTGGGATCGCGCTTGCCTATATTATTTCGCCGTACTTAGCATTGCTAGCGCTTGTGCCTTTACCGGTTTATTTTCTGCCAAACCTTGTAATTGCAAGCAATAAGGGCGATAGAAAGAGGCACATCGAGGATGAATTGCCGTTCTTCGTTGCTTATGCTTCAGTTATGCAGTCTGTCGGCGTGAACCTTTACAACGCTTTTGTAAGGATAATTGGGCGCGGTGTATTTGCCAACCTTGAAAGGGAAGCCTTACTTTTGCGCAGGAATGTCGAATTCTTCTTCAAAGCACCAAGCGAAGCGTTAGCTGAACTTGGAAGGTTGCACCCAAACCAAAACTTAAAGGGGTTGCTTTACGGCTATACAGCACAATGGCTTTCCGGCGGCGATATAGCACATTATTTAGAGCTAAAATCGGAAGACTTTCTCAAAGAACTGCAATATAGGTGGCAAAAATACACGAACTCTGCCTCAGATATGGGCGAAATGCTGGTTTCTCTTTTCTTTGTTTTACCTGTGCTGATTTTAACATCGGCCATGGTTACTTCTGACGCAAACATGCTTGGCGTTATGGTAATAGCCATAATCCCGCTGATTGTCGTGCTTGGCATTGTAATGGTTTCAAACGCGCAACCAAAAACATACGACAAGCTTGACAGCAATTACTTATACGCGATTATAGCCGGCGCCGTTGTTTTTGTGCTTGTGTTTCTTATCACGCGGAACTACCTTGCTGTTGCAGGAGGCGTAATAGCCGCTTCTGTAGTCTACGGGATGCCGATACTGGAACAGCAGCGTGAAATTAATAAAATTGAAAGCGCGTTGCCACAGTTTATGCGCGACATGACAGAATACAAGAAGCTTGGTTATGACCTTGTTGGCGCAATTATAAAGATTGCAAACGAAAACGATTACAATGCAATATTCAACGCGTATATTAGGCGTGTCGCCGCAAGGCTAAAAATGGGCTTTTCGCTTAGGGAGTCAATAGTGCGCACAAGAAGTTGGCTCACAAACACATCTTTCTTTTTACTTTCAGAATTAGCAGAAAGCGGTGGCGGAACCCCGGCAATATTGGAAAACATAACAAACTTCATTGTGAGCGTGAACAGAGTAAAGGCAGAAACAAAAAGCAGTATGAGGATTTATGAATTTCTCACTTACTTTACGCCAGTGGGGCTCGCGTTCGTTGCAGGAATTATGGTTACTGTGATGACTTCACTGATGAGCGGAAACATGTTCGGCGGGGCAAATTTGGTTGGGCTTGGAACAGGCGGGTTTGTATTAGGGCATATTACTTCCGCAACCACAAATTTAGTAAACTACCTCATTATAATGGTGGCAGTAGGGATGAGCATTGTAGCAAGCAAAGCAATTGACTTTACCGTAAAAAGCACAGTGCGCGTTGCAATTGTAACTATTATTGCTGTGGTTTCAATTTTGCTTGTCGGTGGTGTTGCAAACGGCATAGTACATTCGTTCAACTTTTTTGCTTTGCTCCTGAGACACAGAATTTAGTATTTAACTTTTTATGGTTAAGGGGGCTAAAGTCCCCTTCCGTGAGCTTTGGATAGCCCCTTACAGAAATGTTTTTATATAAAGAAATTTTATATTATTGATGCCCAAATGGGCTTTGCCTGTGGAACGCAGGCGAGACGCCCAGGGATGAAAACGCCTCTGCGATAGTGGAATACTTGAAAAGTATTCCGCACGTAAGCGTTTCGATGAACTGGGAAGCCCTGTCCGTAAGGTCGGGGTAGTTCACCATAAAGAGTAGGTGTCTCAACTAAAAAATGCATAGAAAACATATGCTGGTTGTTCATGAATAGCACGCGTAATCGTCGTCTTTCTTTTCTTTTATTGGTTTTGCGCCTGCAGGTTTTCCATACACGCTTGGTTGTGGCGTTGGAATATAACTGCCTTCTTCGTCAAAGTTGTCGTTGCCGTCATATTCCTCTGGTGAATACTTTTGTGCGTTCAACGGCACGCCGAACTCGGCAAAGTTCTCCATATACTTTGGGTCAAAGTGCTTTTTTGGGTCATAAACTATAAGGTCGTGGAGCGGCTTATTCCAATCAATACCCCACTTCGTTTGTTTTTCATCATTAAGCAATTTTTCCATTGTGGCAATTTCGCGGTTTATAGCTTCCCTTAGGCTGTTGCCTTCGGCTTCAACGCCATATTGGTTATAAGCATAATATACGCCACCTTTATCCTGAACCAAGAAATAGCTGTATGTCCACTTATCGCCGTTGGTTATTTTCACAACAACGGCGTCGGTATATCCGTTGCGCCTCTGTGCTTGTTTTATTCTGTATGGGCGTTCAAGAATTTTTTTGGGCGCATAAGCCACCAATAAAATTAGTAGCAATAATGCAAAAATATCACCACCGTTATTCCAAGACAGCGGTGTGTTAAATACACCCATTAAATAAAGGAAATAAATGGCTAATAATATTTCGGCAAACCCTAGAGAAAGCGCAACCGCTGTGGCGTTGAACCGTCTTTTTAACAGGGCGGAGGCCAGCAATATTAGCGCAATCATCCCGACAAGAGATAATGTTGTTTCCCAGAAAAACGGGCTAGAAAGAATAACCCCAACCAGTATGTTGCCGTAAGTTTGAACTACGGTTGCATAATAATAGAAAGTCATAGCAATAAGTAAAGAAATGGTTAGAATGGGCCCTACCATCCGTGAGTTCACTACCCACGGCGAGTCAGGTGTGTCCATTTTTTCCACTTTTATGCCCATTTTTGCCACCTCCAATATGATTATATCGCGCTTTCCTTATAAAGGTTGTGTTTACCTAATTTTTGTTTCAACCTAAACCAAGCTCTTTTCTTCTTTCTTTCGTCAAAGCGCCAATGAACACTTCTTCTGACCCGCGCCTGAATAACAAAAACTCTTTATTACCGCGCCTTTCAATTACCGGCACATACCCCTCGGCTAAGTATTCCTTTATAGACTTTTCTTGCCTTGACGTTGGGGCTGAAAACGGTTCTGGCATTTTTTGTTTTGGTTGAGTTATATTTTGTTGTATAGGTTGTTGTTCTGCATTTGTTTGTTCAAAAGGTTGCTGTAGTGGTGCCTGTTGGGGCGTGGCGTTTTCGTTTGCTTGTTGTGGCACGAATGTTTCATTTGTTTGCTCTTCTAACATGCTAAATGTTTTCTCAATTCCGGCCCACGCTTTTAGCATATCCTCCGTCACGATGTCTATTTGTACATCGCCGGGCTTGCTTGCGTGGTCGACAATGTGCGCGTCCTTCAGAGCTTCCCGTATTGCTTGTGCGCTTTTTTCGTTGTCAACCACGAATATTACCGGCATATTATGCTTTGCGTTTTTCTGATAGTTATGAATTACCCTGTCTAGATGGTGTTCGGGTTGTGTTTCAACTTCAACGGCAAACCTGTGCGCGGTGTCCCAGCCAACGGCATCAACCTTGCCTTCTTCAGTTTTCATATAGGGGTAGACGAGTAAGTCTGGCAACGGGCTTTCAATGTTTTGGCCACTGTCAATGAACACAAAGTAACCCATCTTGAGGTAGCTGTAGTAATAAAGCATCATCATCGTTACGTGCCTGTCCTGCCCTGCTCTCGCGCCACCCATTAAAGGCAAAAGAAGTTTCCGTCCGTTAGGCGTGAGCTGTATTTTGTTGTTTATGCTTACAAGCCTGCGCGCCTGTATGTTTTCATTTATGCCTTCTCTTATTCCAAAGTTTGTAAGCGCGCCGTTAAGGCGTAAAGCAATTTCATCCCAAGTCCATTCAGGCTTTTCAATAAACAAAGACAGCACGAGCCAACCGCCTGGAGTTATTGGTGGGTAAGGTAATCCGGCTTCTACGCTTGTTGTTATTATTGGTTTGTTTAACACTGGCAACGCGTACAGGTCAAGGCTCTTTTTTATCACTTCTTCCTTGTCATATGGGCCATCCGGGTAATTTATTACCTTTAACACTGCAAACTCTTTTTTACCTTTCACTTTTGTTGAAACGGCAAAGTAATAATTCGGCAACTGCATAATTTGGTCGTATGTGTAATACGGCTGGAAAAATTCTTCAAGTGCTTCTGCCGTTTCCTTGCCGACGCGGAACGAAACTATTGTGTCAGCAAGGCTTGGTATTGACTTTGCTATGTCAATTTGGTATTGCTGTAAATACTGCGAAGCGAGGGTTACATAAACGTGGTATTTTCTGAGGCTTTCAAGCATTTCCTTTATTGAGCTTGTAACAAAGCGGTGCGCCTCATCTATGTAAATGTGAAACGGCACACGTTCTTCCTCTGGAACGTTAGCCCTGCTCATCCCGGCAAGGTAAAGCTGCGCGATGATGAGCGAGCCGAGGAAGTTGGCCACGTCTGGCGTGATTAAACCTTCGGCAAGGTTCACAATTACAACCTTTCTTGAGTCCATTATTTTTCTGAAGTCAATTGTGCTTTCGTAACTTTCAAACATAGGCACTATTATTTTTTCCTGAATAATTCTGTAAATTTTAGTCAGCACGGCACTGGAAGCGTCTTTTTGCATTTTCTTAAATTCGCTGCGCCAAAACAGGAGAACCTTTTCGTCCGTTACGTTCTGCAGGTATTGTTCACGAAGCTCATCATCCGCGAGGATGTTATAGAGGTCGCCCAGCGTAGGCTTCGGTTGTTCCAGCAGCACGTAAAGCGCGTTGAGCAATATTAAGTCCAAACGCGGCCCCCAAAAGCGCGAATAAATTTTAGAAAGCGCGTTCATGAACTCTCTCGCAACCATGTCCCTGCTCATGCCCTCTTTTTGCTCAAGAAAGTTTATTTTGACAACTTTCCCGTATTTTAAAGACGTCATCGGGTCAATGTATATTGGAGGCTCTTTGCAGTACGTGAGAACTTTCTGCGCGAGGTCGCCGTGCGGGTCTAACACTAAAACACCTTCCCCATTTTCAATATTCTGAATAATTTGCGAAAATAAGAATGTTGTTTTTCCCGTGCCAGGAAAACCAAACACGGCTGTGTGAACTTTATCTGCCCTAAAAATTCCCCACTTGTTGTTATTATTATCCACGCCGAGCACTATTTCCGGATCTTTCACAAGCCCAATTCTTGTGGTCATTAAAGCGCCTGTTTGAATTTGCATGTGCGCAAAGGTGCTTGGCAAACCAACAATTAACGAAAGCTCTTTTGAAGAAAGGATGAGCGGGTGCCGTGGTTTCGCAAAGTACATCGCAAGCGCCGTAAAAGCGAAAAGCGGTAAAGCGTACCAACGGTAAAAGTAGAACGCAAGCGCTATGGGTGGCAAAGTTGCAAGCCACAACCACGACATAATGTTTTCAACAAAACCGCGCGGTGGCTTTTTTGAAACGTTCTGTGGCTTCTTATACTCATAAATTCTTATTCTGTTTAGCCCGAAAGCCGGCATAGCACCGATAACGGTTTTTATTTCATCTTTTGTGTTACCGTACACGTTTAATGCAATAATAAACAGGTTGCTTTCGTGCTTTGAGTATTTATAATGCTTGCCTTTTTCTTTATCCTCGTATTTGTACACGAATTGCTGAATCATCGGCCCCTTGTACGGCTTAATTATAAATTCAACCGTACAGTTTCCTACCGCATTAACAATAGCGTCTATCGGGTTGTGTTGAAGCTTAGCCTCAGTTATGGGTATAGCTGGGTGGTATTGGAGGTGCGTTTCGGCCACGGTTTTGTAGTGCGAAAGGTCTGGCTCATCAGCACTAATAATTTCAACATCAAATGCGCCCGCAATTTGGTTTTTTATGTGCTCGCTTGCTTCAACAATAAAGCGTGGCCCTGGCAAAATATAAAATTTCATGTCTTCTTCTAGCGAAGAAAATATTGAATAAAAATTTCCAACTTCTATTTTGGCGGTTGGCAATAGTTTTATTTCAAACCAGACCATGATTATCTAACCAAAGTTTTGCTTTAAAGCGCGTCAACGCTTACCACACCAGCGGTGGGACACTATTAAAGCACTTTCATTGTTGCTTCTTGAAAACTTATGTTAGTATGTATGCCCTCCAGTACCTCTTTGGTGAACAAGCCTCTACTAATATAATCGTTGATGTCATTCAGCTTGCTCTGGATATCGTAACTGCTCATCCAGCCCATATTATAGACCGGGATGTTTAATGATTAGTTCCTTTATATGTAAAGTAATGGCGGAATTTGTTATATTTTTTATAAAGCATGCTATAAGTGTCCCACATTCATAACAAAATAAAAAATAAATTATTTACTTTCTCCTTCTTATTAAAAGAACAGCAACCAGTATTACGATTACAACGACCACTGCAGCTGCAACGTATTCTATTGTATATGAAGGCTGAGTTGATGAAGGAACCGTATATGAAGGCTGAGTTGATGAAGGAACAGCTTTAAACGATGCTACTATTGTTCCAGCTGAATTGACTATCGCGTTTGTAGTAGCAGATGACGAATTTGTGAACGTTATGCTGGAGTTGGTTTCCCACCCTGCAAATTTGTAACCTGAAGCAGGAATTGCAGTTATGCTGACAGTTGAGCCTGCATTGTACCAGAAAGTTCCTAAGGGGCTCGTGCTACCTCCAGCAGTAGGCTGAACGGTTACGCTGTACTGCTTAACGTAATAAAGACTGACTGATGACACAGTTGGCACGCTGATAATCCCTGAAGAAGTTTGAGCTACATATCTCGTGCCACTTCCTACAGCTATTATTGAACTTGCATTCCATGTATAGTTACCTGCAAGGACACCCGTGAACGTTATGCTGTTGGCTGTAGAAGATCTTGTTAAGCCGTTTAATGAAACTGACCATGATGTCCCTGTTGGGAGACCTGATTCTGTGAAAGTTACTGTATATGTTTTAGTGACCTGAATGGATGTAGAGATTATACTAACAGTACCTGAACCATAATTGGTAACATAAATGTACCCATTAGATGGATCGTATGCTACTCCAGCTGGCCGTGATCCAACAGTAATAGTTGCAATAACCTTATTGGTTGCTCCGTTTATAACTGAAACAGTACCTGAACCATAATTGGTAACATAAATGTACCCATTAGATGGATCGTATGCTACTCCAGCTGGCTGTGATCCAACAGTAATAGTTGCAATAACAGTATTGGTTGCTCCGTTTATAACTGAAACAGTGTTTGGAAGAATGGCAACATAAATGTACCCATTAGATGGATCATATGCTACTCCCCATGGCCCAAATCCAACAGTAATAGTTGCAATAACAGTATTGGTTGCTCCGTTTATAACTGAAACGCTGTTTGAACCACTATTGGCAACATAAAGGTACCCATTAGAGGGATCATATGCTACTCCCTCTGGCCATGATCCAACAGTAATATTTGCAATAACCTTATTGTTTGCTCCGTTTATAACTGAAACAGTACCTGAACCACCATTGGTAACATAAACGTACCCATTAGATGGATCGTATGCTACTCCCTGTGGTTCAGGTCCAACAGGAATAGTTGCAATAACAGTATTGTTTGCCCCGTTTATAACTGAAACGCTGTGTGAATAAGAATTGGTAACATAAACGTACCCATTAGATGGATCGTATGCTACTCCAACTGGCCATGATCCAACAGTAATATTTGCAATAACCTTATTGTTTGCTCCGTTTATAACTGAAACGCTGTTTGAAGCAAAATTGGTAACATAAACGTACCCATTAGATGGATCGTATGCTACTCCAACTGGCCCAAATCCAACAGTAATAGTTGCAATAACAGTATTGGTTGCTCCGTTTATAACTGAAACGCTGTTTGAACCATAATTGGCAACATAAAGGTACCCATTAGATGGATCATATGCTACTCCCCATGGCTCAGATCCAACAGTAATATTTGCAATAACAGTATTGTTTGCCCCGTTTATAACTGAAACGCTGTTTGAACCACTATTGGCAACATAAAGGTACCCATTAGATGGATCGTATGCTACTCCCTGTGGTTCAACACCAACAGTAATAGTTGCAATAACAGTATTGTTTGCTCCGTTTATAACTGAAACAGTACCTGAAGCACCATTGGTAACATAAACGTACCCATTAGATGGATCGTATGCTACTCCCTCTGGCCATGATCCAACAGTAATAGTTGCAATAACAGTATTGTTTGCTCCGTTTATAACTGAAACAGTGCTTGGAAGAATGGCAACATAAATGTACCCATTAGATGGATCGTATGCTACTCCCTGTGGATTCCATCCAACAGTAATATTTGCAATAACCTTATTGGTTGCCCCGTTTATAACTGAAACACTGCCTGAATTCGAATTGGCAACATAAACGTACCCATTAGATGGATCGTATGCTACTCCCTTTGGCCCAGATCCAACAGTAATATTTGCAATAACAGTATTGGTTGCTCCGTTTATAACTGAAACGCTGTTTGAAGCAAAATTGGTAACATAAACGTAACCATTAGATGGATCATATGCTACTCCCCATGGCCCAGATCCAACAGTAATAGTTGCAATAACAGTATTGGTTGCTCCGTTTATAACTGAAACGCTGTTTGAAGCAAAATTGGTAACATAAACGTAACCATTAGATGGATCATATGCTACTCCCTGTGGTTCAAAACCATTAATTATATTCACAAAATTTCCACTTATGAGAGAATTATTTAAAAGATCCAGAGTATATTTTACATACCCACCTGAATTGTTCTGATCACTAGTCTGAGTGAATGAAGTTATATTCGTTTTATATACATTTCCAGATGTGTCGCTTGTAGAAACGGATTTTCCGGGGCCAGACCCATAAGCCATAACTGGAAATCCAGAGACCAAAAACAAGATCAGTATTGAAACAGCCACCATCATCTTCATTAATTGACTTCTTTTAGCCATTTTTCATTAACCTCCACAAACTGTCAATATTTATTATGAGTTTCCAATATTTAAATGTTGCACTACGGTCAGTACTCCCGTAAGTATAAAATTTCACTCTTCTAGAGCAATTTATTAGGGGCCTCATCTGATTTAACGGTTTAGTGAATGAACCAGATGAGGCCCAACAGGAAATTGGCTAGCTGTATAAACTCTGCTCTAAAGCTCTGAAAGATAACTTTGGGATAAATGCTGCAAGCAATTCAAGGATATGATAAAGCCTTTGATCTACATCTCAATAAATAATGCATCTGCAGAATCTTTGAAATACACTAAGGGATTCCCTTCACCAGACACACTGCTACGCAGGCTAGAGAGCCTTGACCTAAAACATGTTGTGAAAGCGTTAAACGAAGCCAACAGGATCATATTAAGCGGTCACGCCATAGATGGGATGAAGATGGCGATAGATCTCACTGAAGAGCCATATTATGGAAAGTTAGACATGTACGTGAGCAAGTACAAGAGCGAAACTAATAGATTTCATACCTTTGCTACTATAAGCGTTGTAGGAAAAGATGAAAAAGAAAGGCTAACTTTGTACTCCTTGCCGATGCTAAACACTAAAGAAGATATTGTCAGGAAATTGCTAAAAAACTCACCAAGACCACCTTTCGGCATAGGTTTCGAGAATGCAATAAGCGCCTATAAAAATTTCAGCACACGATATATTGTATTGAATAATTAATTATAATTGCGCCTGTACATCCATTATTTAAGCGCACTAAAAGAAAAGACAGAGTAGTTCACCTCTTTCTGAAATATTGCTTTCTTGCGCTCACAACCCAATCTGGCGTATATAGTTCTTTGCCTTGTTGTTTTAATGCGTCTTGTAATTGCAACCGATTAGTAATCAAATCGTTGTGTGCTGTCTTAATTTCATCCGGTGAATATTTCTTTGGGTTCATAAGCACGTGGCCTAACCGGTCGTTGTCAAGGCTGTGCAAAAACTTTCTTAATTCGTAAGCGTGTTCTAAACTGAGGTTTGTGCCGTAGTTTTTGTTCATGCCTTCGATTAACGCTCTGTCAGACATATTTTCAAGAGACTCGTGGTAATTTATGCCTGTTGGAACTGGTTGCAAATTGTTTGTCACATGGTGCGTAAGGATAGCTTCAGCATATGTTCCTGCAGTGTAATGTTGCATTTCTTCAGGGTTTATAACCATTTTAGACCCGAATGCGGTAAGTGCACTACCGGCGCCTCTCAATGGCATGTGCGCGCCCATCGGCATATGTGTTGCGAATTGCAAACCCATCCCGGCGCCACGGATCCCGTGCGTAGTCATAGTTTGCCCCATTATACGTAAAGCGGCTGCAGTGTTTGTCAAACCTGTTTGTGCAGCCAAAGCTTGCGCACCACCCTGTGCTATCATTTTTGCACCCATACCTGCTCCATAAGCAACACCGCCAGCAGACATAGCACCCACCATGGTTCCGGTCATCACGGCGCCGGTCGCCATCATTGCGGTCGTTTCAAATACACGCCCAAGCCTTGGGGCCATTACGGTAGGCATCATCGCGCCCGCTATTAAAGTTGCAAGCGCGCCAAACTGCGCGAAGTAGCTTTGCGGTTGTGCCTGAAGCACAGCATACGCGAAAGCAAAAAATATTGCGACAAATAACGATGAAACCATGAGACCGATGAGCATGCTAATAAGCTCCTCAGCCACGTGTTTCGTGAACGGTATAAGCTTTAAAACTAGTAAAAGGGGCATCATTACCACAAGCGCGGCTATAAAGAATATACGTAAAATGCCCATTATGCCAACCATGAGGAGGACTATGAGGTCAAGCACGAATATTATGACAGAAATAATTATTGAGGGTATTGACAAAAGGCCGGTTGAAGGCGTTGCGCTTATTGTACCTTTTATTACTTCATAAATCGCGCCGTTTGGTAAAAGCATGTTGTTTGCAGGGTAAGTAATGAGGTTGAATATTTCGGCAACAAAACCGTATAAATACGGGAATAAGAAAATTAAAATGAGCGTAAAGGCACTTCCAATAAGCATGCTCATTGCCGTCCCTTCCCTCAAAATTCTGAAACTTTCAAACGCCCATTCTAAACCTGCTATAAAAATCGCAAACACGAAGAACACGAGAACAACATCAGTAACCTTCCAATATAACGGCATTATCGCTTCGTTCCACGGTGCATATGTTGTACCGTCGGGGTTGTTTGGCGCCGGCAGTTCGATGAGCAAATTATAAATTCCATTTGGGCCACCAAGTGTGTTTGCAATGTTAGCAACAACCGTACCAAGCCCATTTGCTAAGAGCGTGCCAATTGGCGACATAGAATATGTAAGTGCGCCGGCAATTGCCTGTTCAAACGCAGTTAAGCCTGACCAAATAGAAGAACCGTTACTCGTGACAAAAACACCATAAACGACTTCCACGCTTACGTTTGTGGTTGCTGTAAAGCCTCCGTTGTTTTTTCCAGTAATAACCACGGTAAAGTTTCCAAGAGGTGGTTTGAATGTTTCGGCAACAACGCCCTGCCCCGGCTTTAATGTATTGCCAAATGGAAATACAATCCAAGAAGCGTTTGTTGAAAGTGTAATGGTTTGGTATGGGTCGTTAGACTGTGCTGTAATCGTAAACCGGGAAATTCCATAGTCGTACCTGTTAGTCGAATTCTCTATTGCAATTACATTGTTTGGCGAAGCGGAAAGCGTAAAAGTTGGCACAGGGACATCGACGGAAAATGATGTGGTTGCGCTTTGGTTCACCGTGTGCGCACCAACCGTAATTGTGTACGTGCCGGGGTTCGCGCCATTATTCGTTACCGTTATTACATTGTTTACCAATTGAATTGAAAGCCCGCTTATACGAGCGCTTTCTATATAAATTTGTGGCGTTGCGTTGAAATTACCCCATGAAACAGTGAAGTCGGCAGATTGGGCATAGCCGATAGTTGCGCTAGGAGGCGAAACAACTACATAAGGCGAGTTGCTCTGTGCAACGGCCGGCGCGGATATAAAAG
>Ga0208548_100679_pt1 | contig 12624 bp, 5 predicted proteins | sample ECH_Chost_MetaG_FD_187133 | JGI IMG/M metagenome (GOLD analysis project Ga0208548, IMG submission 187133) | Hot spring microbial mat communities from Yellowstone National Park, Wyoming, USA - ECH_C host_MetaG (SPAdes) (version 2) | ecosystem: Environmental > Aquatic > Thermal springs > Hot... | reverse complement strand
TTCCTTACCAAAAGTACCAGTTCTAGTACTATTATTATTATCGCGAGCACAGCTACTACTAGCAAGTAGGTCGTTAATGAGCTGACGCTTGATTCAAGCGAACTGACTGAGCTCTGCAATGATGAAATGCTTGGGCTGATCGAAGATACTGAGGAGCTTAATGATGATGCCGTTGAGCTGATCGAAGATACTGAGGAGCTTAAGCTGCTTAGGCTAGAGCTGAGCGAGCTGTAGTCAGATGAAAGTGACGTCTTAAGATCGCTGATCATGGTGCTTATGCTTGTAAGGGATGACATTATAGAGTTATACTGCGTAGTCATATTGCCTGACAGGCTTGAGATAGAGCTGCTGATAGAGCTTAACTGTGAGCTTATTGTTGCGTTCAATAAATTAATTGCAGCTGTTGTCTGTGCCTCAGTGTTCGTTGTTCCAGTTACATTCAACCATGCAGTGCTCTCTAGTGTCATTGGAGGTGCACTGCCGGAAACCAGCTGCACTGCGTGCAGCATTGGATATCCTACCGCTGATATTGAGGTTGAATATTCACCATAGCTATTTCCATATATGCCAGTATACAAGTACGTTAATACATTGTCATAATCTATACCATAAGCTGCTGAAGTTGCTCCAGTATATACTTTTAACAGTGGCCAGTACTCAGTGCCTACGCTTAGACCATATAATTTAACCTTAACGTTTGAGCCCAGCGCGGCTGTTGATGGTGACAGCGTAATCAATGGGTTCACTGTAATTTTTGCATATGCAGTTATCCCTTTTGCGTCAGTAGCATTGATGTAGTGTACTCCACCGTATATTGCCATTGGTACTGTTGAACTGAAGCTCCATTCTCCAAGTGTGTTTGTTGGGACATTCATTCCATTTGTAAGGATTGATACATTCTTCATACTTAGTTCAAGCCCTAGTATTGTAGCGTTTACCATTGAGTTCCCTGTGTATGCGTAACCATTCACTGTAATGCTTTGTCCTGGCACCACTTTATTTGGCGTAACCACAACCTCAGGTTGTGTTGTGCCACTAAAGTAAATATATGCTAGTGGATCAGTGGCATTTACTGTATACGTTCCAGCTGCAGCTATTGGGACGTTTGCGCTTACTGTAAAGTACCCTGTACCGTTTGTAGTTGCAGTTGCTAGAAGGCTCCCATCAAAGAACAGCTTAACCTGTGAGTTTGGTACAAAATAGTTACCTGTAACATTTATTGGTTCTGTCTCGTAGAAAGGAACTGAAGTAAGAGTGCCATTGTAAGCAGGACCCAAGTTTGATGAATAACTGCTCGTTGATGGATTATATACATAGATTGCAGTGAACACTCTTGGCAGTTCATTCCAAGTTGCAGTATTAGACAATGTTTTTGTTTCGGTATCATTTGCCTCGAAAGAAACAGTACCCGTAGAATAACTCTTTGCTGGTGTCTCAAGCTTCAATTCTGGTGCTGTTACAGTTTGAGTAAATGCACCAAGTGAGTTGGCTGTGAATGTCATGAACTGAGTTACTGTTTTGCCCAATACACTGTATGTCCACGTCAGTTTCACTAGACCGTTTGCGCTAAATCCTGAACCCTTAACGGTTATTGTGCTTCCTGCAGGTCCTTCATTTGGATATACTACTCCTGATACCTTTATTCCAGGCAGAATTATTTCTTGCGCATATGACGCATATATGTTGCTGCTACCGAATACTGCTTTAATATAGTATGACCCTCCTGGGACGTTGTACGCTATTGGTGCAATGACTGAGTTGTTACCTAAATAGAATGTGTAGCCGTTGTAGGTGTAGTTGTAGAATCCAGAAAGTGGACCATGATCTGAATGCACTGTAAGCTTAACCTCGCTTACTGGTACATTAGCCGCGAAAACTGTTCCCACTGGTGCACCAGTAAGGAAGCCATTTGTTGAAGCAGTCAGATTAAATTCTCCCGAAGGCCAGCCCGCAGTTGCTATCTGACTTAGATTTATGTCAAGGTAATATGTAGTTGTTTTCTTATCTATGTAGCTCAAAATATAACTGCCTGAATATCCTGAAACGTTAAAACTTGCTGCAGTAAATTTGTATGGATATGTTGTGCTCCTTTCTCCAAGCACTACTTGTGCGGTTGTTGCGGCGTGAGCCGGAGCTACGCTAGCGTATGTAAGCGGTGAAATTGGTACTATCATTCCGAAAAGTGCTACAATTAACACTATGATTTTCTTGTTCATCACAATTGTTTGAATTACTTTTATATATAAGCTATATGAACACAACGTTCTTTATTTTTTGTCAAAAGATTATGACCTAAAGACAACTGCTATCCCTTCAACTGCCCTCAGGGCAAATGCAAGCTCTACGAACGCAAGCCCCAAAGTAACAGCAAGCTCAAGCATTACTGGCATTCCAAGGACGTTGACCTTTATTGAAATGGTGCCAAAGTGCAGAAGGTAAAGGAAGTAAACCATGCCAACTACGGCCTGCAGCACCTTTAAAGTGCCCCCTATAATCCCCTTGTTGAATGCAATCCCTAGAGCAATAAGAATTGCAAGCAACGCTCCAAGGGCAAGCGTGTATTCATTAAAAAAGTAGGATATAATTGAAGATGCTGGAAGGGAAGGAAATATTCTCTGCATAACAGATGAAATGTACAGAGGCATTATTACAAGCAAGGCAACCATTATCAGGCCCACGATCACTGCACCTGCTATCCTTGCTGCTTTCATTACAGATTAACCTCCTTGTAAAATGTAACATTGAACGTGCTGATTTTCAGGAGCAAGGATGATGGCTGTGCAGCGTTTGGAACCAAAAAGTTCAAACACAATGTGTTTTTACCAGGAACAGCGTTAAAGCTTCCTGATGTGCTAGATATTTGACTGCTACCAGAATATAGGTCAGCGCTAAGCTTAAGGTTGAACCCTTCACTTTGCATGTCTGTGAAGCTTAGAGGGACTGTAACTGAGGAGTATGAGCTGTTTACTGGCACTACCTCTGCGCTGCCTACAGTAAGGTTATACAAAGGTGGCTTCAAGGTGTAAGATTCAGTGCCCAAGTTGTAGACTACACCCTCTGAGGAAAGGGATGAAGAAACTGTGAAGGTCTGGGGTTCAGTTAGCAGTTCCCTGGGTGATATTGAAATATTAATGGGAACAACCAGGTTGACTGTCTGGCCCTCGGTTGCACTTATAGGTACTGAAGCTTCGCCAACCTTTCCAGTGCTGTTGCTAACACTTACGTCAAGAAAACCGTTCAATGGGACATACTGCACATTGTAGACAAAGGAAACCGCCGTCTGAAGCTCGACGTACCCGTTTCCTGACTTGATCACTGATGGTTGGCTTACCGAAATGTTGCTGACAGCGCTGCCGATGCTAACGTTTCTGCTGAAGCTTACTGTTGCTGGTAGGACATTCATCAAGTTAGCATTAACATTGAAGATTATAGTGACGTAACTCAATGAAAGTGGAGAAACGTGAATTGACGAATTTTGAGTTATTACAACCATTATGGTCTGGGTGGAATGTGGCAGCAGGTGAACAGGAGTTGATGAACCATATGCAATCACCTGCCCTGATGGTGAAAGCACTCTGGTCTGGACTGATACGCCATATATTTCAAATGGGCCGTTATTTTTGATCGTTGCAATGCTCTGGTTCATCGAAACAGATATACCCATTACGGAAACAAGTGGAATAAGTATTAACCCTACACCGACTATGAGAATTATGGTTGAAGCAATTGCAAGTCCAGTTGATATTTTCAATGTTAAATTTTAAACGCCATAATTAATAAGCTTTTTTGCTGAGTTTTTAAACTGTTTTATCTGAAAATCATTTCACCACTCCAATGTTCTCCAGTAATGTTGGGTCCATTATAACTTCCTTCTTAGGTAGCCTTTTATAGTATATAACTGCTGGCGTTTCAAGCCTTTCAATATCAAAGGCTACATGTGGCCTTATGAAGTTGTACCAATTCATGAATTCATCAACAGAATTGAAGAACTTTACCTTCTTCTCAAATATGTCGAACTTCTCGACCTTTCCGTTTGTCTGATGATGATCAACCCTGCCAACTACCAAAGTTATCTTCTCCTTTATCAAGAACTTTTCAAAATCAGTTAATCCCTTATCCCTTTCATCCACTTCAACCCCATAGAAAGTTGTTCCGTGATCTGATAAAATCTCCTCAGGCTTGCCGTACTTTTCTATTGCCTTCTTCATTACATCAACTGAGTACTTAGATGTCGGAGTTGGATAAAAGCCATAGCCAACTATAAATCTGGAAGAATCATCTTCATAAACTATTAACCATAAATCCTTCCACCTAGGATCCTTTATTTCGTGCCAATCAACGTGCCACAATGAGTTTGAGCATTCTCTTTCATACCTTATCCACTTCTTTCTGTGCCACTTTTTAGGCTCGCTCATTGCAAATCCAGCCTCCTTGAGTACTTGGTTGATCCTGTTGTTGTCAACGTTGTATCCTTTCGCTCTGAGAATTTTGCAGATATAGCTCGCATTGGCTCTGTACATTTTGTAAAGCTTAATGATATCATATTTAACTTGCTCAGGCAAAGGCTGTTTATGCCTTCCAGCTTTTTTCTGAACATGCAATGTGCCGTTCCTTTTGTATTCTTTATAAAGCTGCTGTACCCTTCTGGTTGATACGCCTTGCACGCTTGCAATTTCCCTGTTAGTAAGTTTTCCTTCAAGCTTAGCATTAACGATCCACTTGACCTGATCTTCGCTAAGCATGCTACGCCCATACCTCTTCATTAGGTTTAGCCAAAATCTGCTTAATTTGCTTTTATCAGCTATATGTTTAAGACCATGAAATAATTTCCAGATAAGAGAAAATGATCCACAAAAAAAATTAATTTATTTGCTTTACTTTCTTCTTCTCAAGAGGACAGCTGCTAATGCTATTACTATAACAACTACCACGATAGCTGCTGCAACGTATTCCATTGTATATGAAGGAACTGCCTTAAACTGCGCCACTATAGTCCCTGCTGAGTTGACAAGTGCGGTAGTAGTTGCTGATGAAGAGTTTGTGAAGGTTATGCTGTAGTTGGTTTCCCATGCCACAAATTTGTAACCTGAACTCGGCTTTGCAACCAAACTTATAGTGGATCCGGCGTCGACCCACTCGGTCATGTTCGGATACGTGCTTCCGCCGTTGGGCGGCAGCGACTCGAATGAAAGGAGGTACTGCTGTACGTACGATATGCCAAATGAGGATGGACTATCGACGCTTATCGAACCGGAAGCTTGCGAGGCCACGGCCCTCTCCCCCTGGGATATCAGGATGGTCGGCGAGGTGCTCCAGGAGTAGGTACCCGGAGATAGCCCGCTCACCTTGATGGATTGCGTAGATGAGCTGTAGGTGGTGCCGTTGAGCTTTATGCTCCACTCGGTTCCGGGGGGCAGCCCCGTCTCCGTGACGGTCAGGGGAAACGTGACGACCAGGGCTATGTGCGTCCCCGAGAGCGCAGATACCGGTACGTAGCCGCTGACGGTGTTGCCGACCACCGTAACGTCGAGCGCGCTTGCCCACGAGGTACCGTTCCAGTACAGGAGCTCGTTGTTCGTGTTCGAAGCCGATATTATCGGGTTCGTTATGTTTATCTGGACCATCCCAGATGTCAATCCCGTGACTTTGACATCGTAGTATCCCGAGGCAGTTATCGTCGTGGGCGTCACGTTCGTCGGGAGGCCGCTCAGCTTGGAGACGCTCACCGTCACCGCGTAGTTGTTAGGCACCGTTGCGTTGACTATTTTGACGCTCACCCCCACGGTTGTGGTCTGGTTCACGATGGCCGTCCCATTTTCGATGTAGGCCGTGGACGAGGATGAAACTATCGATGATCCCGGGATGGGGATCGTCGATTCCGTGAAGGACGCGGACGCGGTATCTCCCATCGTGTCGGTAGCCTTTACCGTGTACGTCCCGTTCTGGAGGAATGGGATCGTGAACGTAAAAGCGAATGAGCCGGAGGAGGAAGCTTTGACCTTCCCCATGATGTTTCCATTGTACGTCACCGTCACGGTTGAATTCGGATAGAAGGATGAACCGGATACCTGCACGGTAGTCCCAGGGGCTCCGCTAGCTGGATTCAAAACTATGGTAGAAGTTAAGACTTGAACGAACTGCGCTGTGACGGTTCCTGGGCCTTTAACCGTCATTTGTGTGCTTGTAAGAGATGAATTAGATATTGAAATTGATGGACTAGTCAACCACACGTGGAACCTGTAACCTGAAGCAGGGATAGCAGTTATGCTGACAATCGAGCCTGCATTGTACCATGAAGTGCCAGATGGACTAGTGCTGCCTCCAACAGTAGATTGAACGGTTACGCTGTACTGCTCAACGTAAGAAATGCTGACCGATGTCGTAGCAGGCACGCTGATTGTGCCCGAGGAAGTTTGGGCTACGTACCTAGTGCCACTGCCCATAGATATAGTCGAGGTTACGCTCCAAGAATATGTGCCTGCCAGGACGCCTGTGAAGGAGATGCTGCTGGCTGTGGACGAACTGGTTACGCCGTTAAATGTTACAGACCAAGATGTGCCCGCTGGAAGGCCTGATTCTTTGAAGGTAACCGTGTACGTTGGGATAACTGTAAGGCCTAGAGCAGAAGTGACCGTCATGCCACCTCCAGTTCCTATAACACTCAATATATAGGTCCCAGGAGGAGCAGAGCTACCAACGGCTATTGTGAGCGTGGAACTGCCGCTTGGAGTTACTGATGCGGGTGTAAAGATAGCAGATGTGCCTGAGGGAAGGCCAGAAACGGAAAGGCTTACCGGTTCCGCTGTTCCTGTAACCAGTTTAAGCGCAACCGTTAAACTGCCGGCACTGCCCTGAGGCACAGAAATTGATGCTTCGCTCAGAGACATCGAAAATCCCATAACCGCGTATCTGAATGACGCGCTTCCGTTGTATGTCGGCCCGCTGAGTGAGGGGGCCCATGATGCTACTACCGTGTAAGCCCCGCTGATCCAGTTCGTTCCGCCAGCGGTGAACGATAAGCTAAAATCACCTGTTGAACTGCTAACGGGAGCGGAAGCTACCCTTACAACTGTTCCATTTGGATTATAAACCGTGATGCCAGCGCTAGTTCCTGAGGGCGGCAATGGTGATATCTGCCCTTTCACCATAATCCCCTGGGATCCCGCATAGAATGATGAGTTTGTGCTTACAGTTACCGTATATGATGATGAAGAAGAATTGGGCAAATTTGTGTTAAGTGCAGAAACTGGAGCGGCAAATGTAGGCACGACGCTATAAGCAGCAAGTGATAAAACTATTATTGCAATAAATAAAAAATTTTGTTTAACCATTTTTGATCACCATTATTTTACACTAACCTGTGATTTAAGTGTGGGTGATATCGGTATTCCGGATCTTGTCTCAGCGAACGCGTAAACGGTGTAATTGCCCGGAGGAAGTGTCTTGAGCGAGAGATATGCAGAACCAGACTGGAATGGGGCGAGATTAAGCGAAGTCCCAACCACGAGTATTTCCTGCCCTGTAGACGCGTTATCAACCTCGAACCATACTATTGAAGGCTGATATGTTATCAGCTTGCTCGTAAACGTCGCGTTAATCGCCTCATTAGTGCCTATAATGGTTTCGTTGATGCTGGTTGCTGAGAATGAATTGTCAAGGGTCGGCGCTGTGTAAATGTCAATTTCATTTCCCGAAAAGTAATTGCTCACATAATTGTTATCACTGCCGTTTGATAGGTAAATAGCCGCGATATTTTCATACAAGCCGTTGTTGGTTGCCGTGTTGTTTGCGCTGTTCACAAACCCGATGCCTGCATTGTTATTTCCAATCCAAGAACCTGTTAAATTGTTGTAAGAAGAACCATTTGCTATAACTGCCCCAAATAAGTTGTTGGTTAAAGTACTATAATGAATGTTGTTACTATTTGCTCCGTTTATCGCGAGACCGCTGAATCCGTTATAATCTCCCCAAATGTTTGTCAGGTTATTGTGTGAAGCTCCGGTAAGCTCTATGCCGTTCATGCCGTTAAACCATCCCCAAATGTTTGTCAGGTTATTGTGTGAAGCTCCGGTAAGCTCTATGCCGTTCATGCCGTTAAACCATCCCTTAATCAATATGAGTTTCGAATTGCTTATGTTAATTAACTTCAGCCCATTATTTACATTATTATAGAAAGCTGTGTTATGAATAAACATATCGTTGTCATTACTTATAACAGCACCTGAACCTTCCCCTAATGATTGGTTGCCGTTATCAGAGAAGAAACTCCAATCAATTATTGAAGAATAGTTAGCATTTCCAGATCCAAAAAGTTCCCCAGGAACTAGTACTTTATCGTTGGCCTTTCCATTTAACAGCATGCCATAACCTAAATTGCTGATAAAATTCGTCCAACTGATTGCAACAGTTGAAGTGTTGGCAACTAGACCATTCAGGTTCCCTGTAATCATATCCCCATTTGATACAATTATGGCATTGTTCTGCGCTAAGATGCCTATGTTGTTACCCTGAATGCTATCGCCAATCGAATATTGAGTTGACCCATAGTCCCAGCCCATTGATTTCTGATCCATTCCATTGACGTAGATTCCTATGTTGTTTCCAAGAATAAGGTTCCATACGCTGTATATGTTCCCGTATTTAGTACTTGTCATGTTCAGCCCAGATTCTCCGTTGCTAACTATTATATTACTTCTTATAGTAGTATAATCGCTAGCAGAGCAAGAATTAAGCAATAGCAGTCCGTTCTTTGCATTGTTAATTACAAAGTTATCGATTATATTTGATCCACTGCTGTTTACAAAGGTGAAGCCATTCTGCGCGTTGTTAGCAGAAATAATGTTGTAAATAAAGCTATGTGAAGTGTTGTTTAGATATAGGCCACTGCCGTTGTTGTTTAAGAAGTAATCAAATTCAAGTGAAGGTTCCGCATTAGGCGTATCTATAATGACGCCGCTGCCTTTGCTTCCCTGCACCAAGTCATTGTAAAGCTCATAATATGAGCTAAAGTTTCCTGCAATTTTTATAGATGAAACGTTCAAGAACGCTATAACATATGGATTTGAAGCGGAACCGTTTCCGCTGATCACTCCATTTGCTTTGGTGAACTGGCTTTCATTTGTTATTGTAATCGGGCTGTGGCTTTTGCCCAGCACAATGAAGTATCCGCTGCCAGTCCCATAGTTACCCCATGGATCGTATGCTGTAACATATATTGAATAATTTCCTATCAGAGGTAGACCGTATTGGAATATAGGAACTTGCGATGGACTTATGAAAGATTTTGTGGCATTATTGTACGTAAGTTCCAGATAATAACCAAAAGACCCATAGTTTCCAGCACCTATGAATACCATTGCTTCAACGTTGCCCATGGTAACCGGTGTTCCATTTGGATAGCTTAGCTTTGCCGATATTATTTCATCGTTTCCAACGTTATAGCTGTCGTTTATTTCTGGATGTGAAACAGTAACGTTCGTCAAAAGCATGTAGGGCGCAACTCTTACGACCGTTGATGTACTTCCCACCTCAACATTGTTATTCTGATCTTCCCACTGCCCGTTAGCAGTTATTGTGTAAAATCCGGTTGGATCGGAGCTGTTGGTCTGGAATGACCCTACAAACTCACCCATTAATGAATTGTATGTAAGCTGTGTTACTCCAAGCACTTTGCCATCATAAGAAACTGTAGCGTTGACCGTCCCAATATTAGAGGGATAGAAATTAAAGGGCATCGGTAACACAATGTATATTGTATCACCCAGCACATATGACGGGCTGTCTGTAAAGACGTTTATGTAAGCCCCCACGTTTAGCCACGTATAAGCGCTCCCGAGATTTCCATTGGAATCAGTCCCGTTCACCGTCATAACCCAGGGACCCTGCATGCAGTTAATTGGAATCAAGAAGGATCCCTCCCACATACCATCCGCGCTGTTGTACTTAAGGGGTACTTTTCCTTGAACCGGACCGTTTGGCGTACCATATGTAAATATCGCGTTAAATGATCCTGATGTCACCAAGGATCCGTTTGGCGCTGTTATTACAGCTGATATTGGGATTACTTGGTTATTTGTGAAGTACGGGTATTCCTGCGATTCAAACGGTTCAAATATGGTTACCCCATCTCCCACTTCAAATGACGCGAATCCTTCACCTGATCCCTCTTTTGACGACGCCAAGACGGTTACGGTCCATTCGCCTGGCTGGAAAGAGGAAGAGATGTTAAATTCTCCAATCCATGTCTTTGTCGAGTTGTTGTATTTCAGTGTTATGTTGCTTGCAACCGTTGCGCCGGTCGAAGTTAATACCTGAGTTGTGACCGTGCCGTTGCTCACAGCCGCCCCGTCCTTTGTTACGTTGGCAATTATCTGCACAGTTGAACCGTAAGCAACGCTCTGGCTGGCATTAAGCTGATGACCGTTAGGAGCCAGCTCTACGCCCACCTTGATCCCGGATCTTGCCACCTGGGGTAGTATTGCGCTCAGTTCACCGATATTCGGGGATCCTACGCCCGTGAGCGGATCCCATCCTTTGCTGGCCTGGTACGGATTGTTATCACCCACGGTTATATCGTGGAATGCCTTTGAATAGAGCGTCTGATTGTTAAGAATTGTGTAAAGGTATGGATTTATGTATCCCAAGCTCTGCCCGGCCCTCTGGTCGATAAGTGCCATGGACCCAGCCCATGAAGGTGATCCTACACTAGTTCCACCAACTGTGTAAAATCCACCGTTAACATATACTAGAACACCTGTCTGCACATCGGCGTCCCAGGCCACATCGGGCGCCCCCCTGGGCCCTGCCACTGGAACCCCTTCGCCGTGCTGCCAGTATGGCCTACCGAAAATCGAACTATATCCCCCTCCGGTTCCCCAGTCAAATAAATTGTTCCAGCTCCATGCGGTTTCAGTTCCGTATGTGCCAGTTGCGTTAGTAAATGGAAATCCCAGATAGCCAGAGCTAGTCTGCATGTACAGGGTAGTGCCACCCACGCCGGTTACAAATGGATCCGTCGATGGATAAATGGCTCCTCCATAGGGTGATGTCTGGCCGAATGCCTGATCATAGGCGCCCCAATCACCAGCCGAAGCGAAGACCGTTATCCCCCTTGCCGCTGCCTGCTGGAATACCTGGTCTAGCCACGGGTAGTTAAGACCGTAAACTGGTGCTACTGCCGCAGAAGACCCGATGTCGTTTTCAGGAATCCCCCAGCTCAGCGATATTATGTTTGGCTTTGGTACCGTAATGGTGCCGTTAGTCCCTAAGATCGCATCCTCCACCGCCTGGAAAAGTGCGGGCCCGCTGTTTGCTGCTACATAAAGTTCAATATGGGCCCCAGGTGCCATGGCATGCGCCCATTCAACGTCTAATGCTATCTCAATGTTCCAACCAGTTAATATGCCCATGCTGTAGTTTATTGGTTGTCCAACGTTAATTATGGTAATATTTGTAGTAGGTATTCCAAAATAACTGCTGAAGGTGTTTAGCTCCTGCTGTATGTACGGATCCCCATAAGCATCTACGATTGCTATAGTTTCGCCATTACCGTTAATCCCCTCACTTAAAAGGGACGTAGTGTTGTACATCTCCCTGATATCGCTTGGCGTATAATATAGAAAGTTGCTTGGATTTTGCAAGGGGTTGCTCACTTTTGGACCCAGTATATACGTAGGTACAGCTCTCCTTGAATTAAGGTCCGAAGTTATATTCACATATCCGTACGGAGTCAAAATTTTTCCATACAAGTCCACCGGTTGAGATGATGCGTTAAGTGTTTGAGCTGTTTCAAAAGCTATGCTCTTTTGATCAAATTGCTGCAAATTCTGAACCGCATTTGCCGCGGTTCCGGTTTGCATAATATTAGTGGTGGACGGATATATATTTATTCCATGTAGTTCGAGATAACTACGAATAGATGCTATCTCTTCCCCCTTTGGCATCAAAAGATCATTGCTGTTTATTTTAGAAAATGGATTGTTTAACTGATTAAGGAGTAAAATTAATGAAGGCGCGTTTTTAGTCGATATAGCAGGATTTGGTACAATGTTGCTATTATGAACCGGTATGCTGGAAATATTTGTCTGTTGCACATTAGACACAGGAGTCGTTGAGGAACTGCTTGCATATGCTGTGGAAATAGGATTAGCGGCAATGCCGCTCACCCCCAACACCACAATCAGACATATTAATATGAATGTATTTGTGTAATGCTTTTTAGTACTTATCGCATGTTTAGAAATACTCATTGCAACAATAATATAAAAAAACTAATATATAAATTTTAATTGCAAGAATGCTGTGTTGAATAACTATTTATGGCGCGGCTGTCAATTCCTTAAGCATGTTCACAAAAGACAACCACAATAATAATGGTAAAAGTAATTAAATTAATTAAAGGTTAATTATTTTATTAATTAATTCTTCATGATCAATTGATTCATATTTTTCCATTTTTGAGACAAGAATTTTTCTCATGACTTTTGGATGATTTTCCAAAGGCAAGTATAGAGGATAGATGCTTGCATAATTTCTCATTCTACAAAAGTCTTCAGAAGTGCTTTTCCAAAACTTATTCATGTCTAATGTTTCTTTATATTGTTGGTATTCTTTTAGAACATCATT
>Ga0208548_100678_pt1 | contig 12630 bp, 12 predicted proteins | sample ECH_Chost_MetaG_FD_187133 | JGI IMG/M metagenome (GOLD analysis project Ga0208548, IMG submission 187133) | Hot spring microbial mat communities from Yellowstone National Park, Wyoming, USA - ECH_C host_MetaG (SPAdes) (version 2) | ecosystem: Environmental > Aquatic > Thermal springs > Hot... | reverse complement strand
TAAAATTTCAAATTTCATATTTAAAATATTGTTAATGAGAGGTAAAATTTTATATTACTTTTTCTCTTTTTAAATAATCTATATCGTTTTCATTATAACCAAGTTCTTTTAAAATTTCTTCTGTATTTTCGCCTAATTCTGGGGGATCAGTAATCAAATTGCTTTCGTTTACTATTTTTGGAACCATTATTTCTTTTCCTTTCCATAAAACAGGTACCATGTATTTTTTAGCATGAATATCATTTATTAAATCCCAAGGTTTATTCAATTCAGCAAAACTTATATTGTTTTCTAAAAGTAAACTTATCAATTCATCTTTTTTATACTCTTTAATCACTTTCGCAATCTCAGGAATTAAAAAATCTCTCATTTCATATCTTTTTTCGTTGGTACTAAATCTTTCATCGTTACAGTAACTTAAATTTAGGGCTTTGCAAAATTTTTGCCATTGACTATCAGTTGTTACTCCAATAAATATTTTATACCCGTCTTTCGTTTCAAAGAAGTCATAAATTCCCCACGCGAATCCTTCTTCATTTATTGGATTCAAATGTTTATTATTGTTTATTTGATAGGAAGCAATATGTTGACCCACAAGTAGAATAGCTGTTTCAAAAAGTCCAACTTCTAAATACTTTCCTTTTCCTGTTTTCTCCCTTTCTATGAGAGCTTTTAAAGCAAGAATCACTCCTAGCATTGCAGCACTTATGTCTACTATCGATGCCCCCAATCTCATTGGCCTATTTTTCAATCCTGTCATATAAGCTATTCCGCTATGAACCTCTATAGGAAAATCAAGGGAATTTCTTTTTTCGTAAGGTCCTTTTGCATAACCTTTTATCGATAAATATATTAGCTTTTGATTTTATTGAGAAAGGACTTGATAATCTAGTCCTAGCTTATTCATCGTTCCAAAACCCAAATTGTCTATTAAAATATCAGCTGTTTTTACAAGCTTAAAGAAGACTTCTTTTCCTTTTTCATGTTTTAGATTTAAGGCTAGGCTTTTCTTATTTCTATTAAAATAAGCGAATGTTCCACTACTTGGACCTGTAAAGTATCTTGCTGTATCTCCTCTGTTTGGTTCCTCAATCTTTATTACTTCAAAACCGAGATCTGAAAAAATTAGCCCCGCAGAAGGGCCTGCAACTAAGTGTCCAACCTCTATTACTCTAACCATTCCTTATAAAGTTCAATAACCTCTTTTTCATTGAATGCTTTACCTATTTCTACAGAATGGTCTTTAATCTTATTAACGAAATATTCCAATTTCTCCTCCTCAATTGCTATATTGTTTTTCTCGAGTATCTCCTTTATCATTGTTTTTCCTGTATATACATTGATAGAATAATTTTTGTTTTTAAATACATTACTGAAATAAGCATGCGTCCCAGCTGTATGAATTTGTGTGTTTTCTCCAAATATAGGTATATTGTCATAAAAATTCCAACCTTTTCTTTTTAATAGTTCTATCAAATAATCGTAGGCTTTCTTCAATTTACTAAAATCTATATTTAATTTATAGGATGAATTGATTAAAAAATGAGCAATTGTAGCTAAATCTGCTATGCCATTTCTCTCACCTATTCCCATTAATGTACAACCAACAAAATCCGCACCAGCATAGATAGCGCTTACAGAATTCGCCACTGATAAACCATAATCATTATGAAAATGTACAGATATTTTTGATTCAACGCTCTGTTTTACCTTTTTAACAATTTCATATGACTTCTTAGGATTTAGCTCACCTAGAGAGTCAGCTAGTTGAATTGAATCCACACCTATTCCGTTCAATTTCTTTGCTAATTTTATAAGTTCTTCTTCTTGAAGGTTTGAGATATTAACTATTGCAACATCAAGCAATTTATTTTTCGACTTCGCATACCTAATTAAATCTAAAATCTCGTCTATGTCTTCGATTTTAAAAGGCAAATATAGAGAAATATTTGCACCCGTATTATCAATGAGATCTATATCTTCTTTTTTTATTCTTCCTAATGCAAAAGTTTCTTTGAATACCTTTTTATCTACAATAACCTTAGTTGCCTCAAATTCGCTTCTATGGGCAGAAGGATGGGAAACAATTGCTCTTTCGATTCCAGCATCTGATATCAATTTAGCAAGATGAATTTTTTCTTCAAATTTAAAAGCAACATTTGGGGATTGTAATCCTTCCCTTAATGTGTCGTCGATTATCACTTCAGAAAATTTTTAAAGCAAATATATAAACGTTCTTATATTTCTAACACTTATATCTTCTAAAATAGATTTAATATTGTAATCAATGAAAGTGGAAGATTTATCTTCTAAGATAGCTTCTCCCGAGGAAGCAATTAAGAAATATTTTCCTAAAAAAGGAATAATTGCCTTCGGTGGCATGGCTGGCACTTCCTACCCTAAAGCTATTCCAAAAAAGCTATCTGAATTAATACAAAAAGGTGAGTTTGATGCAAGCGATTATGTTATTTTGAGCGGAGGAACTGAGACTATGGAATTTGAAAGTTGGATTAGTAACTTAAAAATATCAAGAAAGTTTCCTCTTGGTGCTTCCTCCACAATATTAAGAGACCCAGTAAATGAAAGGAAAATACCTGCAATGGATTATTGGTTATATGAATTTTCAAGCTTGATTAGCAGAGGAGTATTATCTAGGAAGATTGGAAACATAGACTTAACTATAATTGAGGCGACGGGAATTGATGATGAAGGAATAGTACCTAGTTTATCTGTCGATGCCACCCCTTCGTTCATTGAGAATTCAAAGAAAGTAATTATAGAGCTGAATGAATCAAAGCCAAATTTAAAAGGTTTTCATGATATATTCTTGCCTAAAGCAGGAAAAGAAATAATGATTAAAAATCCTTTGGACAGAATTGGTAGAATAGTTTACAATATTCCTTTTTCTAAAATTGCTGCCATTGTTGTTACAAATGAGGAAGAAAGTGAAAAAATTCATTATAGTGGTATCACAAATGCAGATCTAAAAATTGTAGATAACATAATAGATTTTCTACTAAAAGAAATAAAAGAAGATGAAAATTTGAGAAGCGAATATTTTACACTTCAGCCTGCTGCAGGACCTGTTGCTGGTGCTCTCTCTAGAAAAATTCACGAGTTGGAAACAAACATTTGGATTTGGGGTGAGGTGGCAGCTACATCTTGGATAGAAACATTAAGCAGAAACGTAAAAGGAATATCCGCATCTTCAATATATACTTTGCCGGGTGAACAAAATTTTAGAAAAAAACTTTATGAAGAAATTGAAAGTCTAAGAAAATATATTGTCATTAGACCATACGAAATTGCTAATAATCCACAAGTAATTGCAAGATTTTATCATGTAGTAGTTCAGCAGGCTGTGGAGGTTGATATTTATGGTAATGCAAATGTATCTCATATTGGTCCGAATTTAATGGTCGGTGTAGGTGGTTCAGGAGATCATACAAGACCTTCTTATATAACTATTCTTGCGCTACAGTCTACAACAAGCAATGAAAAAATATCAAGAATCGTACCTTTATTAAGACATGTTGATATACCTGAGCATGATGTAGATATTTTAGTAACCGAACAGGGTTGGGTAGATTTAAGATTTTTATCTCCTATAGAGAGAGCAGAAAGAATAATCGAGAAATGTGCTCATCCAAAATTTAAAGATGACTTATTTGAATATTTGGGAAAAATCAAGAAAATTAAAGGTCATGAACCTTATGAAATAAATCATGCTTTAAAATATTGGTTTAGTTGAAATCATTAAAGTATGGAATCACCTTCTCACCTACTAACTTCAATGTGTTCAAAACATCTTCATGTTTACTGTGCGGCCAATAAATTCTAAATATTAAGAAATTAAATCCAATGTTTATTAGTTTGGAAAGTTGTTCAATACATTGGTCAGGGCTACCTATTATAAACCTTTCTTGAGCTAATTCAGCAAATTCTCTATCAAAGTGTTCCTCAGGTGGTACTACTTTATCTTGACCCCATTGATGATAAACCTTGTACTTATTTTCTAAAATTGGTTCAGCCATTCTATAAGCTTCTTCAAAATTTTCGGATACAAACAATTCCCTTAAAACAGGCTTAAATGAAGGTTCAGGATGATTATTTTTCTTTAGAATGTTCAAATAGATTTCCATTTGCCTTTTAAGGGTGTTTATTGTTACATGGGGATTCGCATACCATACGTGTCCAAGCTTAGCAACCTTCTCAACCGCCTTATCACTATTTGCTGCAATCCAAATGGGAGGATATGGTTTTTGCAATGGCTTTATGGTCAATCTAACATTTTTAAGCTTGAAATATTTACCTTCAAAGTTGACAATATCCTGTGTCCATAACATCTTAACCGCTGCTAAGCATTCATTAAATCTTTTGGGTGCGTCTTCTTTAGAAATTCCGAATGCGTCATATTCTTCTTCTCTATATCCCAATCCAACACCAAAGATTAATCTTCCGCCGCTAATAATATCCATTGACGCAATTGTTTCAGCAACATCAACAGGATTATAAAGTGCTAATAAAAGTATTCCCGTTCCAAAGTACAGCCTTTTACTTTCGGCCATTATTCTTGAAAGAAAAGGTATCAGTTGAAGCATTGTATATGGATAAGTTAAATAGTGTTGGCCACAAAAAACTGCATCAAAACCATATTTATCAGCCATTCTTACATATTCTAAAGACTCTTGGAATTTTTGATAAACATTCGTGTTTAGTGGAGATTGAATCATTACATAAATCCCAAACTTTATATTTCCGAATTTCAACTTAATTTTTTAAAGAAATTGTTTCAATTAAATCTACAATTTTTTTGTTTTCAAAGTTAGAAATTAAGTCTATTATCTCCTTTTTAACTTTATTATAAATTGTTGGATTCAAATTATCTTCAAACTTTGTTATTACTTCTTCTTTGGTCAGCGGATTATCAGGAGTACCTTTATGATTTATAACTGTCTCTTCGTATCTTTTCCCATCCTTAGTAAATAGAACAGCTTTTGCTGGAATTACTTTATCGCCATATTTATCGAAGGATTTTTCATGGTAAGCCTTAACAATTTTCATATATTTTAATGTGTTCTCATCTTTAATAGATTCTTCAGTAAAGTCCCATATGCCTACCCATCCCTTTTGAAAGGCCTTGATTACAGTATAGTTTAAGCTAAATTTGGCAGAGTAAGGTGTTGAAGGTCTTAATCTTTCTTCAATAGGTTCAACAACCAAATCCATGGTTAACTTCGGAACATAAAAGTTTATACTTTCAACTTCATCCAAGCCTATCTTGTATTTATCTCTAAATATCCTTGCTATATCTATACTTGAATGTGTTGCATGACAAGCAGGATATGGCTTGAATGATATATTCAATGTTTCCCAATTTTCTTCCAGATCCTTTATTGCGTTTTCAAAAAGGAACTCTTCTCCTTTTAGGTATGTATTGAAAACACCAAATTTCCCTTCAAATATTTCCTTTGGTCCTAGAAATCCAAGCTTTGCAATATTTGCTGCTATTATAGAAAGATGAGAAGCAATTGCAGGATGGAAAGGCTTGACAGCTACACCTTCAACTATACCTTGAAGTATCCCACTAGCCATGCTACCTGCTATTCCCATAGCATTTGCTAATTGTTCTTCATTCAAATCAAGTAGTTTACCAGCTGTAACTGTTGCTCCAAATACTCCAACGGTTGATGTAGGATGGAATCCTCTTAGATGGAATTTCCCTGGGGCTATTAAACCAATTCTTGAATTAATTTCATATCCTGCAATGACAGCTTCAAGTATTTCTTTTCCATCCTTGTTGAGTTTTTCAGCTAAAGCTAAAGCTGTTGGAACAATTGTTGTACTTTGGTGTATAACTGATCCTAAATGAGTGTCATCGTAATCGACACTATGAGATAAATATGAATTTACAAATGCAGCATTTGCAGCAGGAATCTTTATATTTGTTCCAAGAACAGAACTTTCCATTTTACCTTCCATTTCTTTGAATAAGTTTATAACTTTTAGGTTATCTGGAAATTCGTTAACAGCAAGTATAATTCCTAAAAGATCCAAAATATGAAGCTTAGCTTTCTCAACAACGTTTTTGGGAATTTTTTCTATCTTGAGATCATAGGCAAATTTACTTAATTTTTGTGATATTGATGCCATAATTTATTAAATTAAAAATACTATAAATACATGCTATTAATACATAAGAATTTTTCTTGCCCTTTTTATTATTGCTTCATCTACCATTTTCCCTTCGTAACTTATTACTCCAATTCCTTTTCTTTTGGCTTCTTCATAAGCTTCTAATATTTTTCTTGCTCTCTCTATTTCTTGGGCTGAAGGAGTAAATACTTTGTTTATTATTTCAATTTGTGAAGGATGAATTGCTAACTTTCCTGTGAATCCAAATTTCTTTGCCATTTTTGCTTCTTTTTCAAGTCCTTCAACATCTTTAATGTTTAAATAGGCTGTATCTATAGCCTGAATGTTTGAATAAGATGCTGATAAAATAACTTTAAACCTTAGATATTCGATTATTTTTTCATCTTCTTCGCATCCTAATTCTGCACAAAAATCTGCTATCCCATAGGTTATTCCGAGTATTCTTTCACTTGACCTTGAGATTTTATATATGTTCCTCAATCCTTCTACAGTCTCAATGATAGGAATCAATTGTATCTTCTTCAAATTAAAATTATCTTCGACATTAGAAAGAATACGGTCTAAGATTATTATGTCGCTTGAGTTTTTTACCTTTGGTATCATTATAATATCGGGTTCATTTTTAGAGACCTCAATTACATCTTGAAGCCAAAATTTGGAATTTAGATCATTTATTCTTACACACTTTTTGATATTTTTCCATTCCATATTTTTCAAAGAATCACTTACAATTTGCCTTGCTTTTTCTTTCTCCTCTATTGGTACTGAGTCTTCAAGATCTAGAATAACTACATCGCAGTTCATCGATAAAGATTTCTCGATTTTGTTTCTCTGATTACCTGGAACAAACAAAAAAGATTTGTAAATTTTGCTCATTTGAACGATTGAGTTTTGAGAATGTATCTAGGAAAGTATTTCCTTTTAAAAATTTTAGCAACCCTTTCAAATTCTATTACAATCTGCTTAAAGTTATCTTTGTAACCTTTATGCTTTAAAACAACGATTCCTAACTTTTCATTTTCCTTATCTTCGAATTTATCTAAAACCTCAGTTTCAACATGTATTGTATCTCCATCGAAAACAGGCGAGTGCATTTTTAGGTTTCTTATTTCAACTTCTTCAACAACGTTTTTGAAATCAATCGAAGCAATTCCAATTACAACTGCATAAGTCATTGTCATTACAAGCAAAGGCTTTTTGAATTCTGTCAACTGCATATATTCATTGTCAAAATGTAATGGAGCTGTATTAAGAAGTAAATGGGTAAATAGCAAATTGTCTTGATATGTTACAGTTTTTCCCAATCTATGAACTATTTTATCACCTTTTTTTAAATCCTCAAACAAAAGACCTTCATATCCGCTAACAGTTTTCATATTTTTCCCACTTTTTTCAAATAATTCTTCCAAGGAGAAAATTCTTTTTTATAAACTAGGTTTGTTCTTCTAACTTCTGCTACTAGTTCATTGTTTTGATTGTATCCTCTATGAATCCATGTAACAATTCCTGCTTCAGGTCTTGATTTCGATTCTCTTTTGGATATAACTTCACTTTCAACGTATACTGTATCTCCATCGAAAACGGGCTTATGAATCTTAAAATAATCTGCTCCTAAGAAAGCAACTGAATTTTGACTTGTATCTCTAACCGCTACTGCAATCAAATAGTTTAGAATGATATGGTAATTAATGATAGGTTTTTCATGACCAAGCATTTTAACATACTCCATATCAATGTAAGCAACAGTCGAATCTCCTGAAAACGCAGACCAAATGTAATTATCGTATAAATGAAATGTTCTTCCTGGCCATGATTTTATAATCATTCCTATCTCAAAATCTTCGTAATATGGGCCTTCAGAATCCCAAGGAGATAAATACTTGTTAGATTCCATTTTATTCGCTTCCATAGGATTTTGGCATTCCCAAGATATTCGTAGCTACATAATTGAGAACCATATGAGGAGAAATCTGTCCTACACCGGCTAATAATTCAATTCCCCTCCAAATTCTTTCAATATCAAGTTCTGCAGAATATCCATAACCTCCTAAAGTCCACATCGCGTATCTTGATGCTTGGAACGCTGCTTCTCCAGCAATATATTTAGCACAGTTTGCATAGTATCCTGCAATTTTAGGGTCTTCTCCTTTTTCTAAACATTCTAAAGCTTTCCACTTAAGCCAATCAGCTGCTTCAAGTCTAATCCATGAATCAGCTAAAGGAAACTGAATTCCTTGATACTTTGCTATAGGATCTGGAGGAAATACAACTCTTTGCTTAGCATATTCGATAGCCTTCTTAATTGCATATCTTGCAGCTGAAATGCACTGTCCTGCAATTAGAGTTCTTTCAACACTTGATTCCTCCATCAAATAATAGAAACCTCTCATCTTATCACCAAGTATGTTCTCTGCTGGAACAGGCAAATTCTCTATATATATTATGTTAGTATCAATAGGTCTTCTCAGATTATTTGGTATTTCCTCAATTCTTATGTATTTGTTTTTTGCTTCTCTTAAATCTACTAAAAATAAAGCAATCCCAAGGGTTTTCTTCTCCACTTTTTCGTAAGGAACAACTCTTGCAGCTAATATTCCTAAATCTGAATATTTAACTCTTGAAATGAAAACTTTTTGACCAGTTATAATATAGTAGTCTCCTTCTTGTTTTGCGATTGTGGATATTCGTGGAGTATTAAATCCAGCTGATGGTTCTGTAACAGCATATACTTGGCATCTTAGATTTCCTTTAGCAATTTCTGGTAAGTATTTTTGCTTAACATTTTCGCTTGCATACTTTACAATAATATGATTATTGAAGAATGCTGCATGAACAGAATTTGAAGCAACTGTTCCTCCTGGAGAATTGGCAATCTCTTCCAAAACAATATCGGACTCAACTAATCCCAATCCTAAGCCACCGTATTCTGTAGGAATATTTATGCCCATTATCTCATTTTTCTCGAGCTCTTGGATAAATTCCAAAGGGTATTCTCTTTTTTCATCTTTTTCAAACCAGTATCTAGAAGAATATTTTGATACAGTATTTCTTAGATTGTTTCTAATGAAATCTATATTCTTCTTCCTTTCTTCGGAAAGCCACCACATAAATAAACATGCTTTTTGATATTAATAAGCCTTATATTTATACGTTATGAGTTTTAACAAAACATTTTTTAAACGATTATATGTAAACATATAAAAAAAGCTAAGCTTCCTATTGAAATTTTATAATATTTTATTCATTATTTCGATTTTATCAATCAATCTTTACATAAATTACATCGTTTTCTATTTTATGTTCATAAAGCTTTAACCTTAATTTTAAATCATTAAACATTATTTCTCCCGTTAATAAATTATACTCATATCTATGCCAAGGACATCTTAAAATTTGCCCTTCAAAATCATATTTGAATTCTCCCGGATCGGAAGGAATAAAAGTGCCTGATATAGTTCCTTTGCAAATAGGTCCCATTTTATGCGGACAGGAATTTTTTATAATCCTAAATTGGTTATCTTTTATTTTTATTACTCCAACCTCTATGTTTCCTATTTTTATTATTTTTATTTTGTTATACTCGAAATCATTGACGCTACCAATTTTATGCCAATCTTCCATTGAATTCATTTTTAGAGTCTAAATGTGGATTTTGCATTCTCATAGAAGATTTTAATCCTTGACTTCTCAGGCAAAAATTGCAGAGACATATCTGGCATATCATTATCCCAATGTGGATAGTCTGAGCTAAACAAGAGTGAATCTTCTATTTCCATCATCAATTCTGCCAAAAGCTTGATATTTTTCGGTTCAGGAAGAGGTTGCGTAGTAAATCTAATATTTCTTTTAACATATTCAGAAGGAGGCATCTTAACCCACGGTGTTTCGATTCTACATCCTCTCCAATCTTTATCAAATCTCCAAAGAAAAGGAACCATTGTTCCAAAGCCATATTCTGCAAAGACAAATTTTATATTTGGGAATTTTTCCAAAACTCCACTTAAAACTAGGCTTGCAACATTAACTTCTTGAACAGCAGGAAAGTTTACATGATGCTCGAAGTAACTTTCACTTTTTAGACCAAGTATATGATATTCATCGTTAGTTGCTATATGGAAATATATAGGGAGGTTCATTTCATAAGCTGCCTGATATATTGGCCAAAGCAATCTAGATCCTACAAGGATCCTTGTAACAGGTATTTGCACGGCAACAATCCCTTTCTCTTTACCCACTCTCTTAATCTCATCTACGGAACTATATGGATCCCAAGGAGATACGATCATTGCATACTTAAATCTTTCATCATAATCAAGCCATTTAGCTATGAAATAATCATTGTAAGCAGAAGCTAACTTTAAACTTAAATAAGTACCACTTTGTGATACCATCCAACATGCTGATAAATCATTGAGAATTGTTGCCTCAATAGGATACTTGTTAAGATAATCCTCGGTCACATCCTCAGGATAGCTTCCTGCAGGTTTGCCTTCTCTACTCTTGGCATCTTTTCTAATAGTTCCACCGCTAGGGTTTCGGGTCACGACGGTATCAGTACCCATTGAGATTTCCAATCCAGCTATTTCGAACTTTTTAACCACCGCAGGATCCATGTAATTGTATAAATCTTTAACACTAGGAACATATGGATGTACATCACAATCTATTATTTTAACCATAACGTAAAAATGTAAAAATTATCTTATAAATTTCTCTACTTAATTCAATATTCTTTTTAATCATAGATGTTTAAATTTTTTGTTTTTATTCATAATTTTCCAAATTTTTTTGCTTAGTTTCATTTATTATATACATTGTTAGAAAGGCAAGAGTGGCGTAAAATATCGTCAACGTTGCTATATAAGGGTATGCTGCTACAGCTTTTACATAGCCGAATATGTAAGAAGCTATTATGGGCGCCATACCTCCTCCATAAATTTGAGAAAGTTGGAAGGACACATTTGCTCCGGATGCTCTGTATCTTGTAGGAAAATATTCTGGATATATAGATGTGACTGAGCCAAAACCTATTCCGAATCCTGCGGAAAACATCAATATTACACTTAACGTTGCAAAAATTGTATTCAAAGTATTTAATACTACAAAATACGGTATGGAGAATATTAAAACGATAGTAATTGATATTATAATCGGCACTTTTCTGCCGTATTTATCAGCTATTATTGAGCCTATCCAAATCATAAAAAGCATTGCTAAAGCACCAATTGCGATAATTTCTGTAACAATGATTGGTTGATAACCTATTCCTATCATGTAGCTTTGACCGAATACATAAACTAAATAAAATAAAGCTCCAAAAAAGGCGTTTATAGTTGACATGAGAAGTACTTGTTTTGGCATTTCTTTTAAAACCGCAAAAGATGGGTAATTTAGAATTTTATTCTTTATTTTCAGCTTCTCAAAAATCCAGCTATCATCCAATTTCAATCTAATTATCAACCCTATAACTGCAGCAACAAAGCCCGTGTAGAATACTATTCTCCATCCTGCATAATAACTTCCTGAAGCGAAAAAGGACGTTCCTTGATATAGTTGTAAACCCAATACTAATCCTGCAGCCAAAGCAGTTCCAATTGCTACACCAAAACCTACCCATGAAGCCCAAAATGCTCTGTTTTTAGATTTATCTGCGTATTCTCTTATCCAAGTTGAGGCGGTTCCGAATTCAGCTCCTATACTTATGCCTTGAAGTAATCTCATTAAAATTAATATCACTACAATAATAGCTTGAGTAGAAGCAGTTGGGACAGGAAGTAATCCTATTACTAATGTAGAAATACCCATAATTAAAATAGCATATGCAAGACTATCTCTTCTGCCTATTTTATCAGCTAAATGCCCGAATATTATGGCACCAATTGGTCTGATGATTATACCTAGGGCAAATGTAGATATGGCTCCAAATATTCCTCCGTAAGGACCAAAAAACAATTTAGGCCAAACCAATATTGCTATCGTGCCTGCCGCCAAGAAATCAAAATATTCTATTATGGTTCCTATAACACTGCCGAAAGCTATTTTAATTAATTTATTTAGAGCAACTTCTGTCTCGTACTTGAAGTTCATATACATTTTCGTTAATATAAATAGAAATATATAAATATTTCTGAAAATTGGTTTTCATTAATAACATGAGAAGAGTTGAAATGCCTCTTCAATTTTTAAATTTACCTTTTGAGACAAAGTTCACTTATAAATAATTTATTAGACTAAACAAATTCGAAAAAATTTAAATTTTTTGATTACGTGTTTTAGAGGTTTCCTCAACAAAAAATAAAAACCATTTTTTAGAATTTCAAACCAAGAAATATAAATATTAAATACGCAACTTTGTGTTAATACTTATGGCTGAATGGAAAAATAAAGTAGCATTAATAACAGGTTCGAGTAGAGGAATAGGAAAAGCAATAGCTATAAAATTTGCAACTATGGGAATTAAGTTGATATTGAATT
>Ga0208548_100672_pt1 | contig 12718 bp, 9 predicted proteins | sample ECH_Chost_MetaG_FD_187133 | JGI IMG/M metagenome (GOLD analysis project Ga0208548, IMG submission 187133) | Hot spring microbial mat communities from Yellowstone National Park, Wyoming, USA - ECH_C host_MetaG (SPAdes) (version 2) | ecosystem: Environmental > Aquatic > Thermal springs > Hot... | reverse complement strand
TTATAAACCCTATAAGCATGTCATTATAATCGATAAAGCCGGATGGCTTGTTAGATTCATAATCAGAATAAGCTTTTTTGAAGTATTCTAAAAATTTTATATTTTCTTCAAGAGTTATGTTGCTTATACCTTCTTCTTTGTATATCTTCTCAAGTTCCTTGCTGGATTTTGCAATATCAATATCCCCAGGTAATATCCCAAAGCTCTTCAGATACCTTATTGCATTCTCAACCTTTGGTACTATTTCAGATATTATATAATCTGTTGAATAATTAAAGGCATGGAGTTTTTCGAATGTCTTAAATATGGAAAAGCGTAGCACATTATTCCCAAGAACCTTATATTCATGCTCTATGCTCTCAAGGTAGTCAAGCGCATAGCTGTGGAATGTGTGTATAGAAAGATCGTGCATCTTTATGTTTAAGCCACTACTTTTTGCAATCTCGCTTATCCTGTTTCTCATTTCCTGTGCGGCTTTGGTGGTAAACGTTATGCATAATATGTCTTTCTCAGGAACACCACTCTCAACAAGTTCAATAACGCGTTTTGCAAGAGTTGTCGTCTTGCCGGTACCTGGATTTGCGATAATGAGCGTGCCCTGCTCAGAATCCATCAAACCACGATAAAGATAGGGAAAACAATTATATTAACTTATCTAAGCAACACCATTCTTATGCTCTAATTTTAAATTTTAATAGTTACTTTTGTTCTTCTAATCACTGTAACAAACAGTACATAGCATGGTCTTTAATATCTGCAAAAATGAAACAAAATTAAGTAAGAATTTAAATTTTGTGGCTTGTTAGGCTCCTGATAAGTTCGTTGCGCTTCTGCTGTGGTAAATAATTAGAATATCTTTTGATAGTTTTATGAAACTCTTCCAAATTTTCTTTTTTAAGTTTTCCATCTGCTCAAAGCTGACGCCAGGGCCTTCTATTGACATGTTGTCACCTACTTTGAGCTTGGATGAGGGTTCAACCACTGCTACCTCTATCCTGTCGTAATAATGTGTCATCTTACCTACAAGCTCTTTTGCTGCTATAGAATCAAATAGGAAGATTTAGTTTATCTATTTTACTAATCTACTGGCATAAATGTTTGAAATCCTATTTACATTGCCTCATCTATCTGCAGGGGAGCAAGGGGAGACCGCGCCTCTGAGCAGAACCCTTCTGAAAATGCCCTTTCGCGCAGTCCTGTGTGGCTTTAGACTTTTATAAGCTCTGCGCCAGATCCGCTTGCACAACGAGGGCGGTTTCGTTGATTGCTTGGGATTATAAAGCTCTGGACAGAGCGCGTTTCCTAGGAAATTATACCCCTTGTTTGGCTACATGTTTTCTAAGTTGCGAAAGTAGAGAACTATCGATTTTTTGATGCTCTTCGAGATTTTTGAATAGCACATCAATTCTATCTTTCGTTATCAATCTATCTTGTTTCAAAAAATCCAAAATGACGTCGTTAGGTATTAAGTATATTTTCTTCTCTAAAAACAATTTTAGTAAGTGCACAACTGAATTTAATGGCATAAATGAATAATGTATGTTATGGTTTCTTTCTAACTCGTCCACAATCCCGTCTCCTTGTCCATGGCAAAGATCAAAATCAAAAGCTATCGTTAGAAACGCAGGTACAGATATCCTTTCAGATATGTCTTGTTTTTCAAAAGCTTTCGAATATTTATCTAGCTGTTCAGCAACGTCTTTTACTTCAAAAAATTGATTTTTCTTAGGTTTAAAGCTTTTGATTTCGATTGGCACCCATATCGGTTTTTTAGAACTTTCTAGTAATTGGATTATACCATCAGGTTCATCTCTTCCTCCGAGATATTTTGCTCTGAATAACGTAAGGTTCAGCAGAGATATGATATATTTCTGAAAATCTATCCCTTGTTGTCTAGAAGATAAGTTTCCTTGTTGAAGCGCCAGTTTTGGTAGGTTAGTGAGAATAGAATCAAGCTTATGCTTAACATAGTTGATCTCGAAATAGTCTTCAAATTCCAGATTAGCAACGGATTCGGCGGCACTATTCCTCTTGATAATATCCTTTCGCATATCTATGAGTTTCCACAGCTCCTCAATATAATTACTCTTGCGCATATTCTCGATTGGAATCAAGATACAACGAGGATCCTTCTGAGATAATGCAATCAAATCTTCATCAGCAGAATAACAAAAAAGCAAGTAAACGTCAAGATTGATGGGGCTATGCCATCCGCGTAACGCAAAATAATCGTTTAGTGTAAGGTTCTTTGCACTTATTCTTATAAACAGTCGCTCCTTGACATTTGATAATTCAACAAAGTCATTTTGAATTTCAGTTTGAGTGTAATCTTTGTGTTCCAATTCGCGAATAAGCACCGAACGAAACATTTTTTCAACTTCAGATACTTGTAAGCTTAAATGAAAATCGGCCAGAGCTGAAGACGGTTGGCTTGTGCCACACTTTTTACATATAGCTTCGCCATTAGGGTATCTTTCTGATTCGACGTTACATACAGGGCAAATAAAATGGGTCAACGGAGTTCTTCTAAAAAGTTTGGCATTTTTTGAATCCGAAATAAATTTTTGAATGGTCTTTTTCTCTTGGCCAGATGCTTTAGCTAGATCCAGATCCGTGAAGTCTCTTCCAACACCTTCAGAAAGTTTTAATGCCGTTAAAACAATCTCTAGATCATTCGCCATCTAGATCAAGCCCCTAACTAGTTCGTATGGATTTTCCACTGTTGTCTTTGCAGATACTTTGCCGTCCGGATAAAATTTAATTGGTTTATTGCTTAACTCTCCTTTGAGTAGACTAACGTTTCCAAGACTATGCAAATCAAGGTTGTATAAATGTTTCAAAACATCTATAGTGTGCGCAACATCTTCTCCTTTCAGAATGATTTCCGAAGTCCCTGAAAAGTTAATATTTGAGATTATTGCTTTTTTGAAGCGCGTGTCTTGATCTAATTTTAGTTGTTTATCTGGAGATATGATGGCTCGCTCAAAAGCTTCAGCATCGTCAGCAAGTAGTTTTCCAACGGCTATTCGAGCGTATTCAGCTTTAAAGGAATTTTTCGTGCGGCACTCTATAAGTTGGTCGGATAGATGAAAAATAAGAAAAATACTGAATCCTTTTCGTAGCTCAATTTCTTTTGGTTCAAGCGTTTCTGGGTCTTCTCCACAATATTTTCGTTTTGAGGAGTGAACTTTCAATTTGACGTATTTCTCCTTTTTTATAGAGTCTGATATGACATCAGAACAGTTTACAATAAAGTCTTTTTCACTATCACGTACTTGCTTTCCTTTCGTCAAGTTTTGTTCGTTTAGTTTATTCGAGGAATTCTTATACCTGAGTAAGTAGAACGATCTTTCTTTATTGATTGTGTAATATGTTGCCAGCCTTATAAGCTTGTCAGGCTCTTTCGAAAACAATGCTCTGGCAAGATCTTCCTTCTTGCGCAATTTTACTCCAGGTAACAGACCTCTAAGAATTTTAACTGGAATATTTTTTGCACGATCCGCAATCTCTTTTGTAAATCGTTCAGACATACTATCAACCTTCTAACATCGTCCCTTCGAATCCTTTCAATGAAGGGCCGTTTACCCTAGGCCCTCAAAATAGTCTTCATCGATTTTTGGATACGAAATAGGAACTTTTTTAACACCAAGCCCGGTCTGTATCATCAGACTAGCTAATTCTTGTCCATCGATTAGTCTTATATTTCCTGCGCGATCAGCTTCTTTTTTCGCATCAGCAGTAAAGTCTGCTGTTGTAATTAAAATACCGCTACTTACTCTCTTGCTGTGTACAGCTCCAACTAGCTGTGAAACTTCTTTTATACCTACATTAGAATTCCACCTCTTAGCTTGAAATATCACCTTGCCAAGACCTAATTTATCTAAGCTGCATATCCCATCTATGCCTCCATCGTGGCTTCTGCCAGTTACTTTGATACTCCCATCATCTTTGCTTCCGTAGCCTAGTTTTTCTAACAGCTGCGCGACAATGTTTTCAAAAGTTGCTGGCTCGACATCTTTTAATCTATTTAAAATTTGTGCTTTAACATCTTCCGTTATCTCCCCTATTGTAGAATCTATTAATTCTGTTGGGGTAGTAACATCCTCTTGTTTTTTCATACTTTCTGAACTTCTTTGTGTTCTTATATGTGGTTTTATCTCAACATATTCGGCTTTCCAACTGGGCCACTCTGCTTCGACTCTCTTTTTACCTTCTTCCGTAATCTTCCATATTCCACGCGTTGAAGAATCAATTTCGCCCTTCTCAACTAATCTTTGTCTGCACCATGCAATTCTATTATTTAATCTATTTTCTCCACTAGTAAGCATGCTAGCCTTTTCCTCATCAGTCAACTCTGGATAAAATTCTTTTGTTTTTGCAACCGCATCTCGAATACTTAAAGACCCACCCGCATCCTTTAGCACTTTAAGTAGAGGCAATTCAATATTCTCCTGTTTAGGCATTCGCACACACTCACCATTTTCTATTTATTACTTGATAAATAATGATTATATTAGTTATGGTAAACACACTATTTATTCTTCAAACCTAAATGAAGCTTCTATCCTTTTGTCATTTGCTTGTAACCTGTCTATAAGATTAATGACTTCCCCAAGCTTAAGATTTTGCATGTCTTTTACATAAAAGTATAGCTCAGCATCGAAGCCATCAACATTGAGCTTCTTAAGCTTGAATTTTTCGTTTCTCTGTGCTCTTTCAGCAAGCTTTTTATCTTTGCTCATATGACATCCTCACGACTAAACCTCTTAAGAATAACAAGGTACTCGTGGGATATACCATTAGGAGAAAGATTATTTCTTCCAGTAAATAATTTTCTGGATCTTATTTTGTCCTTTAATGTCACAACATGCTCAAAACCAAGAGAAGATAAATGCTCTATAAATATCTTTGAAAAAGGAATCTCTAACCCTGAAAATGTCGCATTTCCTACGAAGATGCATGCATGACCGCCCTCTGAAATTAATTGAGAAGAGCCACTAAGATGGTACAATACCGATTTAAAGTACGTTTCATATAATTTTCGTGTTTTTTCTGGTACTTTTGTACGGTAATCGTCATAAGTTTCGGAATTTACTTCAAAGTTAGGTGGTTTATTATACGGAATCTCTAACTTACCTAAGTTAGTAATTTGAACACCTGTATAATTTAGCCATGCTAATTCTAACTTAACGCTTCTAATATATTCATGGGCTTGACCATAGGGAGGTGATGTTAAGAGAAGCTTAAATTGGCGGTTCATATTAGCATACGAATCATAATTCGGTTCGCCATTTGTTATTACAGTCTCGACAGTGCCACCTTTATAGAGCTTAGAGAAACTCAGTGCCCTGTTATAGATCTGCTTCAAAGATTCCATATAAAATTTTTGTATAATTAAGTGTAGATTTTTTCTCTGTAGGTTTTCGATAAATGCTATTTTTCTTTTTGATTTGAACAGTTTTGGAACCTGATCATCTGCGTAGGAGAATTTTTTGCTTGTTTTCAGCAGTGCCAACAGGGTCAAAGGGTCAGGATCTAGGTAATAATAATACCACATCTTGGATAAGATGTCAAATATATTTTCAGGATACCAGTACCTCAAATGTATCCATTTAGGTATAAACATTTCATTAGAGCGAAAAAGTTTTTGTGATTTCTCATAAAGGAGCGTCCAGTTAGGGTTTAATACGGTCTTTGCCTCTACTAGTATTTTCGTCATAGGGTTTATATCAAATAATAAGGCATTTCTGTTCGTTAGCAAAGCTTCTATTCCGACAGTACCACTTCCAGCAAACGGATCAACCGCCCAGTCATTGGGTGAGGTATACTCATTTAATGCATATCTCACCACCTGTGGTATGAATCTGGCCGGGTAGTAATAAGAGCCATGCGTAGAATAGCTAGTAGATGGTATCTCATCCACTAATGCTCTAAAAGACACATCTTTCTCTTTATTATTTATTTGAACATTACTTTTCTTATAAATTTCCTTCAAACTATCTGGACAAATCGCATTTATTTTATTAAAAATCATTTTCAGAAGAATTAGATCCCTCAAATAGTTAAGCTGGTCAGAAGGTGAATCAACCGGCAATGTGTCCTCTACCCATTTCGGGAATATTTGCAATGCGTATCTTTCACTGCTCTCATTGTAGTTTTTTATATCGTCATCAGAAAAGGACAACCCTTCTTTAGAGAGCTTTTCCTCAAGGATTTTAAAATTAGATTTGTTGTGAATCTTCATATTTTCAAGCTCAAGAGAAACTATTGCATAGGATAGCCACATATCGTCCCAGTCTTTGAGTAGAGATAGTTCCTCCTTAAGTAAATCTGCAGCCCCTCTGTTATTTGTAAAGTTAGAAACAAGCTCTGAAAATTCGTTAGTGCCATAAATTAACTGTAGGTGTGTATTTAATCTGAGATCTACAATACCGCCGTTGTAAAGAGTCTCCTCAAAATTCTCCTGAAGTGGTGTTACCCTTTCAAGTTGCGACTTGCATTTGTTAACTAAAGATTGCTTTTGTCCACTCTGAAGAGGTTCCCAGACATAAATAACATAGTATAAATTATTTAGATTAGATGCGGGACCAGTGTTATGCTGTAAAAAATCTGCCAGTAGCTCAACCAAGGAGCCTTTAGCCGTAGTGCCACCAGTATCATCCCTAGATCTTACTTGGATCAGAAGAAAATTATTGTCTTTATTAGCAAGCACGTCTACATCATGACCGCTCGTTGTGCCAATTCCAATAATATTTCTTAGTACATTCTCATGTTCTCCTTTTTCATAAACTGTTGCGCCAGCTTTTTCAAGCGTCTTTCTTATTATCTCCTCAAGCACGTTCCCCTGCCTTGCCCTATAAGAGCTATGGAAAAATTGCTGAAATGAAAACAAATACCTGGAGTAGTTAGCTACAGTATAACTGCTTTTTGTTTCTGCCGCATATAAACCGGCTGCTACCTTTTTAACGGAATCTAGAGTATCCATAAGGACTTGAAATCCTCTATTTTTGTCACCAAATGCTAAACATACTAAGGTTTTCACCAAACCAAGAGGGCTCTTCAATATCTCAATAACTTCTTTTGACGCCTCGTTGTCTTCTAGCAACAAGAGTCTTCTGCTATCTAACATATCTATACACTCTTATGGAATCATATTTGTATACCTTTGTTCATCTTTATATACCTTTCTACAACTTACTTTCGTCCCAAGATTAAAATCATAGGTTTTCCCGCTCATAAAACCACACAAGCTTTTTGTTTTAAGCTGTTTTTCTTAGATTACAGGCTCAGACGTCGATTGGCTACGAAGCAGCTCGTATTTACGCTTTAAGTTTAAAGCAATCTTCAGAATTATTATCTGGCACTACATCAGATATCCATCTCCAAGCCTGCCCTAATTCTTTCTTGTGCTTTACAACTAAACATTCTATTTTTTTATAATCTAATATCTTATATCTCACCAAGACGCCATTTATAAAATCCTTTTGGGATGACTCTTCTAAATTAGATAAATCAGAAAGCGTGGCAATGTATAGAGTAATTTCTACATGCTCTCTGTTTTGTTTGTCAATTAAAGCAATTAACCTTTCTTTTATATCATTCTTAAGATTTTCTGGGTTGTCTAACTTTATTTTACATTGAAGAAAACCAACAACATTACCATCATTATCTATGCCAAAGCCATCAACGCCCATATCACCCGCACCTCCTGAGTGAAACCATGTCTGATCTTTATTTTCTAGATTTAAAAGATTAATGCTAAGGGTTTCGAGACCGGTTGGTGTAAGTAAGTATTTTAAAATTGGAAATTCACCATTTTTGTAACTACTAGATAGCTCTTTATAAAGAGGCTTTAAATCTAGCTTTTCTCTATTTTTTGCTTTTTCGTAGACAACATCTATCCATTTAATAATTTGTTTATCTTCTATCAATCCAATATCCTTTGCTTTTAGCCCACTCAATTTTGCTTGGGACCTAATCATAAGTTTACGTATTGGAAGAAGAGGAGTGATGAGCTTTAGATCTCTTAGCTTAAACGTTAAAGCCATATGCGCTACATGGCTTGCCGTGCTGGTTTTAGTTTTCTTATTGCACGCTTCCAAGTCTTTTAATACATTTTCTTGTTCTTGCTGGTTTTGGTCTCCATTGCTTGTTTTATTTGCTTTATTATTGCACAGCTTTAAGTAGTCTCTTAGCATGTTTACTCTTTCTTTTTGGTCTTGGCCTTTTGGAAAATCCCATCCATCAATTATACCAACATACGAAAAGGGGGGTCGATATATTAAAGCGTAAACCTTATGAGGGTGATCTGTTTTTAATAAGTCAATAACTTTATGAATAATCTTTACAATATTCTTTGCATTATTACAATACTTTGAACACTCTTCGGGAGATGCCCAATTCCCATCTTTATATGGTGATTCATATTTACATTTCTCTCTATCATCTTTTTCAAGATCGTCTTCTTTATTTCTACATTCTTCTATATCTTTTTCAAGATCATATTCTTTTAATTCGGAAGGATCAAAAACTATATCCTTTATACTGCCATATATTTTATCAATGCCTATGTCTTTAACCTTATCATTAGCATATTTTTTCAATAACGGATAACCGAGAAATATCCTATTATACTTCTTAACTAAACTTATTACATCTACACTTTCTGGCTTACATTGGTCTATTAGCACAGCTATGTTATCCGCTTGGGTTTCATCATCTGGTGACATTGCACCGCCATTATCTATTGTAACTACTAAAAATATTAAGCTAAATAATATTCTTAATAAGCCTTTTTGCTAAGTGGAAAAGTTGAATGATAAGATATAAATTTCAACAACCTATATTTATTTGTCTATAAAGTCTTCTAGTATTTTTGTATTCAATATTCTCTCTTTTGCAATATTATAATATTCCTCATTTATTTCGATACCTATAAACTTTCTTCCAAGTTTTTTGGCTACAACTCCAGTGGTTCCACTACCCATAAAAGGATCTAATACTGTATCACCTACATTGCTTCCAATTAGAATAATTCTTTTTAGCAATTCTTCGGGTTTCTCAGTAGGGTGTTTTGTTTTATGCCTTTCTGCGTTAATTACCCATAGATTCCTCATCTGTTTTCCCCCATTTAGCTCCTTTGCCTTATTATAATTAAAAAAATATTTTTTTGTTTTGCTTGCAACCCAGATAGTTTCCGTAGATGGTACAAATCTGTTCTTTGATAGTAGAGGGGGTGCATTAGGCTTATACCATATCACATCATTAATAATCCACATTTTATATTCTTTTAATACGATATTCACAGTAGGATAATTATGTAATGTTCCAGAGATCCAAATTGTTCCATTAGGTTTCAGCACACGCACACATTCGCCGATCCATTTTTTAGTGAAATTATAAAGGTCACCTAATTTATCCCATTCTCCTTTATCACATTTTACTGGTTTCCCAGATTTTACTGTTAATGAATCTTTTCCAGATAAATTATACGGTGGGTCCGCAAAGATTAAATCTACACTTTCGTCCTGAATTTTTCTAAGCTCAAGGTTACAATCACCATAAATAAGTTCTATATCATTCATAATACCCCTCTTATCCTTTTCATGGCCATGTTTACGTAAACTTTGTCAATTTCAATACCAATCCACTTTCTTCCAAGTTTTTTGGCTACAACTGCTGTGGTTCCACTACCCAAGAACGGATCTAATACGATGTCACCAATATCAGATGAGGCTGTTATAATTATTTCCAATAGTTTTTCTGGTTTTTGTGTTGGGTGTGCGGCTCTACCATCTGCATTTTTCAGTCTTTCTTTACCTTGAAGTACTGGTAATTGTATAAAATCTATAAAGTCTTTCATCTGCTTTTTATTTCCTTCTTTGGTTGTATGTTCATTTAAAATTTTGAGTTGGTCATAATTAAACTTCCAGTTCGGACCTTTAACAAACCAGCAAACATATTCAGTTGAATGTGTGAATGTTCTTTTTGTGATATTTGGCATGGCGTTTGGTTTATACCATGTTAAAATATTATTTATTTTAAATCCTATTTTTTTTGAGGCAATAATTATCTCTCCTATATTATGCATTGTGCATGATACATATAAACTACCATTATTTTTAAGTACCCTATAACTTTCCTTTATCCATTCATGTGTAAAATTAACATAATCATCATATTTCCAAACATCCCAATGCTTATTCATTTCATAAAAAGGGCCGCCGGTTTTATTGTTTTTTAGATTTAAACCTTTTCCAGAAAGATTAAACGGTGGGTCAGCATAAATTAAATCTATAGTACCGGATTCTATATATTCTCTCATAATATTAACACAGTCTCCATTATATATAACATTTACTTCCATAACTCTCAACCATTCTATATTGATATTAAGTATAAGTGTATATTTTTTTCCCACTCGGAGAAGCCATTTGAGGTATACGCTTTTTTAACCAACGCATCAAGCAAAAAGAATAAGTCTTTATTTGTGAATTGCTTTCCATCTTCCAAAATATTTATAACTTTTCTAAGTATAATAATAAACTGTTTTATATCTATTGGCACAATATTTTGGGTTTTACCATCATACCCATACCTAACAGAATTAAAAAACGCAGAATAAGTATCTTCTTTAATTTTTGGTGCTATAAATATGCAAATCGCCTCCTTTTCTGGATATCTCTTTTCAAATTCCCTTAAATGCCTCATCACCGGCTGCGTTTCCCTAATCCACTGCTTTTGTGTTGCGTCCAACGTAACTTCACAAATCGCATTGAAAGAATCATAATAACATTCTATATCTGCTTTGTTACCAGGTGCATGAAAAATTGGCTGACCATAATCATCTGTTAAAAAATTGGGTTTAATTGATATTTCATCGTCTATTATCATCAGCGCTTCAGAAACTATTTTCTCCAATTCAATTGGTTTTATTTTTTTTATTCCTCTCTTATCTCCAAGTATACTAATTATCTGATTTAGCTTTTCCTTATTATATTTTAATTCTCTTTTATACTCATTGGATATTATTGATATATTTAAGTTTCTTAAATTTTTTAAATGTTCTTCTAAATCATGTTTACTCATTGAGGTGATATCAAATGTTAATAGATTTTTTTGTGACGAATCTAGTGTGATCTTATGATCATTTACATAATTCTCTATATATAGTTTCAAGTTTTGTACAACTTTCTTTAAATTATCTGGTTCTTCCCATGGTAATTTAGGTGCGTCTATATCTGTCATCCAGTCCAGGTATTCTTTAACGGACCGAAACTTATTTGCACTGCCATCATAAAGTCTAATGATTTGTTCTATCTCAGTTAATCTGGATGGATTTAAGCTGATGTGAAAATGGTTCCCTAGAGGGTCTGATGTGATCTGTAAATATTTTGTTAGTGCAAAATATCTAATTATATTATCTCCATAATCATAAAGATTGTTAATTTTCTTTTCTTCTAATTTATTAGTTCCATAAAATTCTTTGAGATAATCATTGATAAACTTATCTTTTTCCTCTTTATTTTTACATTTTCTGTACTCTAGAATTTTTTTAACATAATCATCTATTTTATTAAAATTAATTAGGGTTGGGACAAATAATGAAAATTCTTCCTTTGAAATACCTTTTGCCTTGGACAGCTGATCCAACTTATAAATAAGATGCAAAACGCTGATGAAGGGTGTTATATTAAATCCATTAGTTTCTTTAAAGTCAATGCTCCATGGATTAGGAAACTGAAGTTTAAGTAAACTTTTAAGAAATATATACCCAATATCATAATTACCTTCTAAGAATAAATTTCCGAGTTTGGTTATCTTTATAGGTCCCTCTCCTTTTCTAGCTACAGCAAATCCTAGTTTGTTCAACGGATTTACAGATTGCCTTCCACGCATAGCTGGGTCCTTATATGTCTGATTTTTAAATATTTCCTTGGCAACTTCTAAAGGAATTTCATACTCGCTGTTTTCATAATATTTTTGATATTTTGCACATATGTCTGTTGGTTTATATAACCTCTCCTTTATCAATAATATTTGATATAGCTCTTGATTTTCTGTATTAAACTCTCTGCCTTCTAATTTTTTTAAGACCCTAAGAAAGTCTAAAAGCCGCTCTGGGTTTCTAACAGTTGTTGAAATGGACCAGGGCTTCCTTATATATTTAGTTTTGCTCATATATGTGGTATATTTCTATAAAAAAATATATATTACTTCTGATAGGTGTAAAAATGTCGGTGAAATGCCTGCCATTCTAATAATGTTTTAGAAAAATGTAATATACCATAAGAGCTCAAGCTTTCGGCTTAACATCTAAAAACCGTTTATTACATTCGAGCTAGCCTTATATATTATGCAGTAATTGCATCCAGGCCATTTGTATAGCGCCAACGGAAGTGCATCCCACTGCTAATATTATCTATTTAAGTACAAATTTATATATTTCCTTATATTGAACCTGTGGTGGCTCTCCGCTTCTTTGCTTATGTAATAAACGTTTGTGTTTATTGCTCCTATTGGATTAGTCTAAACTTAGCCTTATAAGCCACGCATGTTTGGTATGGCCTTTTGTCTTGTCTTTAAGCACTAGCTTAATCCTTTTGGACCATGCTCACTTCCTTTCATCAAAGTTGATGAAGCGGATAAAAAATTCAACTTACTAAATTTTTAATTTTCTTAAATGATTATTGTTTTCCTCTGCTGCTAACTTGTATAC
>Ga0208548_100669_pt1 | contig 12759 bp, 10 predicted proteins | sample ECH_Chost_MetaG_FD_187133 | JGI IMG/M metagenome (GOLD analysis project Ga0208548, IMG submission 187133) | Hot spring microbial mat communities from Yellowstone National Park, Wyoming, USA - ECH_C host_MetaG (SPAdes) (version 2) | ecosystem: Environmental > Aquatic > Thermal springs > Hot... | reverse complement strand
GGGGGCCAACCACTATACGTGTGGGTTGGTGTGGACGCTGTAACGAGGCAACCCATCTGTCTGGTTGGTTGGGTGTTTCACTCACAAGGACCACACAGAACGCCCTCAGGTTTCTTCGTAGGTTGAGAAAAAGATGCCTGGGTGACCCGGTGATCCTAACGGATCGGGGACCATGGTAGCGTGATGCTGTGAGCAGAGCTGGTTTTAGAAACCACGTTCACAGACGTTTGGGTTGCGTAGCTCTGTTGGTTGAGCGATTCTTCGGGTACCTCAAGGATAGAACAAGGGTTTTCTACAACAACACCCGAAGAAAACACTCTTCACACCTCTTCTCGACTTCCTAGAACTATTCATGCACTGGTACACTGAGTGGAGGTGACACGGATGAAGTCTTATCCGGGCACCATCCCATAATGATATGCTGTGTTGAATAATTCTTTTTTATCTTAACTAATAGGCTTTAATTGTTCATGTCATTAGCATTGCGTTCTTAGCATAACTGACCATTGCATCGTATGCCCAAACTTTTTGCATAGCTTCCGCTAGCAAACCAATTACACTTCTTGCCCTAAGGTCTTCTCCGAACTTTCTCTTTATAGATGAGAATATCCCTTCGATAGCCCACCTAAGGCCATACTTAACCTTCTTTGCCCATTTTTTATAACCTAGCTTCATGTACTCCCTAACCTCCTGTCTCCTCCTCATGCTTCCCCTACAACGATAAGTTGTAGCGTTCTTCCTTATCTTTATAGCTGATTCTGCATCGCCAATTACATTGAATATTTCGTTCGTGTCATATGCACCATCACCGTAGAACTTCTTCAGCTTTATCCCCTTCTCTTTTAACAGCTTTATGTGCTTTGCAGCTACCTTTGGCTCAGATACTTCGCCGATCTTTACGTCAACAGCGATCAGCTTCTTAGTCCTCACATCCGCAGTTATTATTACCTTAACGTACTTTCTCCTTAAATTTCCATACACATAAGTCGTGTACTCGCCAGCATTACCAGACTTAAACCCAGTTCCGTCTGAGCCAGCTTCAACTTCATCGTAGGTTGGTGGCTTTATTTCAGGCCTCATGTCATGTACTCTGTGCCATATTGTTGTGTAATCATCATGGTAGGGTATCAAGCATAACTTTTCCAGTGAGCTTGCTATCCCCTCAAGTCCCCTGTAATCAACCCACTGCTGGTGCCATACAGCCTGGATTTTAATGAAAGATTCAGGGAATTCATACGGCCTACCCTTCTTGCCCTCATTCATCTTATCCAATTCTTCATACCAGTTATCAAACATATCTATCGGCAGCAAAAACTCACCCCTCATTACAAGCTCTTCATTGTAACTCTTCCAGTTCCTTTTGTCGACAAATTTATTACCCCGGAAATCTTTTTATAGACGGTAGGACAGGTGTGAGACATGAAAGACCTGAACCGCGCCTCTAATGAATGCGTGAACCCCTTTTTCAACAAATGCCTAAGAAGGGTCAACCACTACCCGCATCCTACTTGGAGGCACCCTTGGAAGAGGTTGAAACCCAATGGCTGACAAAGGAGAACACGACACGCAACTCAAGCGAGGGGCAGTGGGGCTCTGGCACGGCGTTTTCCAGTCCTTTTCTTTCGTCGCCCCAGCCGGCGACGTCGCGGTGCTTCTTATAGGAACCGTGGCATTTGCCGGTTCCGCGTCGACGCTTGCGGTGCTGCTCGCCTGGCTGATATACGGATTGTGGATGAATACGCCCTACCAGTTCGCCAAGATCAAAGCAAATGCCGGCAGCTACTATGCATACAGCGCTGAGGTTAGCAAGTCTCGCTGGCTTGCTCCAGCGACACTTTTTACATGGATGTCCGAAAACCTAACTGGACCCTCCTTCGGAATCCTAGGGCTAGCTGGTTTCTTGTTCCTGCTTTCTGCTTCATTGAGTTCCATACCGTACCTGTGGGTGTTGTTCGCAACGGTGATAACCGTGTATATGGGAGTGCTCTCATATCTTGGGATCAGGCCATCTCTCAATTACGTAATGTACACCGGGTTTGCAGAGGCTGGCTTCTTGCTACTAGGTGCGCTAATCATAGTGGCCGAGCTTGGTCGCCAGAACACAGTTTCTGTACTGACAATCCCGCATGGGGCGCTTTCGGCCGTTTTGTTCGGCGCAATCTTTTCCATACTCGACTTCACAGGACTTGGTACAGTAACCACAGTCTCGGAGGAAATCTCCGAACCAAAGAAGATAGTCGGAAAGGCGCTGGTGTACGCTTTCCTGCTATCCGGCGTAGCACTCATAATTCCTGCGTATGCACTAACTGTCGGCTGGGGACTCGGTAACATTTCATCCTATGCAAGCTCTCCGGACCCTGGGCTTGTGGTCTTCGGGAAGTTCCTAGGACCAGTGGGTCTTGTGCTACTCATAATCTTCACAATCAACAGCTACTTTTCATACGGTGTTGCTAAGGCGAACGCCGTCAGTCGCATCTGGTACTCGGCGGCAAGGGATGGCATTATCCTGCCGAAGTGGTTCTCTCACGTACACCCCAAACACAGGACGCCGAGCCATGCACTTCTTGGATGGCTTGCCATAACGTACGCTCTTTCTCTGGCATTCGGAATCCTGTATGGTCCTGTTAACGGCGCCCTTGTTCTCCTAACCGTCTCTGGAATCGGAATAATATTCGTACATGTGTTCGCAAACAGCGCGCTCACGGCCTATGCGATGCGAACCGGAAAGTTTGATACCTTTACACATGGCATAATCCCGATAGCGTCTTCGATACTTGCGCTCATAGTGGTGTACTACTCGGTACAGTCAACGCTCTCGTCCGCTTTATCTTCACCGTCACTTCTGAACTACGGCTACATAGGCGCCACTGTGGGGGGACTCGTCTGGGTGGCTGTGGGTCTTGCGATATCCGCGTATTATGTTAGGAGAAAGCCTTATATACTCGCAAAGGCTGGAAAGTTCGACGCTGAAGCGTGACCGTGGTAAAGATGCCAGAAGAGTTTTTGAGTTTTCCTGAAGCGCCTACTATCAGGACGCAGCCGCCGGGCCCACTTTCCAAGAAGGCAATCGAGACACAAAACCGGTATGAGACACGCACACGTCTCTACACAAACTTCTTTCCAATGGCCGTTGCGGAAGGAAAGGGTTCGAGTATCAAAGACCTTGACGGAAATGTATTCATAGACTGGTTTGCCGGCATCTGCGTCCTGAACCTAGGTCACAGGCACCCTGCAGTACTTGCAGCGATGCGAGATCAACTGGAAAAGATAGTTCACATAAATGAACTACCAACCGAGGCTCGAACCAACTTTCTTGAGACGCTCGTCTCGACACTTCCCGGAGATCTGAGGAACCACGCTCGTGTCATGTTTACGGTGACGGGTGCGGATGCTGTAGAGGCGGGGATGAGTCTGGCGCGAAGGATTACCGGAAAGCGCACGATAGTCGCCTTTGGAGGCGCATACCACGGTGTACATGGTACGGTGGTTGGGGCCACGGCAAACCGTCATTATCGTGACTACGCTGGCGTTCCGCCTTATGAAATATACCACCTACCTTACCCATACACCTACAGGTTCCCTGTGAAGGTCAGGGAGGGAGACGAGTCAAAGGCTGTGATTGATATGCTCGAGTATATAATAGAGGACGAATACTCCGGCGTGAGTCCCATAGCGGGTGTTGTGGTCGAACCCGTCCAAGGAGAGGGGGGCTACATAGTACCTCCGGACGACTTTCTTCCTATGCTCAGAGAAGTGACCGAAAGACATTCCGTACCCCTGATAGTGGATGAGGTCCAGTCGGGCGTCGGAAGAACCGGTAAAATCTGGGCTTCCGAACACTACGGCATTACGCCCGACATCGTCTGCATTTCGAAGAGTATAGGCGGCGGCATCCCGCTTTCCATGATTGCCTACAGACCAGAGTACGACGAAGAGCTTCCGGCGGGCTTTCACCTCGGCACATACAGGGGCAACCCGCTTGCGCTCGCCGCAGGCAACGCCATTCTTAACCACCTCAAAAGCTCTGACCTTCTCGATCGCGTCACCAGCATTGGCTCAAGCCTGAAGGCGCGCTTCCAAGAAATCTCAGCTGACGTACCGCAGGTGGGAGAAGTAAGGGGCAAGGGCTTTATGATAGGACTGGAGCTAGTTACCGACCGTCATACAAAAGAGCCTGCGTCAGAGCTCGCAAAGAAGCTGAGAAGCGAGCTGTTCCAGAATGGAGTTCTCATGCACACATGTGGCCACTACGCCAACGTGATGCGTTTTATGGCGCCGCTCACAATTGAAAAACAGTTGCTTGACAGGGGACTCGACGTGTTTGACAGGGCCCTGCACAAGGTTGCCTCTTCCTAAACTGCGAAGGAGGAAAGGGTTTGAATATTATCAGGTTCACCTCTAGCATAGCCGCAGGTCTCGGGTCCATAAAGCAACTTAACGAGGCCCTTGAGTCGCAGGGTATACCGAGGAAGGTGGCAATCGTGTGCGGTGAGTCGACGTACAGCGTGGCGGGAAAAGATGCCTACGACGTGCTCAACTCAACCGGATTCGATGTCTTGCTTCTCCTCCGCAATTTCAGGGCCACGCTGAAGGATGCTGAGACGCTTGTCGAAGAGCTCAAAGGAAAAGGCATTCAGGCTGTTATAGGAGTTGGCGGTGGCAAGATTATCGATATTTCCAAGTATGCCGCTTACAAACTGGGAATTCCACTCGTCTCCGTTCCTACAACACTCTCGAGCGATGCAATAGCCACCGGCTATTCGGTACTCTGGCAGGGTGAGCGAAACCAAGCAGTCCAGACGTCGTTTCCTGCCCTTGTGGTTGGAGACTATGACGTCTTAAGTAGACAGCCATCGAGATTCATTGCAGCCGGCATAGGTGACATGCTATCCAAGATAACGGCACTTCCAGACTGGAGGCTCGGCTTCTGGCTCGGGGGAGAGAAGTACAATGACTTTGCTGCAAAACTTGCTGCGTATGAGGTTGAGCTACTGATAAGCAGGCTTAATGATGTCGTCAAAAGAAACTATATTGGAATCGAATCTCTCTTTCTTGCCGAGGTATTCGACGGTTATCTGATGCAGATAGCCGGCACAACAAGAGTGGCCGCCGGTTCGGAACACCTTTTCTGCTTTGCACTGGAACAGCTTACCGACAGGGGTCTACATGGCGAGTACTGTGGCCTCGGATCGATAATCATGGAGTACCTCCAAGTGGGCGAAAGGGGACGGGTGAGGCAGCTACTTGAAAAAGCAGGTGCGCCAACCTCAGCATCCGAACTTGGTATTGACAAGTCAATTGTGATCAGGGCACTCACCATGGCGCATAAAATGAGAGACTGGTATACCGTGCTTGGCACACCCGGACTGAGCGACGCAACAGCCGAAAGGCTTGCAAGGTACGCACGGATAGTCTAGCGGGCTGCGGTAGAAGTGAACAAACCACGCCCTTCAAGGTTATCTCACATACTCTCCTTGCTGAAGCTTCGTAGATTCTAGGGTCTCCATTTCTCCTAAGGTTGCCCTATTTTGGGGATCAGTGCTCTCCTTGCACACAACCCTCTCTCTGTATGCAATCTGGACATACCTTCAGCCACAGCGCACGGGACAGACCATCAAGGCATCCCATACCACCCATTGACCGACCTTGAGGTGGTAATATCCTACGATGCTTGTGATTGATTGACAGGAAAAATACACATTCTGCAAGCACCGACCTTAAGAGTAAGAAAGGTAAGTTAATGAGTATACATGCGAACCCCGCGTATAGTAGGACGTACACGACCACTTTGAACGAACCGATATTACAAATGTTTATCGCGGAATTAAGGTCTCTGTCCACCACAAGACTCATGTCGCACGCCTGAATCATCCGTACCTGAGTCTGAGCACGGGCTTGCGCCAGCCACATTTTGAACGCATTTTGGAAGAAGGCTCGTAGGTCAGAGACGCATGGTATCTGTCTGCCACCTTCTCGATTACCATGTGCCTTATCTTTCCGAGTGTCTAGGCGTCTGTGTCATCCCTGTACCCTGTACCCTCGAGGAACTCGGGGCATGATTGTTCTATCTTGAGGACCTTTCACGCCTGCGTAAATAAAGAGGTACTGGTTATCCTTACTTCCTGTTGAACTTCGGGTATGGGCGTTCTTTCGAAAGAATGCATCAGCCCAGGTGGTCCACCTAAATGACGTTCTAGAACCTGAGGAACGCCTCCACGCTCCTCAGCCTAAGCTCCCCCACCAGCTCCCTGACGACGTTAGTCATGATGGTGAAGATCGTGAGGTAGCCCTGGAGCCTCTCCCTCCTCCAGAACGGTAGACCCAAAATCACCTCCTTGAAAATAAATCTATATTATTAATAAGCGGTTCTACCGATTTAAATAGAAAATATTTTAGATTCAATAAATCATCAGAAAACAAGAGTATTAGGAGTAACCTGAACTCCTCCCTCCTCACGATACCCTTGAATATGGTGTACAAGGAGTAGAAGACCATGGCCAGCACGAAGATTAACATGCGGAAGACGAACTTAGTGGAACTGGTGAAGGGAAGGAATGCCTTGATGTTCCGGTAAGAGGTCTCTATGGGACTCCTTACCTTGTTGTACAACTTCAACACATCCTTCTTTGGTAGGTCTAGATTAGTCGCCCTAGCAAACAAGAGTCTTCCTATTCCTCCTAACCTTCTCCTTGCTGTACACAAGAAGCCTGAACTTAACCTGCTCATCCTTCTTGTGCCTCTTACTGTTTGTCATATACCCTCCATCAAACTCCTCATAGACCTTCACGTCCCCAACAGGAACTCCGATTATATAATTAAACTGCGAAATGAAGTTGAGCACATCTACAGTATAGAAGCCTGCATCAAGAGTTATCAACTTTATCTTGAATCCCATTGCAACAACTTGCTCCACGAGGATCTTCACAATCTCTTCCTTACTCATCCCATTCACTTGTGTGACGAAAGCCAGTAGGAGTACTTTCCCATCATATTTAGTCGTTGCGGTGGCGTAGTGATGGTGTCCGGATAAGGCTTAAACGTGGTGGGCACCACGGTTCGGAATCGGTGACTACCCGTGGATCCCACCACCCGTGGATGTCTTTACATTCTTTAGGAATTTAAATGTTTTCGTGAGGAACAAGAAGAGGTTCTCACGAGCTCAAGGTGATGGCTGTGCTCCTAAACGCCTTTGGGTTAAGCCTCAACGAGGAAAAACATCTAGCTTCTTTGGTCTACTCTCAGAGCGAGCCAGTCTCGAAGTCGAGTGTTGAGGAGTGGACGAGAAAGGTTCTCGGAGGAGAAGCTGAGCTTCAACCCAAAGCCACGCGAATATCCAGCCATCGCGGTGGATGAAACAGTTGTGAAGTGTAGGGGGCCAACCACTATACGTGTGGGTTGGTGTGGACGCTGTAACGAGGCAACCCATCTGGTTGGGTGTTTCACTCACAAGGACCACGGCGAACGCGCTCAGATTTCCGCGCAGGCTGAGGGGGAGGTGCCTGTGTGGGTGACCCTGTGATCCTAACGGATCGGGGACCATGGTAGCGTGATGCTGTGAGCAGAGCTGGTTTTAGAAAGTTCACCAGACGTTTGGGTTGCGTAGCTCTGTTGGTTGAGCGATTCTTCGGGTACCTTAAGGATAGGTCGAGGGCTTTCTACAACAACACCCGAAGAAAACACTCTTCACACCTCTTCTCGACTTCCTAGAACTATTCATGCACTGGTACACTGAGTGGAGGTGACACGGATGAAGTCTATCCGGACACCATCGTTTCGAGGACGCTGGGAAACCCCCGCGTGGCCACCCAGACCCACCTGTGGATGGGGGCACCCCCCACTCGGGCACCCTAAGGGTTCTGACGGCTACTTTCCTCGCAACAACTTTTCAATTATTTTTTCTTGTAAAATTTTTCTATCGTTAGCGCTAGGAATGTTTTCTTTAAGCCACTTTTCAAGTGCTTCTAGCCTTTGGTTGTATTCTTTTGTGAATGTTTGTGTGATATGAACCATCTTTTGTGTATCGGAGGGAATTGGGACTTCTTTTTTACCTGTGAGAGCTACCCAACGCAAATATTTTGCTTCCTCCATGCTCGAACATTTTATCCTTTCCTCGTCAATGTTCAACCAGATGCCTTCAAGCGTGTTTTCTATTGTGACCTTTCTTCCCGAAGGAAGGTTCTTTGTTTCGGCAATCTCCAGGTCGTTTAAATAATCGTCGGGAAAGTTTGGTAAAGGTTTTAGATTGATTTCTTTAATAATGTCTTCCGCCAGCTGTTCTAAATTTATACCTTTTTTCTTTTCATTTCTTTCCACGGTTTTTGCTTTTTCTATTCTTGATTTCACTAAATCTATCACTGCTCTATAAACTTCAAGCTGTTCTTCTTCGTTTAAACCCAAAATTTCGCCCATTACAATCTTATCTAATTCTCTTCTATCAGGTTTTATTTTCTCCAAGGAAACTTCTTCTGGTGTGTTTGCGCCGATTTCTTCAAATATGGTACCGATTTCTCTCTGTGCTAGTTTGCAAAAACTCTTGAGGAGGTTTGTTGAATTTTTCTTTGTTATCTTTCTGGGGTCTGGTATTTGAAGTTGGTTAAGTTCATATACAGCTATCCATAAAATACCTTCACCAAACGTTACCCTGCCTATTAATTCTTGGAAAATAGCAAAATAAGTAGAATTTAACAAAGCAGCTAATATGTCACGCAGCAGTTTTGAATTAAGTTGCACAGCATATAATTGTTGATCAATAGGTAATTCAATTTTTGCTGTCGGTATGAAATGTCTATCCCATATGCCCTTTATCCAAATTAATTCGGCTTTTATTTCTGGAAGTTCATACCATTTTTGTCTCGAAGAGCAGGTTGGTCTTTGGTGGAATCCTTGGCTTTCTCCCCACTCAATATACTTCAGAATGTTTGTCCCTCTTAGTTGAGATTTGTCCTTATGTATCAGGAGAACCCGATACTTTAAGCTCTTAGGGTCGATTAAGATCGATCTGCACTCCCTAGGTGATTTTATGACATAGTTTGGAGCCCAGTAGACGTATCCGTCATCTCTTAAAACATCCTCTAACCGCATCCTCTCAGCATATTGACTCGCCTTAAAATATTCTCCGTCTTTATCCTTCCATACGTGTTCTGGAACGGGTTCTTCTTCATCCCTCTTTAGTGGGTGCATCCAGAACTCTCTCTCAATACCCCACTTCTGAATCTCCTCTTCAGTTAAGTAGAAGAATTCGTTAGCACCAGTCTTAATACCAAATCTTACTTCTGCAACTTCCTTCAGCGGGACAAGTATCCCCTTGCCCTTCTCCAGAATCTTGAAGAATATGTCTGGAGCCCTTATGTACTTCCCCCACTTAGAACCAACGTACTCTCTTGCTTCTTCATCGTAACCCTCATCCCAAAGCTCCTTTTGAGTTTTTGCGAAGATTCTTATCCTGTCATCCTCATAGTATTCGTTTGCGTTTTCAATAAGTTTTGTGAGTTCGTCAATTGCCTTCCATCTTTGGTTTTCGTTGGTTGTTGGTATGATATCTTCAAGTCGTTTTTTGAGTTGCACAAACTTAACAACATTGTTATTTCGTTCATCTTCATTGTTGCATTTTTCTGCTATTGTTATTACGGTGTTTATGTCAGCGTCTTCAAACCATCTTTCGACTTTGCTTTCTATCAATGCTATTATTTTCGTGTTTTTGAGTAGGAATTCCTGGAGGTATTTCCCGTAATCAACATCTAGCCATGAATTGCTTGTGATATATCCTATGCGACCACCTTCTTTTAGGAATTTTATACCGTGTAGCATGAAGTATACGTAGATGCTGCTTCTTTTTCCCAAGCTGAAACCCCATTCAGATTCAATCTTTTCTATGAGTTTGTTTTTATATTCTGCAATATATTCTTCCATCTCCTCTTGTCTCGTATATGGCGGGTTTCCGACGAACGCATCAACCGGTGGAATAGAAATTTTCTTCTCCTTTTTCGCTAAAAGGCTTAATCTCTGGTTTATATCAACCCACTTTCCAATAGTATTTGAGTTTTCGCTTGGTTCAACATTAAAGAAATCTTCATTTATTATAATCGGATAGTTTTCTTTAACGCTCAAGTCTCTTATAGCCAAGTTTATCATTGAAAGCAGCGCTGGAAACCTTGCTATATCCACACCGAACAGCCTGCTTATCATTTCCTCGTGGCTCAAATAAGGGTTCAGATATTTCATTCGGGCATAGGCTCTGATAAGAAACGTACCTGCACCAACTGCACCGTCAAGAACGATGGCGTCAGGAGATTTTATGGTGAAGCCTATGATCAAATCCACGACGTCAGACCAGTAAGTTCCGTCCGCATGCTTTTGACTTGTAAAGTATTGCCCAAGCTTGTGTCTTTCCTCAACAGGAATAAGTTTGTCGAATATTTTTCCCAAATCCGCATAGCCTATCCGTTTTAGGTCGTATTTCGAAAGGTTTTCAATGAATCTTTTCAATGAGTCAACGATTTCGTCCGGTATAGGAAATTTCTCGATGAAATTAATGCCAAATATCGTCTCGTAATCCCCGCTTAATTCTTTAGCTTTTTCGAAATATTGTTGAAGCGCTTTCTTTAAACTTTCGCCATCTTTTGTTTTGCCAACGCTGAGGTCGGGTAAATCAGGAACGTGGGTCTTGAGAACTAAATAGAACATCAGTTGTTAGCCAAAAGATAAAGATACTGTCTTGCTGACCTATTAAAATCATCGTAATATCTTTCATTAAGTGGAGGCGTCCATCCCTGTTCAACAAACCAGTTCTGAAAACCTCTTTTGAAAACTGCGTCTGTGTTAAATGCTTTAATTATCGCATCAGTCAGAGGTGTTGAGAGAGAATCGACTAAAGTCCTCAGATTGTATACAAAGAACTCGTCTACGGGTATTGTTGGTAATAGCTGTTTGCCGCTGTATATCTCCGTAAATTTCAAAAGGAAATCCCTTAAACCACCCTTCATCTCTTTTTTTTGCGTCTTCCCTTATTAAGTCGCTAGGACGAGCTATCGAAGAAATTTTGTAAAAACCCTTCCTTCTATCCATTAAAGGAACATCTTCAGATGAAGAGAAGAGGGCTATATTTTGCATGTTAGAAGTTGCAAAATAAGGTGCACCAAGTATCGCGGCATAAACAAAAGTCTTCTCTACTATTTCCTCATCAAAAGGATTATACATCGGCTGTTTAAGTTCGATTACAAGGGCGGCTTGTTGCAAAACACCACCTTTTTTCCATAAAACTATATCAGCAAAATTAGGAGACTTTTTCGGACCTTCTAATTTAACATCGGAATCAGCGCGCTCAAAAGGCAAATTTTCTTCTTTTATAATTTCGTTGATAATTTCGACGATAATTTGCCTTACCGAATTTTCGACATAGCCGAAAGACGACATTTTCATTCTAACACCCTTATGAGTTTCCGATATTTAAAATACTTTGGGGGAAGGAGAGGTATGCTGTACAGTATTCCTACTAAACATAAGTCTCAGTTCGCGCACTCTCTTCACCTTTTCATTTTCGCTTAACGTAGGCCATTCTTCCTTGATTTTGTCAAGCTTGCTCAAAAGGCTTCTGGCGTTCTCTTTGGCCGTAGATCTTCAGGGTTTCCGCCTCCCCCGTGACCTCGAACCCCGCGTACCGCTTTTCTAGGAGTTCACGGCCATCGTCTGGGTAAAACGGCACCTCGACGGTCCAGCTGTCCTCGAATTTCCCGATCCTTGTGTTCTGCGCATCGTCCCTCAGAAATTCAAGCAGGGTTTTCTCATGGGTTTTGAGCTTCGCCGACCATTCACGCCAGACCCTCAGCAATTCGTGTCTGGCTCGCTTTAGCTTTTGAATTTTTGCTACGAGTGCCTCAACTTTGCGTGCACGCTCGATTTCCTCTCTGTTTTCAGGTATCTTGATCGGCAGCTTTTCTATAAAGCGTTTCGCGTAGGAGTAGAAGCCGCCCCGGAAGCGCGTGCTCAGCTTTTTGAGGTGCCAGTCTAGGAGGTTGCTGTTCAGGAGGGCGCACACGTAGCTCAGAGAAACGCCCGCGTCGGGCCTGAGGGTTATTCCGTAGCCGCCTGCGTTTCCGCCGCCCACGAAGTAAAAAAGCCCCGCATCATCAAGCGCGAAACACGATTTGCTCGCCAGGACCTGCGTGATTATTTTCGGCTGCTCGAACTGCTCCAGGTTCTGCCGCCTCCCGAAGGCGTACCAATCCTGCACCCTCCACTTTCCCCCCTCCCTTGATTCGAGCGCGACCCGGTTGTCGAGTAGGTAGCGCCAGGCGCGAGGATACCTTGACTGGAACGTTTTTTCGTCGATCAGAAACGCTTTCCCATTCTTTATTATGTAGGGAAAAAGCACAAGTTCAGTGTGTGCGAGCACACTCCACCTTTCGATGTCCTGCCCTTTCAGAAGGGGCTTCAGCACCTCTTTTTCCAGCGTGTACACCCTTTTTTGGGAGCGGGAATAAACCTTGACCAATCCGCCTAAATTTTTCTTTAGTTGGAGAATGTACACAGCGTCGGCGCCCCCAGAAAGTTAATGTTCCTGAGATTCTATGAGGTCGACCAATTCTTCTGGATCCATTTGAATTAAGCATTCTAATAATTCACGGTACGTCGCAAGGCTCCGTGTCTGTGAGCAAGTCTTTAGAAGTTTGTCGAGGGGGACGTTCTTTGCAAGCTGAAGCACGAGGGTAGCTCTAACCTGCCATAACTGGTTTCTTCTGTTGCTCAGAAGAAGATCGCTGG
>Ga0208548_100667_pt1 | contig 12760 bp, 10 predicted proteins | sample ECH_Chost_MetaG_FD_187133 | JGI IMG/M metagenome (GOLD analysis project Ga0208548, IMG submission 187133) | Hot spring microbial mat communities from Yellowstone National Park, Wyoming, USA - ECH_C host_MetaG (SPAdes) (version 2) | ecosystem: Environmental > Aquatic > Thermal springs > Hot... | reverse complement strand
AAATCTTGCTGGAATTTCTTCTCCGAAAAGCGCTAAAACCATTATTCCAAATATCATTCAAGATATCCTTCAGTGCGTTCCCTTCCTTAAAAGCAGGTTCCATAAGTAGCTCACACCCATATACATCGCCATTTGAATTTATCACAAACCTGCTTTTGCCAGCCTGGCAAACCGATGCATCCTTTTTGGATTTATTTAAAGTTCTGTTAAGTTTAAGGCCTATCTGAAAAAAATCTTTTAGGTAAAACCTGAACCCATTTAGTATGAGTTTTATCTTTGGCTTATAGTATTTTAAAAGATCATATGCTTCCTGAACCTCAGACCTTGTTGGAATAATTTTGTTTGTAGCGTTCCCAAACAGCTGGGCCACAATAAGCGTTGCTGCGCTAGCGCCCAACGATTCACTCATCTTGACAAACTCGAGTGACTGGAAATAGTTCGTTGACGTTATGACCATTGATGTTGAAAAGTTAATCCCTTCCTTCTTAAGCACGTTAGCTGCCCTTATTGCTGCTTCAAAACTCCCCTTACCTCTGATTGCATCATTTACGCTTGCGCTGGCACCATCTATGCTGAGCTGAACCTGGTTAATACCTGCTTTACGAATGGCTTTGGCCATTTCTTCATTTATAAAATACCCGTTAGTGCTCATTCCAGTGACCATGCCATATTCTCTTGAAGCTTTGATCAATTTGCTCAGCTTATCCTTACCGAGAAGAGTGGGCTCACCCCCGAGCAGGTAAACGTATCTGGTTCCCAAATCAGATAGTTTTTCGATTATCCTTAACCACTCTTCAACTGAAAGCTCGTTTCTCAACGGAGCCCCTGCAGATACATAGCAGGTTATACATCTCAAATTACAGGCAGTTGTTAGGTATAACGTAGCTTCTAAACCGTGTTCACTTGGCTCCATTACGTTATTTTCCTGATTCAAAAGCATGTGAGGTAAGGGACTAGCCGGGCAATCCTCAACAAAAGCCTTCTCCTCAAGGCTCAACATTAACTATGAACAATTTCTCAGCTCGCCAATATTTGCGTTTCTAAGAAAACGTGCTGTATTATGTTAGATGCTGTTCGCAGCTTTTCTTTAGTAGAGCGTAGACGAAAATAATAATTTAACGGTTAGAATTTGAACTGGTGATGAATGTTTTATAAACCCAAGTACCTTTTATGCTGTTTCATAGCGGAGTAGTTCCCGTTAAATGGGAGTAACCCTTGTCCTCGGGAATTATCACTCCTCAGGGCTGTGAGGAGGTCGGCTTTTTACAAATGCAATTTTTAAAAACAAGCGTTTTAAAGATAAAAAGTTAATAATAATACGCATGAGCTCTAAGGTATCATTATTTAAAATATACGCTTTATTCATAATCCTAGCTTTTATACTTGCGGTAATATACGTGGTTACTTCTGTTGTGCCCATAATTCCGTTAAAGTACACTAAAGTTTTAAACGCTGTAGTAATAGTCGTTGTTCTCTACATAGCTCTGAGAATCTTCCTTCCCATATTCGACAGGGCGATCAAGATAGATGATCCTGAGGTGAAAGCCACAACAAGGTTCATAATATCGCTGGTCTGGTACGGCATGATAGGCCTAGCCGTAGCAGCTTCTTTTGGAGTTGATGTTTCTTCGGTTATTCTCGGCTCGGCCTTTGCGTCGGTAATAATAGGCCTTGCAGCTCAGACCGTGCTTTCAAACGTTTTAGCCGGATTAGCTCTTCTTATCTCAAAGCCTGTTAAGATAGGCGACCGAGTTACTATAGCTACCTGGCAGTTCGGCTCAGTTTTTCCAACGTACCCGCCAAAGTTCTTTTCTCAGGACATACTGATAAACGGTTTCACAGGCAGCATACTTGAGATCAAGCTGATGTACACGTTTATTTCTGACGACGAAAACGCTGTCCTGGCAATACCTAACAACATAATTCTCTCGTCTTCCATGTTCAGGACTTATAGGGACAAGATAATAACGACCGTGAGGTTCCCCATCAAAAACATGGACGTGGACAGCGCAAAGATGAAAGCGAAAAAGGCTGTTGACAGGTGCCTGATGGTGATTGATTACAAAATACTTATTGATGAAGTTTACCAGGACAGCTACCTGCTGAAAATCACGGCTCTCTGCAAGGGGAACAGGCAGGAAGTTTGCAGGAGCGAGATCCTTGAATCCATGTTAAAAGAGTTTTCAAATCCAGCGGCTTAAGAAAAACGTTGTGAGTTGATCGGTTTGACAAAGCTAAAAATCGGCAGCAAACAGTAAATTATCATATATAAAGTATAAAATTTTATTATATTAGCAACATAAACCAGATTTCTGGCATAAATATTCACCACCTAGACCGCAAGCAGTTGCTACTCCTAATGAGATGATTAATTGAAGTAATTCATCACAAGAAGGTATGCATATCACTACACAGACACCGTAGATAATAGGATCATCAATAAATATTAAACAAACACCACTACAAGCTTCATCACATGCCACGCTTTCAGCGACGCCTTCAGCTAGCAATCCACATAGTACCGAAACTATTGCTTTACATATTTCGCATTCTATCGGATTTGGGTCCTTTCCTTCTTCACTCTTTTGTTGCAAAGGGTAAGGTTGGTATAGCTTATCTGGTATTAGCACTTCCTTATTCTCTATCCTCTTAGTCTTGGTTCCGCATCCAGACACGCCTTCCTTAATCAAAATTCTGTGCTTATCACCTTCCTTTCCTATGTACTTCACTTTAAAACTTCTGAGTATACTTTCAGAACCATAGTTTATCCTATAAGTTATCTCGTGATCACCGAAAGGATCACCCTCTATTAACTGACTCCACTGAATTATCTTTGACGGTTGTCCTTCATATTCTATTAATGTCACACCTTGTCTAAAAAATTGCTTATTATCTTTCTTCTCTTCATAATGTAACAATTTAATGCTCTTAGGCTTTAAACTCTGAGGCATGAAACAATTGGAAACCTTAAAAAAGTTAACTATAATGGAGTATCTTAATATTATTCATCACTTATTTTGCTTCTAACCTAACTAGGTTACAGTTTGAAAGAGTGTACAATTGTCTTTTGAAACTGGATGCAACAGAAGAATTCCTTAAATCAGCATATAGATGCTAACAGCCTTAACAGATACCCAGTAATAAGAGGGTTAAGGGGATAAGCTATGTTTAAATCTTAGTTGTATTAATAAAAAATTAATTAGTTAAGTATAAAACAAAATTTACACGTAAGAAGATAGTATAAAGAACTCTTTGTGCATTTAAAGAAAATTTGTAAATATTTAGTTAAGAATTATCCGCCTTTATAATCAATTTAGCGTTCTTGTCGAAGCATATCATCGTTCTTAAAAAGAAATCTTCCCTACCTAAAATAAGGCTTGGAAAAACTCCTTCATAAACGCCGAAATCGGCTATTGCAACTGGTATTTCAAAATTTTCATTTAGCTTTACGAAATGAAATTTTAATTTGTATCTTTTTGTATGTAAATTTAGATTGGTTAATATAATGGTATCAAAGTAATGATCTTCTAGATTATCAAAACACTCGTTTAACGTTCTCCTATTTATTAAGGAAAATCTACTACCGCTATCTGGTAATGCGTATATCAAAACATCTTCCCAAGACTTAGGGCACTCCATCCCTACTTTTATTAAAGGTACTGAGTAACCTTCGGCGTTAATAAAAGGGATCTCTATTTCTTTACCCATACTAACTCTTTTCTTGCTTCACTACCGTTAAAATATCATACTGACTCCTTTTATACCCCTTCTTTTCCATTATTTCCTCGACTTCCTCCCACGAATTACCCTCAGCCACTATGTTTCTATTCTCATCTATCGCCAAATACTTTCTTACGAGCTTAATGTTCTCAAACAAGCTCTCAAATTAAATATAAACTTGTAGAACTATAACTTTATCTGCTGCACTCTATTGTTTCAAATTTTTGAACTAGAGACGTGCTTGTCCTTTTAGTATTTAAAGGATTAAAATGTGCTTTCACTTATGGAAATAAGTGTTATGAGACGATAATAGCAATATTAGCTGGAAAAAGTTAGTATACTATACGATTATTTAATGTAAAAGCTTGAATGCGACAAAAATCTTTTTAGCAACATTTTCTAAAATCAAACAGGAATAATATTCAGTTTATAGATAAGTTATTGTGGTAAGAAGTTCACAGAATTTATACGGAGATGAGGAGAACTGACAAATAATTGAGGTATTTAAGGGTTTAACGTCTCATACTATGTAGATTCTTTCATCTAATAATTAATCTATTATAATATTAGAATGAAAATTAACCCTTTAACATAAAGGTATTAAATCAAACCTATTAATTTAACGTTTTAGACCCCGGTCGTCCGGGGTTCAAATACCCGCGGCGGCACCTTAACTACATTTGCTGATAATTTCGGACAGTTTTCTCGATAAGAATAACTACCAAAAGAGTAAGGATTTGGTAACAATAATTAATACAATCGTGTATGTTTAAGCTTTTATCTTTCCCCGAAACGATACTTATATGTCTCTATCTTACTCCTTAAATTGTCAACCAACATTTTAGTCTCAAAGCTTATACTTTCCTCCTCCATAGCCTCCTCAACCCTTTCTAGATACTCCTTAGCCCTCAAATAGAGGTCTTTGTTATCATAAGCTACAGCATTCTGTAAATACATCATGCCGAGCATGGCCAACTGCTTAATATATTCCTCACCCTTAGCAAACTTGAGATTAACCTCAAAGCTCCTTATGAATTTTTCATCAATAGGCTGCCCACTATCTGTTAAGATTGTAATTGTGATTGATCTCCTTTTCATGAAGGGAGTGATAAGATTGCGACTCTGAAGATATTTCCTAAAGTATATTCCTGAGATTATAAATACTACTATTGGAATTATTGTACTAAGGGTATTAGCTAAAGTTACATTGTGTAATAAATAGTAAGGGATCGAAAAAGACACTACAACAGCTATGGCTGTAGGGAAACCTATAAACAGAAATGCTAAACCAAGCCATTTCAAAAAAGATAACTTCTTTCCCTCCATAACTCTTCCCTTAGTTAAATTCATTTATATTAATTTATTACCTTCATCTTTTTCCCCTGAGACCCAGTCCGTAAGGATGTGGTAGTTTACTCCAAAGCTTTAACGCTAAAAGTCTCGCTTTCATCGTTGATAACTAAATTCCTGTAGTTGGCGTTCAGAATTCCCTTTTTTGACAGAAGGGACAGGATAACAGATGCGTACCATGGACTTCCCGTTGCCCCCGGCGAGTTATAGTTGAGCACAAACAGGACTCTCCCTTTTATGTAAAAGAAAGGCTCAGAAATGAAGCCGCTTTTATCTATTATGTTGTGTCTTATCCCCGAAATTCCCCTTCCGATCGCGTCGCCACTGGTTATCCCTGTAGCGAACTCTGAAACCTTCTTGATCATGCTGGATTTAAACAGCGATATTCTCCAATCGGCAAAAACAAGCTTCATGAACTCCACATCAGTAAAGAGCTTTGCCTTAATGGGAAAAGGCCCCTCCCCGCTCCCAAGAACGTTCTTTAAAATTTTTGAAAACGTCCCTTCATAATCATAGGGTCCAGGAACGAGGAAGGCGTTCGGTCCTATCTCTGTTCCCCCCGTGTGCCTCTTTATTATGTGAGGGTCAAGAAAAGGGAAGTTCGGAAACCTGGGCACGGTGTAGATGTTCCTTCTGAAAAACTTTCCCTTTTCCTCTGAAAGCTTCCAGTAATCTCCCCTGAAGTGAAGCTGAGCGTATCCCTTTAACCCGTTCGTTACGGCCAGGTTGAAGGTCTCACCCCCAGCAACGACTATCACCGATCTTCCCGAAATTTTCTTTTTAGATCCGTCACACGAGCATACAACTTCGCCATCAGGATTAACGCTCACGGTCCTGCAACCGTAAAAAACTCTCGCGCCCCTGCCTTCGGAAAGCTCCATCATCTTTTCGGATATCTGCTTGAAGTTCACGACCGAGTCTGTCTTGCTGAGAAAGGCTAGCTTCCCCTTTACGTTCGGCTCGATCGCGCTGATTTCTTTTTCATCGAGGACCAGGTACTCTGACTCTTCCATGCCGTTTTCCCTTGCCCATCTTTCATAGTTTCTGATGACGCCTGCGCCCTGAGCGTCTGTTGAAACCTCCAGCGTCCCCAGCTGGTTCCAGTACAGCCCTTTTTCCTCAACGAACATCTTCAGAAAAGGGTATGATCTTGCGGCGGCAAAAGCCGAAGCCTTCCTCCTATCAGGGTTCAGGTAAAAGGGCCTGTGCACAACCCCAGTGTTCCTGTAGGTCGAGTGAACTCCTGGCTCCTTTTCTTTTTCTATTACAGCAACTTTCAGGCCGTTTTCCGAGGCAAAATAAGCAACAGATGACCCGAGTATCCCGGCTCCAACGATCACCGCGTCAAAGCTCATGGGAACTCCTGTCCCTTAAACCTCCCGTTGTACTCAGCCGGAGGGTTGACTTCTTCAAGTATGAGCTGGCATATCTTTGTCCCTGGAAAAATCGCAAGCGGGCTCGGGGAAAGGTTGGCTATTTCAAGAACGATCTTTCCATCTGACCCCGGCGCGACGAAGCCACTGCTGATATGAACCAGAAGTCCAAGCCTCGCGAACCTGGACCTCCCTTCAATCCTCCCCGATATGTAAGGAGGGAGCCTCACTCTCTCCCTTGTTATCCCGTGAACAAGCTCCCCGGGAGTGAGCATCATGTAACCGTCGTTTAAAGTAATGAGACTCGTGAATTCCTTGTAGTCGGTTTCTTCCTTTATCTCAACAACCTTCATCGACTTCTTGAATGTCCTGAAAACGTTCCCGAGGGTCAGGTCTATTGAAGCAGCTCCCACGTTCTTTTCATCAAAAGGGTCAATCACTATTTCTCTGTTCCTGATCAGTTCTAGGATCTTCTCCCTGCCTAGTATCATTTTACCGCACGTATAGTTATCGCAGCTGGATTATAAAAGTTAAGTACAAAATCAAAAATTTTAAAACCGTTTAAAAAGTTAACTTTCTGTAAAGCGGTCAAAAAACGCTTGCCAGCGTCCTCCTATCTGCAGTGAGCTTTCTCTCATTTTCGTCTACCCCTCTCTTTAGCAAAGAAATGACGGACATAATAGTGCTGATAACCGTTTTAGCGCTTTTTATAGCGAAGTACAAGATGCCAGAATCAATAAGATGGCTTGAAAAGAATGGAAAGAAAGATGAAGCCTTTCAACAGATCCAGAAATATTTTGGCCTGGAAGCTAATGCATCTGTAGCTTCTAAGCCTGTTGATATAAAGCAAAAAGATGTTCCAATATAGTTTAAAGAGCTTGTTACAACGCTGGTTTCATTCGCTAACTCAGCAGGTTTCGACCTGCTCACTCACTCCCTTGCCCCTCTATATTTTCCAAACCTTCTGCCTTACATCTGAAAGCCTCGCCTCTTCTAGAGGCGGGGATGCTGAAATATTTTGCTAACGTGTTTTCTCATGAAAAGGCTTAAGTATTTATATTTTTTAATTAGCATAAAATAACAAAAGCATGCGCCGATCGAACACAGTACGCCTCATTGCAGGAAAGGAAACAAAAGCTAAACTAAAGGCTCTAGGAAAGTCATTCGTTGATTGCTGGAACGAAGTTAATAAGTTGAGGCTTGAGCAGTACAAAAAGCACGAGCCTGTAGATTTTAATAAAACAGAAAAAATCGTTTATGAAAAATATAAGGCTGTGTTGCGCGGGGCTAACGTTCAGCAAGTAACGCGAAAGAACGCTTCTGCGTGGAAATCTTTCTTCGAGCTAAGCAAAAAGAAGAAAGAAGGTGAATTGCCTAAGTGGATGAAACCAAAGCCTCCACATAAAAAGAAAGATGATTTGTTTTTGCTGATAAGAAACGACAGGTACAGGATTGAAGATAACGAAATATTCCTCATGGATTTCAACCTAAGGCTTAAATTCAACGGAAAGCTCAAGTGGGTTGGCAAGCAGGGAACTCTTGAAATATTTTATGATACCATAAGAAGAAAGTGGTACGCAAGGATTCCTATGAGCGTTAAAGTAAATAATAAACCAAAAGGCAAAATGAAAGCTGGCATAGACCTAGGCGTTATAAACCTTGCAACCGTTGCCGTTGAAGATGGCTCGTGGATGCTCTATAAAGGAGGTTCTTTGCTTTCAGAGTTCAAGAAGATAACAAAGCGCATTTCAATAGAAGAAAAGAGGCTTGCAAGACACGGCTTAAAAACTAGCAGGAAGCTTGAAAAACTTTACATAAAGCGTTCTCTTTTGCTCAAAAATGCAAGAGAAGGACTAGCAAGGGAAGTTGTAGAGACACTGTATGACAAAGGTGTAGGGGAAATATACATCGGCTACCCAAAGGGAATAGCTCAGGATAAAGGAAACGAAAGAAATACAAACTTCTGGAGCTATCTTGCAATAATAAAGCGAATCAAGGACGTAGCACAAGAATACGGAATAAAGGTTAAGCTTGTGGATGAGGAAAATACATCAAAAACGTGTTCTCTGTGTGGGGAAATTCACGAAGACGGGAGGATTGAAAGAGGCTTGTTTAAGTGTCCTCACACAGGGAAGGTAATAAACGCTGATCTGAACGGGGCAATAAACATTCTACATATCCCTGAGTCCGTTAAGGATAAGGGTAAGTGGCTGAAGGCACAGCCCGTGGTCTACCGTTGGACTAGCAGAGCGGGGTGGGTGCGATTCGCACCTGCTAGCTATGAAGTGATGAAGATGAAGGCGATAAACCACGAACCCATGATCCGCCTTAAAGGAACCATCGCCTTTTAAGGCGGTGAGGATGTCAGTGATGAACGCTCTGGTCTGGCTCGTGGGTCTGATAGCGGCAACAGCTTGGCTGATCTGGGGTTATGAAACAGGAAAAGTGGTAAGCATAGGGATAGCTTCAGGGGAAGCTTAAAATTTATTTTTATCTTTTTTTAGCATAGATATTTTAGAAAAAGATATATCTTTATGGGTTTTGTTTGTAGCATGCAATATAAGTGGACAGTCCTTACAAACACAACGCTTTCGATCATAATGAGTTCTATGAACATGTATATCGTTCTCATTTCTCTTCCTACAATATTCAGGGGGTTGAACATAAATCCCTTTGCTCCTGGCGAGTTCGTTTACCTGCTCTGGGTTCTCATGGGTTACAGCGTTGTCCTCGCTTCCATCCTGGTAACGCTCGGAAGGGTATCTGACATGTACGGAAGGGCCAGGATGTACACGTGGGGCTTCATAGTTTTTACAGCAGATTCGATAGCGCTTTCGCTCATACCGAGCGGAACTGGAAATACTGGTCTGCTCTGGCTGATATTCCTGAGGCTCGTCCAGGCAGTTGGCGGAGGCATACTCATGGTAAACGGCATCCCTCTTCTTACTGAAGCTTTTCCGCCCAACGAGAGGGGAAAAGCCCTCGGAATAAACCAGATCTCTTTCATAATAGGATCATTTCTCGGGCTAATACTCGGGGGACTGCTTTCGGGGTACGACTGGCATTTGATATTTGTTGTAAACGTGCCTTTCGCTTTAGCCGGGATGATCTGGTCTATATTCAAGCTGAAGAGGGAAAAGGGCGTATCAAAGGTTCCGCTCGATGTGCCAGGAAACGTTTCTCTGGCTGTAGGGCTGATAGCGATATCTCTTGGGCTCACGTACGCGCTCATGCCTTACGGCAATTCACAGCTTGGATGGGGGAGTCCCTGGGTCATTTCTTCTTTTGTAATAGGCGTAGCTTCGCTAATAGCTTTCGTTTTTATAGAGAGGAGGCAGGTAAACCCTCTATTTGATCTTAAGCTTTTCAGGATAAAACCATTTACTTATGGTACGCTGTCCCTTTTCATGAACGCGATGGCAAGAGGGGCAATAATGTTCCTAATAGCTATATGGTTACAAGGAATATATCTTCCGCTTCATGGTATAAGCTACGCTCAGACCCCGTTTTGGGCAGGAGTTTATATGCTACCCATGATGATAGGGACTGTCATACTCGGGCCGATAGGTGGGATGCTTACTGACAGGTACGGCGCAAGACCTTTTGAAGTTGCAGGCATGGTCATAATTGCTTTGTCCCTTTACCTTCTGACCCTCCTTCCGTACAACTTTAATCTGTTGTCCTTTGAGCTGATACTGTTCGTAAACGGTCTTGGCAACGGTCTATTTTCTGCACCGAACACGACTTCTATAATGAACGCTTTGCATCCTAAGGACAGGGCCGTTGGAAACGGCATGAGACAAACGATAAACAACATAGGATCTACGATAAGCATGGCCCTCTTCTTTACTATTGCTATCACGATCTTTACAGAATACGTTCCATCGCAGATAGCCATGATTTCTGTACAGTATGGCTTGCCTCCCCAGATAACAGCTTTTCTATCATCTTTACCAGCAACAGGGCTCTTATTTGCTGCTTTTCTTGGGATAAACCCATCTTCGGCGATTCCAGGTAACGTCCAGAACGTGTTGCCTCAGAGCGTCTTAAAGATGTTGGATTCAAACACGTTTCTCCCAAGCGTGCTTGGAAGCCCATTTATGACAGGGTTAAGATATTCCCTCTATATATCGATTGCATTGGTGATAGTTGGCACAGTTTTTTCAGCAATGAAGGGTAAAAGGTACATATACGAAGAGCTGATCTCCTCACCGCCTTAAAAGGCGAGGGTTCCCTGAGGTCTCAAGGGTTACACCCCTTTACGGGTGCTACTATGTTGTGATCTACTATGAAAGATATAGGCTTCTTTACTTTTGAAACAATTACGTTCACTGCTTTTTTGAGAATGTTCATGCGCCGTTAAGGTCTGAATGAAGCCTGTGTCCTTTAGGGCAAATAACTACTCCTCTAGGTTTTCTTTCGACTTCTACATCATGGTAAGCACAGTACTTTGAAGTATTATACTCAACTACCTCAAGCACTTTTATCCCATACTCTTGAGCCTTAAGTTCTATTGTATCCATTAACTTGCGATAAGACCATAAGTTTACTGTAAATTTATTGCCCTTCTCCTGAGCTATGTCAAAAGGGTAGCCTAAGTATATAGTTGAGACGCCTAGCCCGTGCAACTCTTTTATTAAGTGTGAAGCAAAGTTCCTGTACAAGTGACGAAGCCTTCTCTTTAACTTCCCGTGCAACCTTTTCTTCTCTTTTAATAGCTCTTCATATGCTTCATGTTCGCCCATGTTTTTCGTTTTGTCAGCTAGGGATTGTACTTCTGCTATTTTCTTTTCAAAGTAAAAATAATCTTCCTTAGCCCTAACGCCTTTGTACAGCAACCAAGTTCCGTCTTCTACTATTACGCTTGCCAAAACGTTGATGCCTAAGTCTATTGAAGCCATTTTGTTTCCTTTAGGCGATTCGACCTGAACGCTTTTCCATTGACCGTGAACAATATGTTTGCTTTTATTTCCCTTTTTCGTTATTTCAACTCCTACATCCACGGGGATTGAAGCGTACCATGCGTTCTTTTCTTCGTCGTAGTATATCTCAAGCCTACCCTGTTTGCCATACCACCTCAGCCTTCCTGCGAAATCTATTTCCATGTTAAAGTCCTTAAGAATTAACTTATGGTTATGCTCGTGCACAATGTATCTATCTTGCCTTATCACAAGCATTAGCTTCCTCTTCTTAGTTTCTTTGTCCTTCCAGTAATTCGGTGGGCTAACGCGTTTCATGAATGGTGGCAATTTTCCTTCTTTCTTCAACTTCAGCAAGGAGAAAAAGGAAGACCAAGCTTCGTTGCTCTTTTGCATGACTGCTTGAGCATTAACTCCTAGTTCTTCCTTATACTTTTCGTAGTATTTGTCCTGCGTTGTATCGAAGTCCACGTGATGTTGCTAGAAGAACTGTTGTCTCCTTTCGTAGTTAATTTCGTTGAAGAGTTTAGCTGAAATGTTCGCTAACCTTTTTAGTTTCCTTTCTTGGAAACCGTTCGGAAAAAGGCGCACAACGTTTGTCCTCTTATTTGAATACGTAATTTCGTAGATGCCTCCTCTGGCATTGCGGGAGAATTCGGCTCCCGCCCCTCATGTCCTAAGAGTTGGCCAAAGGAGAGCATTTCAAAACAAAAATAGCAGTTTTAATTTAAAAGCTTTTTACCCCGCCCCTATAAGGGACGAGGCTTGTCGTTCATTTTGTCACAACTTTCACCTCTCTATTTCTGTTTCGCTTAACAGAAGGGTGTTGGTTTTTGCTTTTAAGTTGAACAAATTGCTGTATATTCACTTCCTGACGTTCCTGCACACATCATATAAAAGTGTCCGTGAGCCGTTTTGCGTGTTCTTTAGGACTGCACGTTTTTTCGTGAATTGAAACAAACCAGCTCTCGAATTCAGGCTTATTGTTTTCAAGAAGAACGCCGTTCTGCCTAAAATACTTTGTAGCGTCGTCACTTACAAAAATCCTTATCCGAGAACCGTCGAAAAAACATCAACAGCACCTCTTTTAGGGAACGCAAGAAGGCTCTGTTGTGAAAGTTTTGGAAATGAAACAGCTTCAAGAATCTCGTTAGACGCTTCTTCTTTAACGCCCCACGGCTGTATCGCTTCAACCCTTTCGCCTAAGAAATTCAAAGTCCTGCCTGTCGAAGGAAGTGATAAGAAAGAGGGAAGAGTGCTGGGAGTTGCGAAAAAGAACGGAGGTTCAACGCGCGTCCCGAAGTAGTTAGGATAAGCAAAAGGAGGTCTCTCGTGTTTCACGAGCCAATAAAAGAGCGCGGGGTTTTGCGTTTCAAAAACTACCAAGTGATCTAACTC
>Ga0208548_100662_pt1 | contig 12804 bp, 8 predicted proteins | sample ECH_Chost_MetaG_FD_187133 | JGI IMG/M metagenome (GOLD analysis project Ga0208548, IMG submission 187133) | Hot spring microbial mat communities from Yellowstone National Park, Wyoming, USA - ECH_C host_MetaG (SPAdes) (version 2) | ecosystem: Environmental > Aquatic > Thermal springs > Hot... | reverse complement strand
TTTCTAGCAATTTCTTTACTATATCTTCTTTAGTATCAAGCATCGTAACGGGCAAGGAGTACAAAGTTAGCCTTTCCTTCTCATCTTTTCCAACAACGCTTATTGTAGCAAAAGTATGAAATGTGTAAGTTCCGCTCTTATATTTGATCCTCGTCACGTACATGTCTAACTTTCCATAATATGGCTCTTCAGTGAAGTCAATTGCCATCTTCATCCCATCTTTGGCATGACCGCTCAATATGATCCTGTTGGCTTCGTTTAAGGCATCAACTACATGCTTTAGGTCAAGGCTCTCTAGCCTGCGTAGCAGTGTGTCTGGCGAAGGGAATCCCTTAGTGTATTTCAAAGATTCTGCAGATGCATTATTTATTGAAATATAAATCAAAGGCTTTATCATATCCTTGTGCTTTGAATTTTTTGCAAAGTTTATCCCGAGTTTATCATGTAAGGCTTTAGAGCAGAGTTTATATAATTTCCTTACCAATTTCCTGTTGGGCCTTATCTGTTTGTTCATGCCCTAAAACGTTAAAGCAGATGAGGCCCCTAATAAATTTCCTCAGAAGAGTGAAATTTTATACTTGCGGGAGTACTGTATAACGCTTATATTCTTAAAAAGCTCAAAATAATCTGTGAAAAGTATATTCAAAAGGCTGCTCTGGACAGGGGCTCTTGCATCGATCTACATATGGATAATAATTTTTATATGCTATCACTACAATCCTGGTTTTGTTTTTACTCAAGGGGCTTTGAGCCAGTTCGGGGCTCCAAGCGCCAACTATCCTTTTATATACAACATATTCGGGATGATCGTTACGGGGTTTTTGCTGATGCTGTTTTCAGTTTCTCTTGCAGGGCTTTCAGAGAACAAGCTTGAAACGGTTGGCTCCAGCTTTCTATTTATATCTTCAATATTCCTCATGCTTATAGGCGTTTTCTTTGCTGGCACAAGGCCCCACGTTTTTGTTTCAACTTATTTCTATTATCAGGCCGATCTAGCAATAATAGTCTTTGGCTTCGGTTCTTTGCTTCACGATAAAGCTGAGGGAATACTTTCACTCGCGATAGGAATTTCAGCCTCAGTAATAGCTTTGCTTGTGAGATGGCCTTCGAGCGCCACCTTAGAAGTTTTCGGAATAATCTGCATAGAAGCCTGGGCTCTGATGACCATATACAGGGCTAGAAAATGGTGAGCCATCACTACATCTTTGCAAATTTCTTGTAACCGGAAAGCATGTCTTCCATAGTAAGTATGCCTATAAACTTTCCACCTTTGACCACGGGAACCCATGTGGACTTTGACGTTGCCATCGCTTCCCAGGCTTCTTCCAGTGTTGATTCAGGCCTCACGTATGGCGTTCCCCTGATTATTTTTTCCTTCAGGCTTGAGCTTTCATCAAGGTCTTCAAGCTTGACAACGCCTATGAAGTTCCCCTTTTCGTCTATGACAGGCAGAGAAGCGAGTCCTTCCATTTTCATTTTATCTATTACCTCCTTTGAGCTTGAACTGTCCATAACGAATATGTTCTTTATAGTAACCTCCTCTACCTTTACCTGTTTTAATAATGGGACAGAGTACTCCTGCGCATGAGCCGGTGAATCCTTTCTGCTCTGAACCTGAGCATGGTAAAGCGAGTGTCTGTACGCAATTATAAAAGCTACGCTAGCGCTGAGCATAGTAGGAGGCAGAAGCTGAAGGTTTCCACCCATTTCTACAGCCATAACTATAACAGCTAACGGGGCGTTTGCAGCAGCCCCAAAAAGGGAAGCCATGCCGACTATAGCATATGGTGCCAGAGGATAAGACGTTTTAGTTAAAACGCTGATAAGAACTGCAAAAACGGAGCCAACGAGCCCGCCTATCATTATTCCAGGAGCGAATTCACCCCCAGAACCCCCGCTGCCTATTGTAAGCGATGTAGCAAGTATCTTTAAAAAAGGAAGCAAGATCAAAATTATGATCGGGCTCATCCCGAGTCCAACCAGTACGTTGAGCTTTCCATCTAAAATCAGGTTCATCCAGCCGTATCCAACAGCTATGATCTCGGGGAAAGCCATTCCGATGGCCCCAACAGCAGCGCCTCCTATAGCAGCCCTTACGGCCAAGGTTGCCTTTACCTTTCCGAAAATATTTTCAAAAGAAAACATGGACTTAACGTAAAGTATGGCAAAAAGCCCGCTTACTATCCCAAGGGCCAAAAAAGATGGGATCTGCGAAATAGAAAAAGAATATGTTATTATCCCAAACATCGGGCCATATCCCACGGCCATCCCGAATATCATGTAACCCACTGCTGAAGCTATCAGCGAAGGGTAGATTACTTCATATTCAAAATCCCTTTTGTATAGTAGCTCGGCTGACAGCAGGGTTCCGGCTATCGGTGATTTAAATATTGTTCCTATTCCGGATCCGAGGGCTATCGCAACGGCCTTTCTCCGGTCTTCAGGGGAAAGCTTCAGCACATCAAAAACGTGTGAGGCCACAGAAGCTGAGACAAACGCTTCCGGTCCTTCTCTGCCCGCGCTGCCTCCGCTTCCGATTGTAAAAGCTGAAGCCACAGCCTTTATTATCCATCCAAGCCTGTCAAACTTTCCTTGCTTAAAATGAAATGAACCTATAACCTTATCGGTTCCGTTGCCCGTGGCGTCTGGGGAAATCTTGGTGATAAGTCCAGAAATAAAAGCTCCGATAGCCGCTGTAATGGGCAGAAGGTAAGGCCTGAGAGCCAAATACTTATAGCTTAAGCTTCCCCCGAAGCCCAAAGGCGTTGGTAGCTTTGTGCCAACTAAAGTGTAAAGGAAAAAGTATTCTGATAGCCTTACAATGTAAAATATCAAAAGTGATGTAGCGCCGGCTACAAAGCCCAGCAAGATTCCAAGCACAGCCCATTTTTCATAATAATCTAGCTTTACTTTTTCCAATATCTCAATATTTTTAATTATACAGATAATAAATTTAAAAACGTTGCTTTTGTTTACTGTTTAATCTTTTTGATCGCTGCTATCTTTATGAAGTCATTTACCATTAACATAAAAATCACTGAAAGCGCAAGGAGCGTTAGAGAGTCAATTAAAGGTATTGGAGTTATGCCCGGAATCCCAAAAGTTGATATTGCAACCGCCAAAGCTATATCAGCCACAATCGAAAGAAGCAGAGTATTGCTAGGTCTCGAATTCCAGAAATGACCACGTTCCCTTACCACGAATATGGTTAGCATGCCAGAAAGCATAAGCAGCTCAAACGCAAAAGTATGCAGCTGGTTTACGTTGTTAAGAAGCGCAAAGTACTTTACGCCAATATAAGTGAAGAACAGGGATTCGATTACAGATGCTATTCCTATAAACACAGAAACTTTTACAAGCCAATCTACGTTCCACCTATCAGGGTTTTTTGAATACCTTACGTTATCGGTTGAAATCGATATTGTTACAAAATCGATAAGAAAAAGAAGCAACAAAACATCATAGGCATTTACGACGAACCGGTTCCATAAAAACAGCGCGAGGACAGTAAAAACCACTATCTGGAATGTTTTTACAACCTTGTTAAATATCCAGGTTACTATTCTCTGATATATCATCCTACCAGTTTTAACAAGGTCAAGTATGTTTATCAAGCCAGGCTGCGTCAGAACAACGCTTGCTGCGGCCTTTGCAACATCAGTTGCATTGCTTACAGCTATGCCAACTTCCGCCTGTTTTAGAGCCGGTGCATCATTTACCCCATCGCCCGTCATTCCCACTATATGCTTCTTTTTCTGTAAAGATTTTACGATCATGTACTTATCCTCAGGATAAACTTCTGCAAAAACGTCGCTCTTTTCTATTATTTCATCCTTTTCGTCATCATTCATTTGTTTTACTTCAGCAATGTCAGCAGCGCTTTCTCCAAGCCCAACCTGCTTTGCTACTTGCAACGCTATGGGTTTTGCATCCCCAGTTAGCATTTTGACCTTTACGCCAAGATCTTTTAATTCTGAGATTAGATGAGCTGAATCCGGTCTTGGCTTGTCGTAAAGTCCTACCATGCCTATCAACTTAACTTCACCATTTTCTTTTAACGCGACGCCCAGGCTCCTGTACCCCTTCTCTGCCATTTCATTCATCGTTTCCTGAACCTTTTTCTTCGTCTGTTCATCAAGCTTGCACAGCTGAATTATAACGCCAACAGCTCCTTTTATCACATCAACGGTTTTTCCGTCAAACTGTACAGTAGCCTCTGTTCTTCTTGTCTTTGGATCAAATGGGACAAACTTTAAAACCTTGTATTTGTTAAGGTCTACTTTCTTATCTTTGACTTCCTGTATAAAAGCCAGATCTATTGGGTCCTGATTAGCCTCTTCTGAAGCAAGTGCTCCAAATATCACCACATCATCTTCGCTAAAGCTATTAACTGGTACAACCTCCGCCACTGAAATCTTATTTAACGTTATAGTACCAGTTTTGTCAGCACAGAGAGTATCCATTGACGCTGCGTCTTCTGAAGCCGATAAACGGGTAACAAGAACTCCCTTCTTAGAAAGCTCTATGGAGCCAAGAGCCATGGTTATTGTGAACATAGCAGGCAGAGCTACCGGTATAGCAGAGACCAAAAGTACGAGGAAAAGTTCAAGCAGGCTAAGGTAACCGGCCTTTATCAGTATTGCTGAATATACAAAAGCAGCAGCTAGAAGAGCAATGACCATGATTAAGAGCCATTTTACAACCTGTCCTATGACCTCTTCCATGTGGAGCTTTGGCCTTGCAACGTTTACAAGCTCTGTTGTCTTTCCGAAGTATGTCTTCGCACCCGTTGCTGTTACTATTCCCGTGGCTTCACCTCTCCTTATTACAGAGCCAGAGTAAACGGCTTTTAGAACCTCTGGATACTGTTAGCGATTCGCCAGTTAAGACAGATTGATCAACCTCGACTTCTCCTTCTCCTATTACTATATCAGCAGGAACTATATCACCTGCCCTTATTCTGACTATATTGCCGGGGACAAGTTCTCTTGCCGGTATTACAGTCCATTTACCATCTCTATAAACTCTGGAATTAACATGAAGTTTCTGTTTGAGAGCTTCTAGAGCCTTGTTTGCCCTTTCTTCCTGAAAGTACCCAAGAAGAACGTTTAAAAGAAGAAGCCCTGTTACTATGTAAAAATCAAGGTACTTTCCTAAAATCAGCGTAAGAACCATAGTTATTTCTAGCATCCACGAAGTAAGTCCCCAGAACTTCTTTGCTAGTCTTTTGATAGATGATTCCTTCTTTTCAACAACTTCGTTAAGTCCAAATTTTTTCTGTCTATTTTTGACTTCTTCAGAAGTAAGGCCCTTTAGTGGGTCCACCCCCAGTTCTTTAAAAGTTCTTCGAAGCTTTTTTTAGGGGGTAAATTTCCGCTCACACAACCTTCCTGAGCCGCATGTTTTTTAAGGATTTCCGAATTATTTGATTTTCATTGTTTTGATTTTAAGAAAATTGGACATTCAAACCTTCAAATTTTATAACATTTTTAATAAAAACAGCGATTAATAATTAAATATAAAACATTATACGCTTTAAAAAAAGATGTTTTTACTAAAAAAATTTTTATTTTTAAACAAGTTTTCAGAGTTTGCTAAGACAGTTTCAATCATAAATATGAGCATTTTATGGATCTTCGTGCCTCTTCAACTTAATGAGATTAAAAGGCAAAAAATATTTTTTAAGCTTTAGATAGCACCTTTCAGAAATGCTTTTTAAATTCTACAGCACATTTTCTTTAAATACTTACGCTCAACCCTTACAAGAATGAAATAATAAGAGAAAAACACTCTCCTTAGCAGAAAATTTCAGGGAACAAAAACTTATGAGATGAAGTTTTACAAAAGCAGGATCTCAAGTGACAAGCTCACGTGAAAGCAAGCGCGGCTATGAACCGTAAGCTCCAACAACGAGGTTGGGTTAGATCGCTCAGGGCTAAAGCTTTTATCTTTGTGCGTTTGAATTTATGCATGGGAAAAAGAAAGTTTCTGCTTGACTTCGGGAATGAGAAAGTTGAGGTTGAAGGTTATGATCCGCAAAAGGCTCTTATTAAGTATCTTATGAAAAAAAGAAGATCGTTATTGATGACAAAAGATAAGGAAAAGGTAGAAAGGTTATGGAAAAGCGTGCCTTCTGAAGCAACGGTTAGCTCTGCTAGGTCAGTCAAAAAGTACAAAATAACTTGGAAGGAAAAGGGGGAAGGAGAGTTCGAAGGCGCCAGGTACGTGTTTTATCTGGAAGAAGCTTAGGTTTCTGATCATTAAGATAGCCAGCAGCCGAATCAAACTATATATCTGAATATTAAAAAGGTAGCCTTATGGAATATAAGTGGACAGCATTAACCAATACAGCGTTCGGGTTTCGCTCTACGTAGGTGCACGCAGGTACGCATCAGCATACCTATCGTACGCGTAGAGCTTGGGCTTCACATCTTCATGCAACTCCCTCACGAGTTCATCGGGATTCTTCCGCTCCGCCCCTGTCTCGACTTACCCACCCATTCATATGCATTCAGCAACGCAGAAGGCATCATGGGGAACGCCGACCATCTTCAGTGACCTTCCCCCTCTGTGTGTGCACGTACTCTTCAATCTCTTTCTAAAGGAGGTCTTGGGTCTTTGCTACCACCCTACTGCCTATGCACACACAAATTGTTCATATCCAGAAATACATATAAACTATATATTTTGAAACTGCAGACTACGGCATGATAAAACAAACAACAAACCTAGCCCTTCAGGGCGGTGAGGAGGTCAGAGAATTTTAAGTCGCTCTTTTCATTTTTTTTACCAGAGACCCAGTCCGTAACAGTAGATCAAAATTTTTAGCGAAAGATGGCATTTTGCCGCTTTTGCAAACAATACGCAATTCTACGATCTAATAATGGTAAAGCGTAATGATATTTTTGAGACATGGAAAAATCTATAGATGATGCTTGTTTTTTTAAGCTTGTGTAGACAGGCTATGAAGAAAAAACTGAAGCAGCATGACCCTTATAATGTATGAGTATAACAAATTAATCATAAATTAAGATTAAAAATTTTTGATCTACTGGTTAGGGCGGGTTAGTTTACAAACGTGTTGTGGGTTTCACTTTTCGTTTAAGTTGTTTTAGTACTAAAAGGTTCCTTTTTCCTACATGAGGGGAAGAAGGTATGTCTATGAAAAAAAATTAAAAGCTAAATGTAAAAGCGTTTATATCATACAGCTTATAAGCCGAGCTTTTTGATGATCTTACATGTCTCGCCCTCAGAGGTCGAAGTACAGGCTTAAAATGGGCATCAGAGCCAGGGTTTTCCTTGACACCATTTTTCTTCATCCTTATTCGGTGTTCAAGCATATATGGAAACAGTTAGCCGTTCTCTCATCTATGATAGGGTTCGGCGCATACGTGTTCTATTATTTTCAAAAGCTTGACCCCGTTACGGCTCTGCTGGCTTCTGTCTCAACGATTTCAACAATAGGTCTGTACGCGCCCCCGATAACAGAGATACCTGTAGTTGAAAAGTTTCTGCTGATCGGGATAATACTTACGAGCGTAGGCTCTGCGGCCTCTCTGGTTCAGGGAGTAGTTAACAGCGTAGTTAAAACTGACCTCTGGCTCGATGAAGTTCAGAAGAGCAAGGTTAAGTACATGAAAGGGCACATAATAATTTTCGGTTACACACACATAGGCAAGTACGTTGCAGAGAGGCTGATAACTTCCAAGAGGGACTTCTGCGTTATTACTAGGCAGAAAGAAAACGTTAACGAGCTACAGAAACGTGGCATACCTTACATACTCTCTGACCTTTCGTCACCGATAGATGCCCTGAGCGACGCTAATGTTCAAAACGCGGGCTCCATAGTTTTAACTCTGGAAAGCGATGAGATGAACATGCTTTTCGCCCTAACCGCTATGCACCTTAACTCCAAAATAAAAACCATAGCTATAAACAACTCTGAACAGATGTATGATGGGCTTAAAAAAGCGGGCATAGATGTTGTGGTGCCCATATACAGGATGATCGGAAACGTAATAGCTTCTGCAACAGTTACGGGAAGCGTGATTGGAGTTATAGCTGACAGTTCAAGAAAGCTCTCAGGAATGGAAATGGTTGAAATAGACGTAAAGGAATGTTCAAAGATTAAAGGGATAAAGTTAAAGGAGCTTCCTTTTGATTACATCGTCCTTATCAGGGAAGGGAAACCCGTTAAGTACCTTAATCCTGAAGAAGAAATAAAAGTAGGCGATAGGCTGCTTTCTCTTGTTAAATTTGATCAGCTGGTGGAAGTTGAGAAGCTTATACAGTGCAAAGAGTAAACAATTTTTAAACAACTGTTTATATCTTAGCGTTTAAAAATATTAAAACGTTGGATAAAGGTTCAGCTTATTCAAGGATAGTAAAGAATATAGAGGAAGAGACCAATGAGCTGATAGAAAGGTTTAGCGAAAGAGTTAAGGAAGTCAGGGATTATCCTGAAATCATAGAGCGACTATTTAAAAACCTCGATAAAAAAAGCGCCATTGAAACAGCCAAATCTTACTTCGACATCGGGGAACATAAAGCGTATGGCATTGACGGTTCGATGGATTACGATGAAAGGCTTGAAACGCTCATATTTTACGTGAATTCCGCGGCTTATTCTTGTCCCTTTTATATTAATGAAAACAGTATGAAGTTTGACATAAGAAAAGCAAAGAAAGATGAAGAGCTTTCTTCTTATGCAGCAATACCTCTTTGGCTTGAAGATTTGACTGAAGTTTATCAGGAAGCCGAAGCTTTTTCTGACTTTGAACTTCAAACTTCGATAGAAAGGATACCTTATTCCATGATGACGATGGCCGAGCTGTGGTCAGCTTACATGGTCATGCAGAATTTAAAGAACGGCATCCTTTTCATGGATAGGCCGCTCTCAGGAACCTTTGCGACATCGCTTAAAGACCTCAGGATAGCTCTAAAATCAGATACCCCAAATCTAACTAAGGTAAAATCATCTGATGGTTACGCTAAAAAGCTTGACCTTGCTATTGCTTCAGTTTTGGGTTCCGGAAACATTCCCGTGCCGCGCCGTTTCCCGTATCTTACGTATTCTGGAATCAAAGTTCTGATTGAGCTAGGAGAAAGTTCGGCTGAGGATATAGGGAAAAAGCTTGGCCTTAATGAACAGGAGAAAGAAAAGCTGTGGAAATCCATTTTAGAGATGGACAAGAAATATAACGGAGAACTACTTGAAGCTGCAGAACTCGGGAAACTAAAGCTCAGAGAAGACGTTAAGTATTACTGGAAAAGGGTCAGCGAAGTTGTCAAAGCTGTAACCGTTAAGGCTTTTGAGGGAAACGAACATCCTATGAGAATAGACAAAGAAAACTGGCTGTCTGTATACGACGTTGGAGCAATAAACGTCTATTTAATCTACATGATATACGATATGGCGTTAAAGAACAGGAACCTTGTGATCGGGCTAACCAAAGATACATCTGCTTCTGAGTTTTCCAGGTCTGTATTGCCCCAGACTTTTAACAACGTATTGAAACTTAAGAACGATAAGGCTTTTTTAACAGTACTCTCAGCTGTACATTATGATAAAGTAAAGACTCCCTGGAGGACCTTATCCTATGACTATGGTTTCTCTTATTTAACCATGTACCAGGGCAGGTTTATAGCAGCTAAAAAATCGATTGGCAGGACAGGCCTTTTTGCAAAGGCTTACTTTCAGCTCAGAACTTTCTCCAAAGATCCAATGATGAGATCGCCTGTTTTTACATATGACAGGTTTATAGATCACGTTTTTGATGATCAGATGTTTACTGAGCTTAACGTTGATGTAAAGGGCAAAACAATTAAGGCTGAAATGTACATGGAAAATGGATTAAACGCTCTGGATAACATGATCCTGCAGATCCTCTCGATCTCAGATAATCCAGAAATACTCGAAGCTTATGGTCACAACCACCTGCTTTTCCTTGCAGACAAAAAGGTAAAGCAGGAAATAAGCACAATAAAATGGTCAATAAGAAGCGTTGCGGATTTTAAGCTTGAATCATATGCTAGGAAAGAAAAAATATTTATGATATCGAGGAGATTTAGAGATATACGATCAGAAAGCGAGAGATTAAGAGAAGAAGGGGCGAAAGAGCTTGGAAAAGTTGAGAGTTTTTGATGACGTAAACGGGAAGTTCGAAGCTAGGCTTAGGGAGCAGAGGGAAAGGGTGACCTCGACCAGGGGAAGAGAAGGAGAAATAGTAGTTTCATCTCAGGTAGCACTTCTTGAGGTTAAGTTCAGCGACGATGTTTTTGAAAAACTTCAGGAACCACAATTTGTTGCTGTTGAAAAAAAGAGAAATCAGTATCTTATATATGAAATAGCGAGCATAAAACCGCTTCACTACCAAATGGTCGGAATGGACGAAAGAATACCCAGAGATATCAGGTGGGAAATGATGGAGAGCATTTATGAAAGCTGGGAAGAAAGTAACGAAACGTGGATAAATGTATGGGCAGTCCCGACCAAATACAGGATGACAGTAAACGATGAAAGTATTGAGTTTGTGAAAGATAACTCAATACCTTTGCCAGGTTCAAGGGTTTATCTACTTTCAAGGGAATCTGTTGAAAGGTTCCTAAGCATGGAAGAAGGAATTGTCGTAGGAAAGCTGTTAGGTTTTGAGCTTGATCTGAAAGTAAACCTGAATTCAATGGTAAAATACCACATGGGCGCTTTTGGTTTTACCGGTTCTGGTAAATCAAACCTTCTTTCTTATCTGATAAGGAAATCTCTTGAGTCTGATAAAGACCTCAAGGTCATCGTGTTTGACATAGCTGGCGAATATGGGATACACCTTCTTGATGAGCTAATTAAAGAAGGCGAAATGTTTTCTACAGAAAAGCTAAACGATGTAGAAACCTTCTTGGATTCGCAAGTAATACCTGACACACTAGAAGATAAAGTACCGCTCGAAGAGCTCAAAAAACATGTGGACGTATTCCTCAATAGCAAAGCCGTCAAGCTGGTTACTACTCTAAAGCCCCCAACCTTAACTCTAGGACAGCTGTACGAAATGCTCAAGCAGGAGCTTAAACCCGGTACTGGAATGATAGAGCTGAATAGGATTTCAGAATTTACAACTATAAAAGGCTATACCGAGGAAACCGATGTTTCTAACTTACAAGATAATGATAGGAGTGAGCTCATAGATATCCTTAATTCTCTAATGAAGTATGTGAGCGAAAAATCCAACATTTATAAGTCAATGCAGAGCCTGAGCGAATACCTGAACAGCTTATCAGAGAAGGAAAAAAAGGAAAACAAAGCTGTAAACCCTGAAGATCTGGCAGACTATGTTCTGGGAGAAAATTCCAATAGATTAACTGTAGTTTACGTTCCTGACCCTGAAAAAGCAAGGGCTATAGCTTCAGCCTTTATAGACACGTTGCTTTATTTGAAGAAAACCAAGGGGAGCAGAAAAAAGGTCCTAGTTGTTCTGGACGAAGCCCAGGAGTTCATACCTGACAAAACTTTAAGGGATGATTATTCAGACGCGTCAAACAAATCAGTTGAGGCGCTTTTAAGACAAGGAAGAAAGTACAGGGCTCATTGCTGGCTTAGCACTCAGAGACTTGCCCACCTGAACACAAACGCCGTGCAGCAGCTTCACAGCTATTTTGTGAGCACCTTACCTCGACTTTATGACAGGCTTGTTATAGCTGATGCTTTCTCACTTAACACAGACATTATTGAAAGGACAACAGAGCTGGAAACTGGTCAATGGTTGTTTGTATCTTATAAAGCAACAAGACAGAAGAACGTGCCGGTTTTCATACAGGCCCCAAACAATGAGGAAATACTTGCTGAAAACCTTAAAACTTGATGCTCAAAGTGAACAAACAACATTTGATGCGGGGGGTGGGATTCGAACCCACGAAGGCCTACGCCAGCGGATCTTAAGTCCGCCCCCATCGACCTGGCTAGGGGACCCCCGCTCTTCAGCAGATCATTTATTGGTTTAGTTTTTAAATTTTCTCTGACATCCTCACCGCCTTAAAAGGCGATGGTTCCTTCAAGGCGGATCATGGGTTTGTGGTTTATCGCAATCATTCTCATCGCTTCATAGCTAGTGGTTACCCACCCCGCTCCGCTCGTCCAGCGGTAGACCAGGGGCTGTGCCTTCAACCACTTACCCCTATCCTTAACGGACTCAGGGATATGTAGAATGTTTATTGCTCCGTTCAGATCAGCGTTTATTACTTTCCCTGTGTGAGGACACTTGAACAAGCCTCTCTCTATCCTTCCGTTTTCGTGAATTTCCCCACACAGGGAACACATCTTAGATGTATTTTCTTCATCCACAAGCTTAACCTTTATTCCGTATTCTTGTGCAACGTTCTTGATTCGCTTTATTATTTTAAGATAGCTCCAGAAGTTAGAATTTCTTTCATTTCCTTTATCCTGAGCTATGCCCTTTGGGTAGCCGATGTATATTTCTCCTACTCCTTTGTCATATAATGACTCCACAACTTCCCTAGCAAGGCCCTCTCTAGCATTCTTGAGCAGAACTGCGCGCCTTTTGTACAACATTTCAAGCTTCCTGCTAGTTTTCAAGCCGTGCTTTGCGAGCCTCTTTTCTTCTATTGAAATGCTCTTTGTTATTTTCTTGAATTCTGAAAGCACTGAACCTCCTTTAAAGAGCGTCCATGAGCCGTCTTGCACAGCTACAGTTGCAAGGTTTACAATCCCAAGATCGATCCCCGCTTTCATTTTGCCTTTTGGTTTATTATTTATTTTAACAACCATAGGAATCCTTGCGTACCATTTCTTCCTTG
>Ga0208548_100657_pt1 | contig 12939 bp, 12 predicted proteins | sample ECH_Chost_MetaG_FD_187133 | JGI IMG/M metagenome (GOLD analysis project Ga0208548, IMG submission 187133) | Hot spring microbial mat communities from Yellowstone National Park, Wyoming, USA - ECH_C host_MetaG (SPAdes) (version 2) | ecosystem: Environmental > Aquatic > Thermal springs > Hot... | reverse complement strand
ATGAACTTGACTTGGAAGGGGTCCTGAGCTCCCTAGCCCCCGTAGCTCAGCATGGATAGAGCGACTGCCTCCTAAGCAGTAGGTCGGGAGTTCAAATCTCCCCGGGGGCGCCTTCCCTGGCGCGATTCCCGCTTCGGCGGGGCTCGTTCGCGGCTCTTAGTATGATTCTCTCCGCGATTCGAACGTGCACCTCATCGACGAGTTCGTCACCCACTCTGACAGCACCCTTTCCTGCCTTCCTGCCTTCCTCGTAAGCACTCAGGATTCTTTGCGCCCATTCAATTTCCTCAACAGTTGGTGAAAAGACGGCATTGGCCGGAGCTATCTGGTTCGGATGAATTACCTGTTTTCCGCAAAAGCCGTACTTCTTGGCCTCGCGTGCCTCTGCCGTGAAACCCTCTATGTCTGTTACGTCAAAGTACACTTTATCCAAGGCATCCAGACCATGTGCAGCGGCTGTGGCCGCCACATTTGTTCTCACACAGATGTTAGACGAGAACGCATCCACAGAACCGCCGAATGAGAACGCCATGTCCGCCGCGCCCCAGGTGAGCGCAACCACACCCTGCTCCGCTGCTATGTCTTCGATTCGGAGTAGTCCCCTCGCAGTTTCCACTATTGGTATAAGTGGCTTTCCGGTGGCCCTGTAAACCATTCCAATGCCCACATCCGCCTTCGGTACGACGAGGGCATCCACCCTGTCGAGGTACGAGACAGCGAGCAGGTCTCGGTAGGAATCAAGACTGGTCAGCGGGTTGATGCGCACGCACACCTCCTTGGAACCCCAGTCGAGTTCGTTCAGAACCCTGCGAATCAAACTTCTTGCTTCCTCTTTTGACTGTGAAGGTACGGAATCCTCAAGGTCGAACACCACCGAGTCTGCCTCAAGTTTTGAGGCCTTGGTGATCATCCTTTCGACGTTCGCAGGCACGTAGAGCTGACTCCTCCTTAGGACTGCCTGACTACTGTGCTCCCTGACCCGTTTACTCATGCCAGGGCACCCCTCTTTGGGACTGGTATGCATTCCGCACAGTGTATGGCAGCCCAGGCGTGACTGGTATATTTCTGCAACATTTCAAAGCGCTCAAAACGAAATTATTTCCCACCTTTTGGCCACCCTGATACCTCTCAATGCCTGCACCCGCTCGGAGTTACAGGCGACCTATACCTCCGACCGATCGCAACCGGACGGCCGATACACCATCCTTTCCGAGGCCCATATGCACACTGATAGGGGATACCGCTCCTCTTATATAGCGCCTTTGGTCATGGCGAGCTACCCTACAGCCAAGGCTCGAACTTCTGCTCTAGCGACCGGCATCTGCCTGTGCTGTCTATTGCATCCGGGCTCGAAGCGGCGATCGCTACTGGCATGCACACGGTCACGAGCAACCATCCTTATATCAGCCGTACTTTATTGCCGATCGATTTTCTCAGTTCGCTTATTGAGCACAACCTTCTTTAAAAAAATTCCGCAGGAGGAAGTCCGCGCATCCCGCCGTTGAAGCGGTTGAGATTTACTGCCTCCTTTATCGAGACACCCTTTTCCTAAAGCCGCCCGATCACCGTATTATGCTCCTAGTCATCAAGTCTGAGTACCGTCTGCCTTAACGATTCGACAAGTAGACGCGCCGCCTGAGACCACTTACTGAACGGCAACGTGGTCATCAGGATGCCATAGCTCAAGGCCTCATTCATCGACGAAAACCTTACCGGTGAAGACCTGAAGAGAGACCTTACTCCTTCACGCACACACCACACGCCGAGCGGAACGGCATAACCTGGATGAATCTCCCTGAGCAACACCACCCTCGCCTGTCTTCTGATCGATGATAAATATTCCGCTGAGGCAAGCCTTGCGGCATAGTAACAACCACCTGGCTCGGCGTAGGTTGACCTGCCCGTATGATATTCACGGTCACTCGTGAGGCTCGCACCTCTCCCCAAAAGATTCCAGACTGTACCTGGCTGCCACGCTTCGACCCACTCGAAGCTCCACCTTCCCGGAATAAGGAAGCCCACATACGTGCTTTCAAGGTGGCGTACATGGAATACCGAGTAGTCGGACACTGAAGGTTGCCCTTTAACCTGTTCGACAAGCTCCATACCGAGTGTTGAGTCGACAGCCGTTATACTCCAGCGAGTGGGCACAAGTCTGCGTACCTTTTTGCGACCGAGCATACCCAGGCTGAAGGCCTTCTGAATCGAGGTCACGTAGACACCCTTCCTGTAGAGTTCGCTTATGGCAAGTCGTGAATCGAGGTCAAAGTCATAGTAGGCGCTCTCGAGCCTGCTCTCGGAGGAAAGCCCCTTTACACTGAAGTCCTTATAGGTCACGGAGGCACCGAACGGACCTGCATCCTCGTTCACAAACGGCGCAAATGTGGGAGGCGATTCAGTAAAAAGTTGCGAATCTGGTGGCGTGGACGCAAGCGCTATTTCCTGAACCCTTTCAAACAGCGAAGAAGGGTGAGAGGCATCCTCTACACGGAACACATGCCGGCCTCTTAGCACGCTCGCCCTGAACTCGATGAATTTTTCAAACGTTACACCACCCCAGAGCTCGGGGGTATCGGTACCGCAGCGGCCGGGTGGAGCGACCGTCGGACCCGCGTACACTCTCGGATACCCCGCCCTCCCAACAAACACGCCTAGCGAAAGACCTTCAAGAACAGCCGAATTCAGGCTCCAAGGCGTGCTTGCGTACGCCTTTGCCTTGATAAGAACCGGACAAAACGACCTACCGCACAACATCTTTGCCCCCCTGCACGAAAGGCAAAGCTCTGCATCGGAGGACCGCGGGTACATATTCCGACTAAAGGAAAAGACTGCTTCGCCCTCTCTTTTGGGCATCTTCGCATCTCTTTCTTTCCGGGGTAAAGGCGTGCCGACGAACACTCGGGAATAAACCGATTCATGCAGCCTTAAGGCTTTTTATCTTTAGGGGAAGACCCCGCCCTTACGGACGGGGTAGTTCACTACATGCTTCGAGGAGAGGGGACGACATTCATATGCACCCTGCGTGAATGGGTAAGACTTATTACCTATGGCAAGAATCTATTTCCAGGGATAATAATGACAGGTGATTCAGTTTGCCTTACGCAGGGTGTTCGGTTTTGTTGGTCCTTCTTCTGACTCCCCTAATGGCCCATTTGATAACCTGAAACTGGTGGAAGTGACAAAGGAACTCGGGACAGCTGGCACAAGGGTCTTCATCCTTCCTTTTGCATCGCTTCCATTTTACGGGACGTCGAAGAGCTTGGCCGCCTACGCCATGGTAGAGCGTGCGTTTGAAAAGGGATATCTTGAACCTGACAGGGTGGTGGTGGAGCCCACTTCTGGAAACACCGGCCTTGCGCTCGCCGAAATCCTGAACACGCTCGGCGTGCCATTCGTGATGGTTGTTTCAAGGAAAATCGCAAAGAGTTTCGAGGAAACGCTTAAGGAAAAGTTCAGGGCGTTCGTCCTAGAAGTTGAAGACCCGACGAGCACTGAACCTGTAATGAGTTATATACGGTCCTGTCCCAAGGGACCTTTTGTGCTTCTCGTCAAGCTCCCGATCAACTTCTGCCCCACCGACGAACCAACCGGTGCAATAGCCTATTCGAAAAAGCTTGTGCAAGAATCTGGTGGCAGGATTGTGATGCTGGATCAGTATAACAACCCTGCAAATCCGGAAATCCACAGGAAAGTTACCGCACACTTCATACACCACGAACTAAAGCGCATAGGTCTTGAAGGTTACAGAATAAATATCTACCTTTCAGGAGGAACTTTCGGCACGGCTCTCGGACTTTCCCAGTACTTTGCGAATACCAATCTTGATATCAGACTGAACGTGGTACTCCCCTCCGGCGACGATATTTTTGGCGTGGTTGACCTGCGCGCTGCAAAACTGAGAACATTTTTCAAAAGCCTAGAAGAGGTGAACAGGTTGAACAACGACAGACTGGTTCGAATTCTAGAGATGAAAAGACCAATCGAAAGAATCTCGAGATTGTGGTCCCTCAACGAACAGGTATTTGGCAAACTTTCGTCACAACTGACACTTGACGTAACCGGAGGCTACAGCAGCCTCCTTGCCCTGTCTGCGCTTCTCGACGACCTCAGGGCAAACCCTGACGGCACTCCGGTCAACATTGTCCTCTTTCACGACTCGGCGGCCAGATACGAAGCTCCCCGATCAAGCTCCCCCGAACCGGATGGTCTAGTCGTGGGTCTGGATGAGGCCACGTCGATGATCGGCAAGGGAGCGCGTGTCGTCTACATCGACCCCTTACCGGGAAAGATTCCCGAGGAGCTGATAAAGGAGGTTTCCGATCGTGTCGCCCGGTTGCTCGGCGTAAAGTCCGAAAAGTTTGTCAACATTAGCGATGCACTCGTCACCGAGGAGCAGAATCTGTCCCTCAGGGAGGAGTTTACGTCCCTGTTTCGAGGTGACTCACCGGTCGTCCTTGTGTGCCCGCACGGGGGCAGTTCACGGGTTGTTGGAGCAAAGCTCAGACAGGCAGGCGTGCCAAACGTGTACAGTCTGGACCAAGGAATGGATGCACTATCCTAAGGTAATGGGAATTGGTCATGAACCTTCCCGAAAGCGACCCTTTTCAAGAAGTTTTATCCTTGCCCTGGACGCAATATCTGGGGTTTTCTCGCCTGAGAGGACTTCAATGTTCCACCCGTCTCCCTCTACCCTTACGCGCATTCCGAACGGCGAACGCTGAACGGCGACCACGCTACCTTCCAGCTCGCCGTCATCGGTGATGAGCGCACGGTGTGGCCTGAACCACACCGGCTCTCCATCAAGCGTGACTATATTGTAACCCAAGAACCATGCCACGAACTGATTCTTCGGTCGCTCGGTAACTTCGGTTACGTCTCCCTCCTGCTCAACCCTGCCACCCCGCATTACCACTAACCTGTCCGCAAGCGCAAGCGCCTCAACATGGTCGTGAGTAACGTGTACTGTCGTAAGACCCCTCTCCGTGTGTATCTTTTTGAGTTCCCACCTGAGTTCTTCTCTGAGACGCGCGTCAAGGTTAGAAAAAGGTTCATCCAGTAACAGCAGACGCGGTGAAACAGCCAGGGCTCGAGCAAGGGCTACGCGCTGCTGCTCACCACCACTCAGTTCTTCCGGCTTTGCGTCCAGTCGCTCGGACACGCCGACGAGCTCAGCCATTTGTCTTGCTATCTTCTCCCTCTCGCTTGAACTTTGCATCTTCACACCAAACAATATGTTTTCCCTTACGCTCATATGTGGAAACAGGGAAAAGCTCTGAAACACCATTCCAACACCCCTTTCTTCAGGAGGGAGAGTTGCCCTTTTTTCGTCGAAGTAAATGACGCCAGAATCCGGCTCCTCAAAACCCGCTATCAGTCTGAGAAGGGTACTCTTCCCGCTTCCCGACGGTCCGAGCACCACAGTGAGACTGCGGTCGGGTACGCTCATGGAAGCTCCAGCGAGAGCAACCACACTTCCGTAGCGCTTGACCACGTGAGAGACTGCCACCCTCAATGAGCCGAACCTGTTCTGAAAACCAGATAATAACCTATAAGCGCAAGGAAGACAAGAATCAGACTCAGTGCATCAGCCGCACCAAGGTCCCTTATCTCGAGTAATGAATAGACCGCAATCGGTACAGTTGTGAATTTCGGAATATAGACTATATTCGTCGCCGCAAATTCGCCTAGGCTCACTGCATAGGCCATTACCGCAGCCGACGAGATGGCCTGGGAGTTCACAGGTAGTTCGACGCGAAAGAGTGCTTCGGCGGGAGCGGCACCGAGACTCCTCGCTGCGAACATGAGCTCCCTGGGCGTCCTCTTTAGGCCTTCAAGAAGAAAGCGCATGGACACGGGTAGCGCAACGCTCGACTGCGCCGAGACTATAACGAGCCAGACAAGGCTAGAGCCTGCTACTCCATAGTAGGTGAGAAAGAGGGCTACACCGAGGGTTACAGGTGAGAACATGAGCGGAAGAATTAGGGTAAGCTCGTAGAACCATCTGGTACCCCCCCTGATCATGACGTAATGAGACGCTGAAACCGAAAGTCCGAACGTAATACCAGTGGAAAGTAGGGAAAACACAAGCGAATTTGCGACTACTCGGGAGAGACTTGCCTGAAGCCTTCCTTGAGACGATGCCTGTAGCAACAGGGTGAACCCTCCTAAAAGGTGGGGTGAAAAAAGAGAATATCTCAATATGGAAAAAAGAGGATACAGCTCATAGCCAAGAAACAGCGCTAGCACCAAACACACAGCCGCACTTCGCCAGCCCTTCAGCGTGTACAGCTGCACTCGCGAAGAGAGCTTTCCCAAGCTTACAGAATAGCCCCTCAAGTAGAGCATTATCAGCGTAACCCCAAAGAGAGGAAAAAGTTGGAGCATCGCAAGTAGAATCGCGTAGGGTGCCTCACCTAGCTTCAGAAACAGGTAGATCAGCACCTCCATAGTATAATGTGAAGGGCCGCCAATTGCCAAGGGAACTAAAAAACCCAAAAAAGAGTAGGTAAAAGAAAGAAGCGCACCCACTGTCGCTCCCCCTTTTGTGAACGGAAGAAGCACTCGAAGGATCGAGGTAGTGCCTCCCACACCGAGACCTTTTGCCGCGAGCACAAGTTCCGGGTTCACCCTTTCAAGGGAAGAAGAAACAATAAGGGCGACAAGTGGTGCGTTGTAGAACGCGTTAATGGCCGTAATTCCACTCAGACCGTTTGAAAAAACCGAGAAGGGTCCCCTCAGCCCATAGGCCTGGGTAAAGCCAACTACGGCAACCACCGACGGTAACATAAAAGGAAGAAACACGAGTGCCTTGTAGAACGAAGATCCCCTAAAGCCAACTAGACCGAGTATGATGCCGACCGGATAGCCCACCGCTAGCGCAGCTGCGGAACCGAGCGCCGCCTGTAGCACGGACTGGTAGAGCGCATGGGACACAAGAAATGTTGCGGGAAGTCCCCGTGGAAAGCTGAAAGGAAGGAAGGTTGCGGCCGAATACCCGAAAGGGAGGTATACCATGGCCACTTCGAATGCGACCGGAATAAAGCCTGCAAGGAGGATTGAACGGCGCATTTTATGCACCGCTTGGGCTCATGTTGCCATGAGCTTCACCCAGTCCTGTACAAGACTGGTCACGTTTAACGCAATCTGCGTCTGGTTTACTAGCGAGTTGAGCACCACGGTTCCCTCTGCACTCACCGCGTGAGAGAATACCGGAGGGAGGAGCACTATCGAGTTTGCGGGAAACATCCATTCACCCTCGGGAATTTCGGACTGCACGGTCGAGCTTAGAAACCAGTTTTCGAACGCCTGTGCAAGCGCAAGGTGTTTGGCTCCCTTGACGATACCGATACCTTCGATTTCGAGCCATGTGTAGGTCTTACCATTGAAATGCACAGCAGATGTGCCACAGCCGGGATATCCTCCAAAGTAATTGAAGTATGCCGGGTCGGTTCCGTAGCTTACAACCATGTTGTAGCCATTGGTCGGAAATATTGTGAATGCGTCATCCCAAGTTGGTACCACGCGCACATATGTTGATATACTCCGCCACCAAGATTGCCAGTTCTCGTGCAGAATATACTGATAGAACACCGCCTGATAAATGAGAAAGCTCAGCCCTGTCGAATCGATCGAAGGATTCTCGACAACGAACTGCCTTGCGAATACGGGGTTCTCCAGCATGGTAAAGCTCAAGTTCGAAGCAAGTGAGGAGCTCAAGTTGCAGTAGTCCACTGTAATGGGAGCATATTCGTATGGCACAAGGTGATGGGTGGGATCAAGGTCGTTCACAAGGTAACCTGGCACATAGGCGAGGTTCGGTGGAGTATAGTTGAGTAGCACACCTTTGAAGAGCAGGGTGCCCAAATCCATGGGCTCAAGTTCGGTGGAGTATAGTTGAGTAGCACACCCGAATTGACCGCCTGCGGTGCCTGTAGGTTAGTAAGGCCTATCACGAGATCCGCCTGCGGATTAGATTTTTGCTTTATGAGCTGTTCGAGCATGTTTTGCGTGCCTTCGATTCTCACGAGGTTAATCCTTACATGATACTCTCTTTCAAAACCGCCAAACACCGTCGAATTCACCGCCGAGACGTTTGGCGCACTAGTAAAAAGTGAACTGTAGGTGTAAATCGTGAGCACCGTGCCACCGGTGGCAGACGGATTGAATACGTAGACTGCATAGCTGGCACTGAGCACGACTAGAGCCACAACTACGATGGTCACCTTTGATTTCCAGTTCATTGCACACAATTCACCTAGATAGCTCTATATAAGAGCTTTGTAAAGCCGATTATAAGGTGACACCGCCTGTCGCCTCCAAACGGAACCGGCATAGATTACACGCCGCAGACTGTCCCCATCCGCATGCGAGGTAAGAACCTCACCGAAACAGGTCTCGTACGATTACTCTCAAGCATGATTCATTGAAACTCCAGAGAGGACTGTACGCGGGCGGCCTCGATTTGGAGCTTGCTGAACTCTTCAAGGGTATCACGGTCTAGTGCCCCCTATCTCCCCATTATTTATCATTCCATGAGCCTCCACCATATCTCTGCGACTTTTCCGACCCATCTCAGCTCGACCCCTCTATTTTCACCCCCCCGATACTTTTGTACCGTCCGCCCTACCGAGTCATAAGGTAACTACGTTATTATATTACTAGAGCCCCGAAACACCTTGTGCTCAGCTGTCATTTGACACTCCGATGAGTGGGCGTGTAACAAATCCCCCACATCCACGCCTACCAACTGCATCGCTGCCTTCTGGATGGGTGGGTAAGACCAATACAGGCCCATCGGGAAAGTGCCCATACTGCCCATATACTTTTGTTTGGTATGCTACTGTTCCTGTTAAAGGTAGAGAAAAAGTTCGTAGAGATAAAGCATAGTAGCCACGTGTTCGATGACTTCAGGGCTAGGCGAAGAATGGAAGAAAGAGGTTCTAGACTGGATAAAGAGACACCTATAGAAAGCTCTCAAATTTTAAGGGTTATTCCTGCTGTTTATTGGCGCACTGAGAAAGATCATGTAGAGATTACTGAGCTCTTGATCGGCAACGCGCGCATCTAGGTCTTTTCTGACGAATGATCAGTTTTGTTCTCGTACTCTATGTGAGCTTTCCCGGATTCATCGATGACTATTTTCGTAATAGAAGCATTGTCTATACGTCTCTCCCGATATCGAGATAAAGGTTCTCCTAGGATACTACACAAAAGTATTTTAGCTATACTATTATGCGTCACGAGGACAACTCTATGGAAATTTTCATGAGACATTGAGCGAAGTATATCTGACCATAAGCTGAGTATACGTTTTGCTGCTTCTTGCGGGTCTTCTGAATTGGGTGGACGGTTTTTGATCGGATCTTGCTTATACGCTGTATATAGTTTGGGCCAGCGTTTGAATACCTCCTGACGCGTTAGTCCTTCCCAATCTCCATAATCTAATTCTCTTAATCGGCGATCAATTATAAGCATACCACCAGTCTTAGACTGAATTACTCTTGCAGACATAACAGCTCTTTTCATAGGGCTGGTGTATATTCTATCAATGCCTTCTTTCTGAAGAGCACGACCCACATCCTCAGCTTGTCTTAGGCCTCTTTCAGTTAATGGCGAATCCGTAATACCCGAATACCTGTCTCCGCTTGCATTGTCAACGCTTTCTCCGTGCCTTACCACGAAAACCACATAAGGTACTTCATGAGCTATCACAGATACGCGTGCACGCGTTGACTCCTCTGCGCTTCTATCCTCCCTTATGTACTGTTTAGAGAACATCCAAGGCATCAGAAGATCTTTTGAGTGTTTCAGTCCTACATATTCGATGGGTTCAGTACAACCCTTTTGAAGGTAAAATGTAGCTCTGCGTATCTCTTTGGCACCGATTTCGCGAAAATAATTATAATACAGTCTCATGGTGTTACCCGTGTGAGTTTCGCCGGCCACAAGCAACACTTTCTCGAGAAGTTCTGGAGGAAATTGCAAACGCAAAAGCAAATCGTCATTCCTCCGGCTCTCTACCCAAACATACTTCCTATCTATCACGACTAATGGTCTATGACCCAGGCACCCAGATATCATTGCTCCCATTATCGCACCACCTCGCCCTATTCCCACAATCAAAGTTGGCAAAAAGCCGTCACGTACCATCTCTGAGGTGATCTTTAGGGCAGCTTTTTGAGCAGATCTCCATGATAACCTTCGTATAGGTACTAGCTTATCATAGACATACCAAGCTGAAGATAGCCCTCCAACAATACTTAGAACCAGACCAATAAGACCGATATACCCCAAATTCCCATAGACCTCCAAAGATAGTTGAGAAACTCAGGGTTTAAACTTTTCTCTCTCCGCACTCATAATAATCATCGCAGTGTTAGCCGCAGCACTGATAGCCGTAATGATTAGGAGGAGGTAAGAATACACCCAGGAAGCAAGCATTAAAATAAAAATCCACCACTTAAATGCAAGGGTAAGGCCTGTTAACGTTAAACGCCCAGGTAGGGCACTGGTTTATGAGGCAACCAAGCCTTCTGGATGGGGCCGTGGAGATTTGAACTCCAGTCAGGTGCGCCCGGGGCACCTCGCCTACCAGACTAGCAGACGGCCCCCAAGGTCATTGTACACACGAAAAGAAAAGTGTTGCGTCGAACCTGGTATTTGTAATTCTCCTTTCTGTCATCAGAAGCCCGAATCCGCCAGCCTAAAGTGACGCCTTGAATACACACTCAGTGCTGCGCTGGGCGACAAACGCGAAAGTGTAAGAAGCGTCAGCATCTTCATCTGATGCACGAATGTAGATGGATAAGCCACACGGAAGTAGTCGAGGACGTTCTTAACGAGTTCATGACTATTCATTCTTGGCGACAGAATCTCGAGAGCCAGCAGATCTTCCAGATACCTGTTTTCCATGAACCTGGCACCGCCATCTCCTACATTTTCCCTCGAGAAGTCGTTGATGGTCTTGTAACTCTGAACGACGGGTTCGAGGAATGCAATGGTCTGGGCTATAAAATCTTTGTAGCCCCCCCTCGTCACAACAGAAATGTTGTTTTCGTGAACCCTGTAGCGCGTAAGCCTTTTTGTATCAAGTAGCAGAAGGCCCCCGGATGCGAGTGCGCACTGGAAAGTGGCCATGTCGAACATCCTAGGAATTTCCTGGTAAAGATGGGTATTCTCAAGAATCACGCGCCGGTCAACCGAAATAGAGCTCAGGTTGAACTGCGGGTCCATCTGTAGCAGAAGATTGACGGTAGCGGCTCCCATGCGTCTGGTCACCCTGAGTGGACCCTTTTTCTCGGTTGCTCTCCTCCAGTTTTCTCTGAAACCCGAAATTGGTTTTCCGTCCCTATCGACGAACTCCTGGGAATTGTGATAGTACACAAGGCTGGGATGTCTTTGGAAGGCCAGAAGAACTTCTTCCAGTTTTTCGGGCATGAACTCGTCATCGTCGTCAAGAAATGAAATAATCCTACCCCTGCTCACACGCGCGCCGTGCAGCAGCTTCGGACCTAGCTCCCTTCTCTCAACATCCAGTACAACACCACCCCTCTCTCTGACTTCCGACTCAATTTCCGCGTCCCTGTATGATTTTACCAGGAGCACTTCATAAGCACTCCTTTCAAGACTCTGGTCAAAAACGGACGCAAGCGCCCTTCTCACATACTCCCTTCTGTGGGAATTTATTACCACCGAAACGTCAGGGTTGCCCAATTTCTGTAACCACATTAATGAGCACAGACCTGTTACTAAAGGTTTGGACACCGCCCCCTTGGCAGTCTAAGGACGGAACGCAGAACAGGAACGGTCTTAGCAAACAGGAACAGGTGCCTGACGCCCACAAACACCGTCTCCCCAACGCAGGTTGAATGCATTTGAACCTCACACCATACAACGGAGCAAGCTATCCCGCCCTGAAGGACGGGGCCTCCTGCTTTATTTCCACACCATGCCTTCCCAGCCCAAAGGAGGGCAGGGGAGGTATTGGGCAAAACTCAACAACAGGCACACCGGGTGGCACCCACCCTGACCTTTTCAAAAGAACCAGGCAAGCGTTCAAGTCGAGGCCGACAGTAAAACCACAGTAGGGACAGAGGAAGAGGCGGTCTTCAAGCGTCAGGTTCTGGTTGATTCCACCGCACAGGAAACACTCGCGGAAAGTGTTGTACGCCGGGACAGGTAAAACAAGTTTCCCTCTTTTTCGAAACTGCCACTCCAGCACCGCTCTGAGCTCTGAGAACGAGGAGTCGTACAGCCTCATCCTCCTCCTCTTGGTTTCGCCTTTTTGAACCAAACCTTGGACGTTTAAGTCCTCTAGCACTAAGAGGTCGTACTCCAGTGCGAGTAGCGCCCCGAGTTTGAAGAAAAGGTCACGTCTAAAATCCTTAACACGCTCGTGTTGCTTTGCGAGTCTTGTCTTTGTTTTGAGCCAGTTGTTGGAAAGAAACTTTTTTCTTGAAAGTGTCCTTTGAAGCAACCTGATTCTTTCAAGAGAGCGCTCAAGCGGTTTTGGGTTTTCTAGGAAGCGCCCATCGGAGAGTGTTACAAGCCTCGTGATCCCCAGGTCCACACCCACAGCTTTTTTGGGCTCCTTCGATGGTTGCTCCTCGACCTCAGATTCCTCCACCAAGAAGATTATGTGGATTAGACCTGAAGGGTAAAGCTTCACGCACACCCGGCACACTTGGTTTTCTGGAAGCTCCCTGTGAAGGATTAAAGTGAAGAAGCCGATTTTGCTTAAGTAAAGTCTAGCCTTTTTCTTTTTGTTTTTGCCTTGTCCTACTTCTCTAATATTTGAAAGCTTCCAGCCACTCTGAGGGTACACCAGGGAAAGGTAGCGGTGAGGCTTCTTTTTCTTTGGTTTGTTAGCAAGCCCCTCAAAAAACCTCTGACGCGCCTCGTAAAACCTCTCCGCAACCTGCTGGGCGACTTGGGAGTGTA
>Ga0208548_100656_pt1 | contig 12950 bp, 14 predicted proteins | sample ECH_Chost_MetaG_FD_187133 | JGI IMG/M metagenome (GOLD analysis project Ga0208548, IMG submission 187133) | Hot spring microbial mat communities from Yellowstone National Park, Wyoming, USA - ECH_C host_MetaG (SPAdes) (version 2) | ecosystem: Environmental > Aquatic > Thermal springs > Hot... | reverse complement strand
CCTCACACCGTGGTCAGTGAGTCCCAAAGCGATCAGGAGCACCCCCTTCCTTCCTCCCCTCAGCTTCACGTACTTCCCGTCCAAGATCACGTACTTGAAGTCCCCCCTCACCTCCAGCTCCTGGGTCAGGAGTTGCGTTAACTAATACATCGTAGTTGAGATTAACACGGCTATTTACATGCTTTACTTTAATGTCGAACTTTGAGAAGTGGCTCTCCAATTCTAATACTTCCTCTTTAAACAAATTAATGACAAATACGTCGCACCCTAGCTCACTAAGGGCATAAATAGATGCCCTAGCAGCTCCACCTGCACCGAAGACTAAGCAATTACTTACTTTATCGATTTTCTCATTAACCAGACTTTTAAATGCTAAATAATCCGTATTAAAACCTTTACTCTTAAACACCGTGTTTATCGCACCTGAGACCTCAGCCTCTTTAGATAGAGGTAATTGCCTCGACAAGAATACCTTATAAGGTATTCCCATGTTTAATCCATGAGTGATCTCGATTAATACATGAAAAATGTTGCTTACCTTCTTCCTTTTAATATCGAAAACTAAGTAGACTGCGTTAATGCCTTCCAATTGGTAAAACAGATTATGGATCTGAGGAGATATAGTGTAGTTTATCTTCTCCCCAATTAGTCCTAACAGTTTGGTTGAGTAATCGATCACGTGAAGCCCATCATTTTGAAATTAATAAATCTTGGGGTTTATAATTGATTTAATTGAGCCAGATTCAAGATTCCTTATTTAAACTCAAATACGCTGTATTCCCCTTTTGGAACCGTTTGTCCCTACACTTTCATTTCACTCATTTTTTATGTTCATTCATGATCGAGCAGGGACTTAGCCCTCAACCACTCGGCAGGTGGACAGGACACCTTCGAGCCCAACGGCATTTGGCTCACATCCCAGATCTCTCCCACCCTTTTTGGCAGAGCCCACATCTAGTGGGAGGTCATCCTTAATCAATAAAAGTTGATATAAACAAATATAAAAAGATTTCTGTTAACGCGAAAAAGGATTCAGCCCTTTCATAATGAGTAAGGGAATTTGAATTTTTAATATAGCTGCTTCAAGAATTCCATGGTAAAGTAAATTTTCGCTCTATTTACTTTCATTTAACAAGTTTAATGTAATATATTTAAACCGTAAATACAACAATACTCCATGATAAATGTATATAGAGTATCGCATGTAGGGGTGAGAGTTACAGATGTTGAGAAGGCGGAGAACTTCTACGTGAACTTGTTGGGTTTCGTTGAGACGGAGAAGGGCGAGGATTACCTATATTTAAGGGGAATTGAGGAGAGGCAACACCACAGCTTAGCTCTTATGAAGGCCCCTTCTCCAGGGTTAAAGTATATAGCTTTCAGGGTTTCAAGCCCTGAAGACCTGGATAGGGCTGAGAAAACAATTGATTCAATGGGTTTGCCCCACAGGAAATTCGATGAGAGGGGGGTTAAGGATTCAATAATATTCCAGGACCCTTCAGGATTCCCAGTTGTCTTATACTATGAAATGGATCAATTAGAGGACATGAGGTTGAAGTTCTCAAGGCACAGGGGTCCATCTCCTGTTAGGTTAGCCCATTTTAACTTAATTGTTAAGGACATTAAAGTTGCTTTGAAATTCTATAGCGAAGTCCTAGGATTCAATGTGACTGAAATGTTCCACGATGAGAAAGGGGAACTTCAAGTAGTTTGGATAACGAAGAGGGGGGATTCCCATGAAGTTGCAATAAGCCAGAGCAAGAGGGCTCCTGGGTTTCACCACGAGAGTTTTTACGTCCACGATGTTAAGGACATAATAAGGGCTGCTGACGTTTTAGCCTCTGAGGGGCTTTGGGATTCGATTGAGAGGGGACCAGGGAGACATGGAACCACACTGGGGCTATATTTATATGTTAGGGACCTTGACAAGAACAGGTTCGAGTTCTTCACTGCAGACTACACAGTCTTAGATCCAGATAAATGGAACGTGGTTAAGTGGACTTGGGATCAGAGGAGGTACAGAAGCGACTTCTGGGGTAGACCAATACCAGACTCTTGGTATAACGAGTACGTTAAGGTAGAGGACATTAATACTGGGAAATTAGTGGAGTGGGGGCAATGATAAGGAAAGGGGTTCAATACATTACCTCAATAAGGGAGAGGGCACCTGTTGTCTATTATAATGGGGAAGTAGTGAAGGACGTAACGGAGCATCCTGCATTCAGGATTCCTGTTAAAACTGTCGCTAAATACTACGACCACCATTGGGAAGAGGAATCACTTAGAATATATAATAAAGACGTAGGTGAGGAATCGAGCATCTCTTTTTTGAGACCTAGGAGTAAGGCTGAACTGAAAAAGTTAAGGGAAGGGCTCGTGAGGATTTACGATAGTTATTATGGTTTCTTTGGTAGGAGTCCAGATTACATGAACATGTGGACTACAGTTTTCTCTGCGCATTCAGAGGACTATTTCGAAAGGGCTTTCGGGAGGAAGTTTGCGGAGAACGTAATTAACATTTACAGGGAATCTGTTAAAAACGACTTCTTCTACACTCACGCTATAGTAGCCCCAATGTACGATAGGTCAAGACCGCCTTCTCAATGGGAAGACCCGTTTATTCAAATAGGGGTAGTAAGGGAGACTAATGAGGGTGTAATAGTTAGGGGAGCGGCTATGATATCTACAGCAGCCCCATATGCAGAGATGCTTTGGTATTTACCAAACGTGAGGAGGGACTCAGACCCAAAATATGCTATATTCTTTTCCATACCAACAAACACCAAGGGAGTAAAGTTCATTGCCAGGAGGGGCTTTCAACCTAGAGAGGGATTTGGGGCTTTCGAGTACCCTATAAGCAGTAAATTCGAGGAAAGCGATGCAATACTTATATTAGATAACGTCTTTGTTCCATGGGATAGGATAATATTTTACGGGAAGCCAGAGGAAATCGAGGGCTTCATGTGGCACACAGTAAGGCTTAGAACGTGGTTTAACTGGCACTTCGTCATACAGCACTATTCAAGGCTAAAATTCCTCGCTGGGCTTGCAATAACAATTGCAGAAGCTGTAGGTATTAACAACTTCATAAATGTGCAGAAAAAATTGGGGGAACTCCTAATTTACGTATCAATGAATGAGGCAGCCCTCTTCGGGGCAGAGGAAGCTGCTGAGGAACTGCCAAACATAACTAGGCCCAATTCATATATAAGCATATCGATGAGCCACTTCAACATGAAGCTCTTGCCTAGGGCCAACGAGATCCTTAAGTCAATTTCAGGGGGATCATCAATTCCAATACCCTCAGGCTTAAGAGACTTCGAGAACCCAGAGGAGAAAGGCCTTTTAGAGAAGTACTTAGCCTCTAAGGGGTTAAATGCCATAGAGAGGGTTAAACTATTCAACATATTATGGGATGTAATAGGTTCTGAATCAGGTGTTAGATATGAACAATATGATAGGTTTAGCAGGGGAGACCCAACAATAAGGTGGGCACAAACATACTATGAAGTCTTTAAGGAGAGGAAAGCGGAGTTCACAAAGCTAGTGAAGCAAGTAATGGATCAGATGCCCAATCCAAGGGTTTGACTAATGTCCTACCTTCACCCTTTGACTAGGAGTGGTAGATCCTCAATTGTACATAGGCCACCCCATTATTATGCCGTTGATTACATAGCAATTCATTTGACTTTCAAAGACGATATAAGGGAAGTAATCCCAGAGGAGCTTGAGGCTGAAGGGGAAGGGTGGGTGTACATAGGGGACTTCGTGAGTGTGAGCAATGAAAACTGGGAGTACATTTACTTGGATCCATATTTGACCCAATATAGGGAAGGGGCAGTTGCACTAAAGGTGAAGTATAAGGGGAGAAATTACCTTTACTTCCCATTCATGTGGGTTGACAAGGACTGGGCCTTGATAAGGGGATGGGTGAATGGTTATCCAAAGAAAGTTGCCAATATAGAGATTACTAAGTTACATCCCTTACTCGAGAAATACAATGAGATAAAAGAGGGAGTAAAATTGGGGGGGTATGTAGTGAGGGGTGGATCTGTCCTCTTCAAGATGTTAGTTAACCTAAAATTTAAAGTAAGTGAATTACCAATATTTGAATTTGGGCCTACCTTAACTATAAGGTATTTCCCCTCCACAGGACAAGGGGAAAGGAGTGTAAAGGAATTCGTCCAAGTAATAAAGACAAACTCAAGGTCAAGCGATACATGGAAGGGGGAAGGAAGTATAGAGTTCGGGAAGGCTGTAAACGATGAAGTTGAACTACTTAGAGTTAAAGAGATATTAGGAGGTTATTTTTATAGATCGTCCTTCAAGATAGAGGGAACAAAGATAATAGGGGAAAGCAATGAGAATAGCGAGAGTTCTGGTTGATGGCAAGGAATATTACGGGGAGGTCAAGGGAGACGAAATAATACTCGAAAACAAGGAAACAAGGAAATTGAGAGAGGTCAAGATTCTACCGCCACTGAAGCCCTATTTCATTGTTTGCACATTAGTTAACTCAGGTGAGATGCTAGGTTTCTCCAATAGGGAAGAGGCCAGGAGGGAACTAGGTTCACCTAAGTTCTTTATAAAGCTACAGAACACTTTGGCAGGTAACGGGGATTTAATTGAAGTACCAGAGAGCGGGTTTAGGCCTGAGGTCGAAATCGCTGTAGTAATAAGGGAAAAACTAAGGAATTCAAGTAGAAGGGAAGTGGTGGACTCAGTTTTAGGTTATACAGTCTTCAATGACGTAACTGCTCCAGGGGAAGCGAAGAAGGACAATTACTTTGCATATAGAAGGGATCCAACGGATGGGAAAGTGAAGAAGATGCTCATGAGGGGATCACATTTCAGGAACAAGAACGCTCCAAACTTCTCACCTCTAGGGCCTTGGATAGTAACTAAAGACGAAATAGATGTAGAGGGATTGAGTATGAGAAGTTACTTCAATAACAGTTTAATACAAGAAGGCAATTCCTCCCAATTAATATTTGATATAGAGGAGATACTAGAGGAGTTATCCAAAATAATCGAGATCCCTCCATATAGCATCGTGACATCAGGGACAATAGGGTATAAAGGGGTTGAGGATCAAAGCGAATTCAAATTAAAGGCAGTTGAAGGAGTAATGGCTGTTGAAGTAGAAGGGATAGGGAGGCTTGAAAATCCTATTAAAAGTAAAGCCTGAATTTAAGTCTCAGTATTAGCTGTTGTAAGAACTTTCCTTTAAGCGTTGACAGCAGTTTTCTGCAAGCTTTGAAGTTTAGGCATTTAATATCTGGTGAGCTTAGGCTATACTAAGTTTACAATCTTTACCTCAAACATTACCATATAGAAGAAAAACCTGTAAGAAATTAGGGAGTAACGTGATTCAATGACACTCTCTATGGGAGTCAGCCCCTAAGCTAGGGGTGATGAAGGTGAGGACTGAATCCTTTTCATGATAAACCTTTATACATTCATTTATGTTTAACTAATTTTGTGGAGAGGTTAATGAGGCCTAAGAGGTTTGTGAAATTTTAGGAATATCACACTCAACCTTGTTGAGGTGGATTAGGGAAGATAAGGGCAGTAGTGAAAGAAGGTAGGAAGTATCTTATATTGAGGTTAGGAAGTACCTGGAGAGGAGGGAAGAGGCGAGGGCAGTAATTTACGCAAGAGTTTCATCAGTAGACCAGAAAGAGAACTGGAAAGGCAAATAAACTAAAACAAATTATGCAACAGCAAGAGGTTACAAAGTAGTTGAGGTTTTGAAAGACGTTGCTAGCGTATTAAACGAGCAAGGGGTTAATCAAGATGTTCAAATTAGTAGAGGGAAGGAACATTGATATAGTGTTAATAACTTACAAGGACAGATTTAACTCGCTTTGGCTTTGAATACATTAAAGAGTTAATATTAGAAGCAAGGATTGAGGTAATTTTTGGGGAAGAACGTAAGGACACAACGCAAGAACTTGTAGAAAATTTAATCTCCATTATAACCTCGTTTGCTGGAAAAATTTAAGGGTAGTCCAAATGAAATTGTGCTCATAAATATCCTGATTCAGCACAGCCAATTATATTTCTTGTATCTACTTCTGTCATCATTGCAGGCTATACAGGGCAGAGAGGTTTAGAAAGTTCAAAACGCTTTTTGATTTGGTGTAATTCCTTCACTACTTGTAGTAATTCTTTTATGTAGCACTGAAAATAACCCACTAATCAAAAACTTTGCCCTCGACTTTCAGAAGACGAAGAGATTAAGATTTAAATGTAAGTATGTATACATACATTTATGCCTAAAGTGATTACTATCTTTCCAGCTTGGACAACTTCTCGTATACCTCATAGGAAATGGTAAATCTTTTAGCGAAATAATAAATGAACTAGTAAATTTTTACTATGAAAATAAAAAGGGCAGAAAAAGTGTCTTAGATGAGATTTTCGGAACGATTTCGGAAGATGAGGCAAGAGAGATTGAAAGGGAGATAGAGGGGTTCAGAAATAGTTTTAAGGTGAGAGAATCTGGTAGTGCTTAACACTATTATGTAGAACAAGGGTTCAGAAGCTTGAAACATAGGCTTGCGCCGATGGACTTCCACTTCCCTTGAAATTCTAACAAATTTACGCTATCAAGGTGGCTATCAACATTCTTCTTGATGTACAACCTACTTTATACTTCAGTATATTTACTAGGCAAGGGGGTGATAATAAATGTAAATATTTCAAATGAATGAAATTGTTGTCCATACTGATAAACATTAATATAAACATTTTAGAACGGTTTATAAAATACCTTTGTTTGAAAGCTTTAATAATACTCCGCTATAACATACTCTTCCTTTAACTCAGTAGTGAATAATTATTATACGTAATAAAAAGCACTAGTAATTATCTCTAATAAAAATTAAAGTATTAATGAAGCACTTAATTTTATTGATTAGTTAGAATTTTTCATAGGTCGTCAATAGGTTATAAATTTCTCTTCAATAGAACTTGAATCATAGTTTTCAATCTCAAGGTTTAATAATCATTAAGAGTATTCACTACATGAGAAAATAGTTTGTCCCTTAATTGCGACATCATGACACTTTCAGCTCAGTTGTCGGAGTTTATCCATCTTGGTAAGTATCAAAGCTCATGGTAATAGTTAGAAGGGGCTTAACTTTTTTGTTTTCTCTTCATTTTCTCGTCATAAGTAAATATTTTAATCCCTAATCTTTTAGCTAGAGAAATTATCATATAATTGTTAAAATCATCATAGGATTTAGGTGAATTTCTTATTGCGAAATATATGTCCTCCAAAGTATTTTCAACTACTTCTATCTTCGGATCAGATAAAACGTTTTCTAAAACATCATCTAAATTAAATCTGTTTTTATTAAGAAGTATGCAAGTTCAGAAACAGCAATTATAGGCAAATAAGCTTTGAGTATTTTTCCCCAATTCTCTATTGCTAATTTATGAAAAATATGATCCTCAAAAATTATAGCAATCACAAAATTGGTATCAACTACTACTGCTATTTCTTCCAATTTCCTCTCCGGCTTCGGCTATGATTTTATTAATATCTTCATCGGTAAACTTCCTACCTAACCTAAGGTTTAACGATGCAATATTTCCTCTTTTCTTTTCTATGATTATTTTATTATTTTCAAAATAAACTAACAGTTTATCACCAACTCGAATATTTAGTTTAGCTCTAATCGTGGAGGGGATAGTTATCTCATAGTTTCTCATAACTTTAACTTCTTCCACGTGTAGTAACTTTGCATAGTAATATATAAAGTTGACTATAGTTACTTAGCCTGGGTTATGTTAATATGAGAATCTCTTTTTTCGCGTAAATAACGATATAATTAAAATACAGAAAAAGTCTAGAGAATTTCTTTGAAGAAAAGTCTGTATAAGAGAGGGCGGACCTAATTATGTGACACAGACTAAAGGGGTTAAGCAAGTAAGTCTAACAGAGACTTTACTAGGCCCGCCCTCAAGTTAATTTATACACTCCTAGTTTTTCTATATTTTGTATTGAGAGAAGTTATAAGCCCGTTGCAGCTATTATGAAAAAGACTATAATTGCCTTAAAGAAAGTCATAAAACCAGCTGGATAGATAGCCTCTTCTAAAGATTTAAATGTGTGTTTAAACTTATGTTTAAACATGGCAAAGACTATTACTATTTCAGAAGAGGCGTATAGGTTGTTACTTAGTGAAAAGAGGGAGAGTTTTCTGACGTTATTATAAGGTTGATAAAGAGTAATAAGAAAAATATTATGGATTATGCGGGTATTTGGGCAGATATAAGTGATGAGGAGGTTAGTAAACTATTTAAAGATTTTGAGAAGATGTGGAAAAGATGGAATGTAGATGTTTAGATAATGATATATTAATCGATTTCTTAAGAGGTAAGGAAAGGGCAGTAAAGTACGTTGAGTCCATAAGGAAGAGCAGCAGATTAGCAACTACAGTGATTAATGCGTTTGAACTATATTACTGTGCTTACAAGTATAATAGGGATTTTGAAAAACTTAATGAATTCTTACAGTCTATGGAAATACTTTCTTTTACCTTAGTCGAGGCTAAGAAGGTTGCCGAAATAGAGGCAAGTCTTGAAAATCAAGAAGAAGTAATAGGTTTAAAAGACGTACTGGTAAGTTCTATTGCAATTTCTAACAATTGCATTGTAGTTACTAGTAATGTAAAACATTTTAATAAAATTCAAGGCTTTAAAGTCGAGAACTGGAAGTAAGTGAATTTCTCATTTCTAAAACTAGCGAAGATCTTTGATAGTGGAGATTATGTAGAGATAGTGTTAATATTAAGCTATAAATTATGTTACATGTAATCCGTTATAGAATATAACGTTACTCATGCCCTTATAAGTTCACTTACTCATTTGTAGTTTAATAACCACATTATCTCATTATGGGTATAATTTTTATACTAAGTAATTTGAGAATATAAGCTAGAGTGTACTCCATATAGAAAATCCTGTATTTATTATGTAACTAAACGATTACACTTTCAGAGAAGTTACAAGTTTGTTGCACTTACTAGGAAATTATAATCACAGCTTACTTACAATTATGCCCTTATCGTCAAGCTCTCTTAACTTTTCATCTAGAGTTAAGAATCTCATCCCGTAAATTGACGCAGTGTAATAAAGTATGAGGTCTATTAAGTCTTTATGCCTATCGTCTTTTAAATATTTAATGTAGGCTAATCTAGGAATTTTAACTAATTTATAAGTGTTAAATATACTTTTTAACGCTATTCTAACAGTGCTATAATCTATTTTCTCTCTCCTTTTAATCAATCTCTACATAACCCACACTGCCTCAATTAGGGAGAACTCTGTAAAGCATATTTCGTGATTCGGAAATCTTTTGACTTTTTCAATACCTCTTCGCCCACATCTATCCCTAATGCATGCAAAATGAAGCTGATATTAACCAAAACCCTCATATTTTCCTTGCTTTTTCTCACTTATCTTCTCTACCTCATCAGGGGAAATTCTAGCGAATTTCTTACCCTTTATTGACAGTAAAAAGGCTTCATTAAACTATAAAATATCTTATTATCCTTAACTTTTAAAGTAAACACGTCACCCTCTTCAATCTTAAGTTCTTCAGTAATCCCCTAAGTATGGTCAACTTCTTCCCCACCTTTACTTTAGTCTCTAAGATATATAATTAATTGAATAATATATAAACGTTCTGACTGTTACAAAGGTCTATTAAAAATGTTTTGGCTTATTTAATTCTGAGACAAAAACTTTACGTAATATAGTGAGTGAAAGCGTGGTGCCTACCTTTTTCATAAGGGGAACGTTGTTCATTCATTTTCTCCAATTCTTCACATTTTTCACAATATTAACCCAAAGTGAAGCGGATGTATGAGATTAGTCTAGATCTTCATGTCCTACACTCTAGCAATTGATTTAGGGCTAAGACTTGCTTTATAGTGATGATAATAAAGTGATAGAAACGAGAGCGCAGGGAGAAATGCAAAAGGATATAAATGATAAAGCAAGAGTCCTCAATTATGAGGTCAACACCCTTCTTTCTCCACTATCTTCATGTCCTCTTCATAGGATATTACACACAAGAACTCCAGGTCTTCTTTAGAGTGATTATATAGTGAATGAGGTACTCCAGAGTTTATGAAGGCGAAATCCCCTTTCCTCACCCCCCTTTTCTCACCTTTTATGCAAACCTCCCCTTCACCTTTAAGGAACACTAAAGTCTCGACATATTTATGGTAATGGTGCGATATAAACCCCCCAGGCCTTATAGCAAATTTTCTCACTGCGTATTTCATTGATCCTTGTTCCCTGGTTATTAGCCACTTTATGTAAGTCCCTTTAGACCTTGGTCTTTTGACCTCTGATTCCTCTACTTCCTCTATGCTACCAATTAAGTATTCCATGAATTATCTTCTTCTGGAGGAATATAAATTTTGCACTTACGCTTTGACTTTACGTAAGGGAATAAGGGAGAGAAATGGAGTTTATTATCGAAGATCTTTATACTTAAATTAAGACTAGAGTTCTTGAATACGGGGAAATTAACTTACATAAATCCTCAAAGCAATGATAGGATTCATATATGTTAATAGCCCTCTCCTTAACCTCTTCGTAAATCTCCTCTATTTCCCTTTGAACTTTTTGGGGTATAATTGTAGTTACTAAGTGTGCTCCATTCTCCCTGGCCGCTATTACAGCGGCTGAGCTTATTGCTTTCCTCCCCCCGCTGAAGTCCAAGTAGTCCCCTACCCTCACTATATCCCTGACCTTTTCCCTTACTAATCTGAAGTGCTCTATTTCCTCTACATCGTTAAAGGGGAGAACTACTTCTTTTAACTTCAGTTCTCTACCTAGACAACACAAAACTATGGACTTCAAGACCTTGAATGTCTCCTCTACTTCCCTTGTCCTAACTACTATTACTCCCCCTAAATTTATTGCTTTTGGTTGATAAGGGGAAAGATAATTTCCTTCACTAAGGTTCCTTATGGTCTCCGCAACCCCTCCAGGGGATTTACCAAGGGTGGCTATTAGCCTGATCAAAACTGCCCTATTTCATTTCGTTTCCAGTAAATTAACCTTTTACGTATTTATCCCCTAGGCAGTGCGTTAAATAAGGGCAGTCCCTATAACAGGACTTAGGTAAACCGGGGTCTTGATCCTTGTCAATTATTTCCATTCCCCTGTCCCTCTCCTCGTAAAACGAAGCCCTTAACCTGTCGTTCAACGCTATTAGCTCACATCTGTGTCTAAACGACTTCTCATTCACTTGGGCGTAACAAATCATCCCGAAGTCCACTGGAGTCTCGAAAACACTTTCATATGCTACAGCATATCCAGCCAAGGAAAGGAGGTGCTTCTCCCTTTTAGCTCCAGTCTTCACTTCAGCGAACATAGGGATTTGGGGTAAGAAGGCGTCCGCCCTCACATCCCCTAAACCTACCAGGCTTCCGTCCAATGGGTATTCAACGAAGAAGGGCACTACCAATGAGGCTAAAGAGTCCCTCGTCATGTAGGGGCTTCTGCCAATTGCTTTCTCAAGCTCGGATGAATATATGTTAGTAGCATAATCCCAAACGGCCTTCGCCACCTCACCTTGCTCACCTACATCATATTTCGCCTCTAGCCTCCTCAATAAATTGTAGAACTCATCCAACATAGAGCTCCTCAAGTCCTTAACGCCCTCATATATGAGCCTCTTAACTGTTTCAATAGCGAAGGAATAGCTTTCATGTATAACAGCGCCCCTTATTAATAAAGGAGTTGAAGGCATTTTAACTCCCTTTGCCTTGAGGTAGAGGTTCCTAAGGGTGTGGCAAATGCCGTTTGTTATATCGGAGACATTAATTAAATTATGTGAAGGGGGTAGCACAGGTGGTTCCGACCACTTCCAACCCCTCATTTCCTCTGAAATATTCCTAGGACTCTCCTTCACTCTCCTAGAGAGAATTATTAAATCGCTCTGCGTGAAGAACACATTCAACCTTCTCGCGAAAATTTATATTTTCAGCTGTAGAGCAAATTAAATAATAGAATTAAAGGAATCTTAATGTGATCACAACCCCTTAAAAAGTGGCTTAACCGAAATTTGTTGTTCATTTAGGTCATTCTCTCCTATATGAGAATCCTTTATGTTTTTTAATCATGTTTAATGAGTTTTTAATAAATTTGAGGAAATAAGGTTTATAAATGAGAGAGCATATATATATCTATGGTAAACGGGAGCGATTACAAGGAGATAAGGTTTTCGGTAACTGATATAACTTGCTTCAACTGCGCATTAAGGGTGAAGAGGGCTTTGGCTACATTGAGAAACGTAGAGGGGGTTGAAGTAATACCAGATTTCGAGAGGAACATGGCGACAGCTATAATCAAGGTAAAGGGGAGTTTAGAGAGAAGGGAAATAGAGGAAGTAATAGAGGAGGCATCCATGGAGACCCCACACCATGAATATAAAGTGATATGGGATTAGAAGGGAGTTGTTACAATTATGGAAAGACTCTTTAACTTTTAATAAGTAATTACACTTTTATTAATTAAGAAAGTGCGTTTTCCACTCAGTTAAGGTTCTGAAGTCACTCTACTATTGGGTTTATTCTAATCTAATTTTGAGGGGTTTTACGTTAATTAGAACTTCATTAAGGCACGGATTCTCTTAATTAACCTAATGCTTTATGTCATTTAGGAAGATATTTAATTTCGAGGTTTAGAATTTACTTGTGATAACGTTCATCAAGGGGGAGAGGTGGAGCTACGCTGTTACTGTATTCCTGCACGCATTAATGGAGAAGTTCGGTGAGGGGCTCTCTGCGTTCATAGCTCTGAGGGAACAGGAGCAAGTTGTTTACGATAGCAATGTGTTAGTAGTTTTGAGGGACTTAAGCCTGGAATCTATAAGGGAGGTAATAAGGATAAAGAGGGAAGTGGAGAAGCTATTCAGGGGG
>Ga0208548_100649_pt1 | contig 13024 bp, 13 predicted proteins | sample ECH_Chost_MetaG_FD_187133 | JGI IMG/M metagenome (GOLD analysis project Ga0208548, IMG submission 187133) | Hot spring microbial mat communities from Yellowstone National Park, Wyoming, USA - ECH_C host_MetaG (SPAdes) (version 2) | ecosystem: Environmental > Aquatic > Thermal springs > Hot... | reverse complement strand
TTTAACCCAAGCATCCTCTACGCTATTATTCATCTTTTCGATTTAAGCAGCTGATATTTATAAATATGTCGACCTAAGCTTTTATCTTTAGCTAATTCTATTTTGATATAATTTTAAATTTTTGCTGTAATTTCTATGATGACGCTAGCTTAACGAGTGAATTACCTCAACCTAGAGGTTGAAGCTTATTGGTCTATCGCCACGCTTTAACGTGAGCTTTACCTTTTAGATCATGATCGTTGTTAACCTTGAGCTAATATGTTATTCCTCAGATTTTATCCTGAAAAGAGTTTCTTTTCTTATGTTTGCGTTCTTTTCATCTTTTTACCAGAGACTCTGTAAGGACGGGGTACCCATGTGAGCTGCTTATTAATTTATCGGCAATGCTTTTTCTGTATGTTAGCGTTTCAATAGTAACTATTATGCTGTTTAGAACGATGTCGTTTAGCATTTTTAGTCATGGCTTATAGAGCTAGCTAGCGTATCTCTGTCATTTCATGAGGGATATATCACTTACCCATTCGGAGCAATCCCCAGTGTCAAAGCATCAGCTGTTAACGGGTCAGCCCGCAATTAGTTCATCGAGGCCTTACCTCAATTAAGCTATTGCGGTCATGACCCATTAACTTTGATATGGCCTGTGCTCTTTAAGCACCCAGTAAATTATCCTAAGCATCTTTGCTTTAGAACTTGCTTTAGCGCTTCCCTTTTTCTTCTTTAGCTTAGAGTAGAAGTTGCCAACTGTTCCGTTAGGCTCTTTCCTTATGTTTGCCCACGTAACTTGAGTTAGTATCCACCTTAAGTAACTGCTTCCTTGCTTTGTTATCGGTCCATGGTACACTTTATTTCCTGATGAGCGGGTTGATGGAGCTATTGCATATGAAACCAAATGCCCTGAGTCTGGAAACCTGTTAATGTCCCCTATTTCGCTAAGAATGAACAGAGCAGAGTAGAAAGATATTCCTGGAATGCTCATCAAAAGCTTTGCATCTTCATTGTCATTTGCAATTTCCTTTATTCTATTAGATATATCATCTATTTCCTTGTTTAAAACTTCAAGGACGTTTAGGTAACCGTTTATCTTGTAATCGTTCAGCTCCCTTAACGTTTTAATGAATTCTTTTGTGAAAGGAGTGCCATCAATCTTTATGTTGTACATCAGCAAATGAGCGTGTATTCTGTTCTTTATTATTGACCTAACTCTTACAAGGCTTGCCCTGTGCTATCTCAGCTGCATCAATTCCATAGGAGGTATGCTTTCCGCTATATATCCTCCCCTTAGCAGGTTTGCAAGAGTAAGAGAATCTACCTTATCTGTCTTTACCTTTGATTCAGCTATAGCCTTGGTCTTTAGTGGGTTTGATAAGGTAACGTTGTGCCTTTCAGACAATATCCTATATGCCCAGTACCATGTTGAAGAGCTATTGCTATGTACGATCCAAACGGTATTGAGTCTGAAAAGTTCCTTAGGCTATCTGGTTCAGACTTTATTTTTACTTCATTTAGTACAGTGCCATTCTCATCCATTACAGTTGCATTTATAGTTGCCTTATGCAGATCCAATCCTACGTACATGTGTTTTATGTCAACTGATTTCCTAATATCCTTAATCCTGCTCACATATTACTAGTTTATGCTGGTTATCAGCCTGTAGATCGCGCGCTGAAAGTTTTAAAAAATTTTTCTGTAATAGAGAGGACGCCCCCTTAACTCCTCGGTTAAGTTAAAGCAAAACTGATGGGGAATAACAAAAAGGCTTTCGATGCGTGCTAAAGATCGGCTTTTTTAATAGCGGCGGCCGGCAGGTATCCCCAGAACCTGAACAGGATGCCCGCAGGCTTACGGTCTAGGCGGTGACGACGTGGCGCCCCTTTCTCGCCTTAGGGCTGCTCCCTCCCGGGCCTGACCCGTTTCGGCGACTGGCGCTTACCCGACCCCTTCGGATCAGGATAGCGCCAAGGTGGCCCACGCCGGCGCCATTTCATTCCTGCGGCCTGCGTTAACCCTGTTCAGGTTCTGGTTTTAACCTGCCTTATCTGGCCCCCGCATATAGCCGGTTTCGGGAATGGGGGACGGCTAACCCCCCGGCCCTACCCGCCGCCATTATTTTGTTTCTTGTATTTTGCTTTAAGCGTTACTGTCTTTCTCCAGCAAACTCGATAACACGTTCTTTATAGATTCTTCATCGCACCTTGCAAAGCCCTGGGCTACGTTGTTCTTTGCCCCTCCGCTGCCTTTGCATTTTTCAGTCAGAACCTTGATTGCTTCCTGGACATCTTTAGACCTGTCTTTTGGGACCATTATAAAGAAAAAGCAGCCGTTCTGTTCACAGTTGAGCCACAAAAAGTTCTTGCCTAGATTGTTTGCAACTGTATCCCCTATTATTATCGCATCGTCTTTTTTGATAGTTCTGTCTTCAAGCAGTACCAGGTTCTTTTTTACATTGCTTCCTATTGCTAGGGCGTACTTTCTTAGAAGCTCTTCATACTTATTCTTCAGGTCTTCTGTTTCCTTTATCTTCTCGGTCACAGATATCTGAACAGAGTCAAGGTCAGGCGCGTTCAGAGTCTTTCTGAGGTTTTGAAAAGCTGAATACATTGTCTGCACGTATCTAACAGCTGCTTCTCCGGCAACGAACTCGATCCTGTCAACTCCGTCCTGAATCCTGTCAACGTTGGTTATCTTTATAAGCCCGATTTCGCCCGTCCAGTCACAGTGGGTTCCACCACAGGCTTCTACATCGTAATCGCCTACTTTGAGTATCCTTAACGTATTTCCAGGTACGGCACCTCCCTGATAGATTCTGAAACCAAACTGACTTTCCGCTACAGTTCTCGGCATGAGCAGCTTTTCTACTCTAACGTTTTTCTGTACTATGCTGTTAGCATAAAGCTCTATTGATTTAAGCTGCTCCTCAGTTATTGGGGAATGATGCGTTATATCTATTCTTGCGTAACCTTCTTCCTTAAAGGCAGAGTGCTGCCACACCCACGGTCCTAAAACTGCTCTTGCAGCTGCGTTAACTATGTGCGTTGCTGTATGATGTCTCATCAAAGCTTCCCTTCTTTTTACGTCTATTTTCCCCATTACGGTTTCTCCTTCTTTAAATCCTGAAACGTTCTCAACCTTATGTCCTATTACCTCAGATATCTTTATAACGTCCACTACTTTAACGCCGTTAAGCTCTCCGTGATCTGGTTCCTGGCCTCCTGATCTTGGATAAAAGGCGGTCCTGTCAAGTATTACGTATCCGTTGTCAACTTTTAGGACTTTTGCTTCAAACTCTGTAACGTTCCTATCATAGTAAAGCTGTTCTGTCTTAGGTAGCCCCTGAGGGTTAAAAGCGGGCTTTACGCTTTCTGTCCTTGGATTTATGTGCTTTCCGGCAACATAGTTGTAGACTTCAGAAGGATCAAAATCTATCAACCCTTTTTCTCTAAGCACCTCTGGTGAAATGCCGTTTGATTCGTAAAGTTTTGCCGCTTCACTTATATCGAGCTTTTTGTTTTTGTAAGAACCTAGCATTTTTTCAGCAGTTTGGAGCGTTTTTTCGTATTTCTGTTGTTCCACGTCCACCACTTCCTTAAGCCTGTCTATGTTTTCTGTCAGCTCAGGGTACATGGGCCTAAGGTAATCAGCGTGCAGCTTCATCAGGTCAAAAACGGTAACGTCCCATTTCCTTTTTTTAAGAATGTCAAGCATCCTCCTGAGGACAACCCTCAGGTTATATCCTCCGCCCACGTTGCTGGGAAGCTGTCCATCGCTCATGGCAAAAAGAAGCGTTCTGGAATGATCGAGGAGTATAAAAAGATCTTTAAGCTTCATTACCTCCTGAATTTTTTCTTCTGGAATCTTTATCTTCGAATATAAGCTTTCCAGCGTGTCACCTTCTGAAAAATCCATCTCACCGGCGGTTTCATAGAAAGAAGATGCAAAATCTTCCTCAAGGATTACCGGGACAGTTTTTCTGAGCTTTTCAAGTATGCTTCCGAAAACAGCCTCATAGCTTGTCGGTGTCCCGTACGAAAGCCAGACGAACCTTTCAAGCCCTGCCCCCATATCAACAACCGGAGGAGAGAACCTTGTATAGCTGGAAGGTGATCCTTCAAACTCTGTAAAAACAGCGTTTCCGAGCTCAAGGTTCTTTACAAAATACTCAAGGGAGTAGCCAAAAGCTCCATAACCTAGCCAGACATCTTCCACAAAGACAACTTCTTCCTCAGGAATTCCGAGCCTCTTTGTCAAGAGATCAAAGTCGAGCTGTATGGTTCTATCTTTCCAGTAACCTTTTTCGTTGGCCAGAGCGTGCTGTCCTATCATGCAGAAAGAAGTATAATGTCTGCCGGTAAGCCCGACGTTTGTTATATCGTTAAACCTGAGGCTCATCTGAGGAACTATAAGAGGGTTGGCAGGGAAGTCAAATATTATCTTGCCCTCTTCAACCCTCTGAAAGTCAATTATCGAAGCGACTGTAAAATATAAATCGTCCCTCCACCTTGCGACAACAGGGTACCTTCTAACGTACTGATGCCCATTTTCAACAAAAAAGTTCTTTATCTCGTCCCACATCTGTACGTAATCGAGCTTTTTTCCTGATGGATTTTTGATAAATTCATACCTTGAACAGGGCTGGTTTGGACAGTATTCCCTGTTTTTGTCAAGGGTCCAGAAATACCTGCCACATCGCCTGCACTTTTTTCTTATGAATCCCTTCTCTTTGAAAAGTTCCACTTGATAAAGTTCGGGATGCTTTTCCGAAAACTCTTTTCTTAAGCTTTCCTTGTCCATTATACCTTTATGGAATGTATACCTTTGATTATAAATTTATCTTACGTTGTGTTTTTTGTCGAGCGCAAATATAAAAGAATGTTTATATAAACGGGAGGCATTCATTATGAACAGGTTTGGTCAAGATAGAGGTTGAAACTCCCCTAGACAAGTTCAGAGAATTTATAATACTCAGTACTTGCAGATCTTTTATACCGGATGAGCTTTATATGGACAGAGACGTTTTTCCAGAAAGAGAAACAGGCGTAGGATCTATATATGTTGAAGCTGAGGACAAAGTAACGGTTAAAAAAATAGGTGAAATATCTTTCGTAAAAGCCATAAATGTTCTTGGAGTTATATACGAATCCAAAAGCGGCAATACAAAGCTTAGATGGAGGCAGACAAGGGACAGGTTTGGTAAGTTGAACGGCGAAGCATCAGGGAACTCGATTGTAAATTTGATAACTGCAGGTGTAATAAACAAATCATATGTAGAAAAAGTTTTAAATACAGAAAAAAGTCCTAGTAAAAATGGACAATCCAATACTGATGATACCGGGTCCAACAAACCTCAGTGATGACGTGTTAAAAGCCCTATGCCAGCCTATGATAGGCCACACCAGTCAGGAGTTTTATGAAGAGTTCAAGGAAGCCCATTCTTTAACGTCTAAGCTCTTTGGTTCAGATCCAGAAAGGACCGTGCTTTTTAGCGGTTCCGGAACTTTCGGAATGGAAGCCCTTTTTTCAAGCTTTGCGAAGCCCGGAGACAACGTTTTATCGATCGTTAACGGATATTTTGGAGATAGGTTTGCTGAAATTGGATCAATATATGGCCTTAACGTAAAAACCATAAAGTTTGAACCCCATGAAGATGTTGATCTTGAACTTGTAAAAAATGAGCTTTCTTCCAAAAGCTACGATTTTGTGACTTTAACCCACATTGATACCAGCACCGGGACTATGAACGATCTTCGTGGAGTGGGAAAGGTTGTGAAGGAACACGGTGCCTTTTTTGTTGTGGATATGGTTTCAAGCCTTGGATGCGTAGAATTTAATTTTGATACAGAACCCGTAGATTATGCTTTTTCAGCTTCTCAAAAATGTGTAGGAGCACCTCCTGGGGCAATAATGGTCGCTCTCTCAAAAGAATTGCTTGAAAAAAGAGGCTCTGTTAAGGGAAGGTCGTACTATTTCGACCTTAAAAGGTGGTTACCTGTCATGAGAGATCCAAGCATTTACTTATCAACGCCAAACGTTGCAGTTATGAGAGCATTAAGGGTTGCTCTTAATGAGGTTTTTGAGGAAGGTTTGCAAAACAAAATCAGGAGGCACAAGGAACTAGGAGAGATTGCGTATGAATTTGTAGTTAAACGGGGATGGCAGCCACTATCAAAAAGACCCTCACCTTCAGTAATAGCTTTTGATCTTGGAAAACCTGTAGCCAATGAAGTTGCCAAAAGCCTCTACAAACAAGGAATACTTATAGCAAGAGGGTTGGGAGCTCTTAGCTCAAGAGTTATAAGGGTTGGTTACATGGGATGGACAACCAAAGAACTGCTTTATAATACGTTAAAAAAGATAGAAGATGCTTTTAACGAGATAAGGCATTAAACATTTTATGATCGGTTCAAAACAGGCATACTTTCTGGCAATAACAATTCCTTTTCTTACAAGTTCAATGGTAGTATATTCTCTTTTATACAAGGCCGTTTTTTTATCGCAAATTCTGAACGTTCCCGCAAGCTATGTGGAAGCAACGATGTCTTATTCTTTTTACGGAGGAGCCGTTGGGGGTTTAGCGCTAGGGTACATAGCTGACAAATTTGGCAACAGGCTTGCAATGCTTGTTTCAGCGGCAATATATTCAGCGGCATCGATTGCTGTCCCATTTGTCAGATCACTGCTGATACTTTCTTTTTTATGGGTCATAGTCGGGTTCGGGGTTAACGCTGAGAACGGGATAACTTATGCAATAGTTGTGAAGCTGTTTGAAACTTCCAGGGGTACGTTTGGAGGTTTTTTGCAGGGGCTTTATTTCATAGGAATGTCAATCGACACTTTACTAGCGCTTTTTTTAAAAGATGTTTATAGTTACTTTTTTATTATAGGTTTAGCTGGAGCTTTTTCTGCCGTTCTTTTCTTAATCTTGCCTGAATCAAAATCAGATAAAAGAAGGCCTTCAGAGTCATTAAAAAAATATTACAAAAGTTTTGCTCTAGGATCACTGATCTCTTTTTCTGCTTTCTTTTACACAATAATTCTGGTTACATTTGTCCCTCTTTTCGTAAAAGGATACCTTGTTACTTTTTATTCGCTTACAGGCTTTACAGGCTTCATAATCTTTGGCTATCTATCAGATGCGTTTGACAGATCTTTGGTGTCAGTTTTCCTCCAGGCTGCTGGAATCGTTTTTGTAATCGCAGCGTTGACCAAAATCGTTGAGCTAGGTTATGTATTTTTTGGGCTTTATCTTGCATCTTCATTTTTTTCATACCTTGGTATCTGGGTTGGAGAATTCTTTCCTGAAAAAGCAAGGGCAACCGGAATAAACGCTTCGCTTTTTGTTGGAAGGCTCATGGGAGGGGCCGGCCCGCTGCTCGTAGCTTACCTTGGCAGGAACAATCTCTTTAGTTTTTACACAGGATCGCTCCTTACAGCGCTGATTTTAGGGTTGTTTTCAAGCCTTCTGATAAAGAAGTACATAAAAGCTTAAAATTTTCCTGAATGTCAACAATTTATGGCTTTTGGGAAAAAATCATAGACAACTTATTTTATTTCTAAATCCAGCATGATCAGCTTATGAGAAAGTTAAGGCTCGAAGATGTTCCTGATTATGGTGAGCTCGTTTCGGCTTTGGTCAAGAACAGGTCAAAGGTAAAGCTCAAAGATCTTGCTTTTGTTTCGTTTTTGGCTTTTACAGGGGCTAGAATAGGTGAAGCGCTTAATTTAACGTGGAACGACCTTGACTTTAAAAACAGGACCGTAATAATAAAACAGGAGAAGAAAAGGGAAAACTTTGTGAGAAAGGTCCCTGTTCCGAACGATTTTTTCTGGGACGTTTTCAGAAGGCTGAGGGAGAAAAAACTGGGGAACAGACCTTTTAGCTTTACTGAAAGAAATGGTCGTTATATAGTTTACAAAGTTACAAGGAAGATCATGAAAAAGAGGTACAGACCTCACGCCATAAGGCATGCCTATGCAACTTTTATAATGAAAAAGACAAAGGATCTCGAAATGGTAAGGAGGCTTCTGGGACACAGAGATTATACTGTAATCAGAGAATACATGAACTACACCCAAGAGGATCTTGAAGATGAGCTCAGGGGTATATTCAGTGAACTAGAAAACTGGAACGAATAAAAATAAAAAATGAAAAAAATGTTATTTACTGTTTTTTCTTTACGACGATTTCTATTGTTGAGACGTTCCTCTTCTGGTCTCCTTCGCCTACTTCTTCGGTTCCTATGGATATTTTGTCTACCTTGTAGACGTCCTTGCCGATCCTGTTGACCAGGACTTCAGCTACGTCTACAGCTCTTGATATAGCCCTGCCCCTAGCCCTGAGTATTACTTCAGGATAGGAGGATAGCTGAAGCTGTGCTGAAAGTGCGTAGACCATCAGAGGCTTCTTCCCGATAAATATGTTGTTTGGCGGATAAGCCTTTTTTTGTTCAGCTGATTCGCCCTGTTGTTTTTCAGAAGGTTGTGATGCCATGTTTTCTCACTCACATAACCATAAGATAAGTTATATATATTCTTTTTGAACAAAACGTTCTTAATTTTATTTTGCGTTTTGTGGAAAAAATTGAATAAAGCAGAAGGCTTCTGAAAATTATAATGATAATATTAATATCTGATTTTTGGTATTTTTTAAGCATGGTAAGAGGAGTCTTCATAGGCAGGTTTCAACCTTTTCATCACGGTCACGGCGAAGCAATAAATTTTGCTCTAGAAAACTCAGATGAACTGCTCATCGTGATAGGTAGCGCGCAGAAAAATCACGAGCTTGAAAACCCTTTTACAACCGGGGAAAGGTACGAAATGATACTGAGGTATCTGAAGACGAAAGATTACAGAAAGCCCATACTAATAACTCACATGGACGATATAGTAAATCACAGCCTGTGGGTCAGAAACCTTATATCTTATTTGCCACGATTTGATTATATATTTTCAAACAACAGGCTTGTCAAGATACTTGGGGAAGAAGCCGGGCTCAAGGTTATACCGGTTCCTTTTTATAAGAGGGAGGAGCTGATGGCTACAAAGATACGCGAAAGGATAATAAAAGACGAACCGTGGAAAGACCTGGTTCCTGAGCCAGTTTACGAATACATAAAAGAAATTGGAGGGGATTTGAGGATAAAAGAGCTTGCCATAGCAAAGGAAGACGTTCACTGAGAAAACAAAGATTCGTCCATAAAAATTGGCATGTTATAAAAAGTAGCTAAGGCGACAGCATCAGAGGCTCTGTAATTTTCAAGAACAAGATTTTTCCCGTTTCTACCTATAAAATAAATGTTCGCTCTAAAGACGCTTCCACGCGCATAAATTTCAACTTTCTCAAGCTCCAGGCCTTCGGAATTTGCGAGCTCTTCTATCAAGTTGTATACTGTCGGCAAAGATTTTCTGTCCCCCTGCATGAACCTTATTATATGGTATGACACTTCGCCGCTGAAAGATCCCATCACTATCTTTCTCCCATCCTGAGCGGTGAACTCGATGAAACCTTCTGTTCCGCTTTCGTCGAGGACACCAACGTTGGTTATCTTAACTTCTACAAACATGTTTCTGTCTATTTTTTCAAAGGCTCGGCTAAAAGCTTTTTGCATTTTTGCTTCGCGCAGTAAAAAAAGTTTTTATCTTTGAACGATATAAAAAATCATTAAATGCGTAAGGATGTATCACAGTCTACCATAATAGGAAGCCTGATAGTTATCGTTATAACGGTAATCTTAGGTATAGCCATACTTTCATGGGGGACCTCGCTTTTTGCTTCACAACAAACAGGTTTTAACTCAATATTTTTTACAAAAACCCAGATGGTACTTGATAATTTTGATATTGAATATGCATACGAAAATTCTTCAAATACTTTAACTGTGTGGATAGGGAACTACGGTCAAACTGGGGTACAGATAATTAGCGTAATGATATACAACTCAACTTACAGCTATAATTATAAGTGCAACATTATAGTGCCGCCTTCAGGTTTATCAAAGGTTACAGTGAACGGGTTGCAGCTAATCAAGGGAAGTGTCTATACAGTAAAGGTTGTTGCTTCTGATGGCAATACCGCGGTGAGCAAAGTATGAAGAAAAAGGGACAGGCTGAAATCATAGGAGCCCTCTTCTTCATTATAATACTTGTTATGGCTTTTGCTACATTTTATTATATGTTTTACGATTTTTCAAACTTTGCTTATCTTGAAAACCAGAAAATTCAGCAAGAGCAGATAGCCAAAGCTGAAAGCCTATCCCAAGTACAAGAGACCTTTAACATGCTTCAGCAATATAACGTATCTAGTATTTCAAGCATTCCTTCTTTTCCTAGTTCGCCTCCTTATTTGTACTTGTTAGATGGATTAGGTTCAGGACTGGTACTGGGGAAAGAATATACTATTAAATTTAACATAACTTTGCCGTATGAGTTTAGCAACAACGTGCTTCAATTATCCGGGAAGTCTATTTATAATATTCCTATAAATTTATACGTATACGCTTTAAACGCTTCAAATAAGTACAATCTTATTTCAACTTATGAAATACCGCCACTAGCTAATTTTGAGTTAAACATACCAATTTCTTCCGGATATATTGTAAAAGACAATATATATTTACTTCTTAATGCCAGTAGCACTGTATATGTAGCATCAATACCGCAGGAAAATGGAGTTTATTACGTGAACTTAACCCTGTTTAACGATCAATATCAATCGACGCCATCGCCTTTTCAGCAAAAGATAGTTATAACTTCTAGTGAAACATTCTGGCAATATATAAATACAGCAAAAGGTACCTTTGGCCAAAATGTTGAATTCCTTTATAACAATAATATATTACCTTCATGGCTGGAAAATTATACAACTACCTCAGCAACATGGTGGATCTCTATTCCTAATGGCATAAAAGCAAAAAGCTCAATAACGATACAAATGGCCATCTATCCAAAAAATACAAATTTATTCGGAAAAACATCGTCGGGGAAAATCGTCGTAGGGGAAGCTCCTCAGCTTTCAAGCACTTATGGAAAGTATGATAGTGGGTTTTCAGTTTTTCCATTTTATGATGATTTTGCAGGCAGAACATTAAGCAGTAATTGGGCTAAATTTGATACCAGGGTAGGAAGCATTTCTGTAAATAATGGATTAATTATTTCTCCTTCTTATAATAACTACGGTTATTATATTGGAGTGTATGCATCTGTTACTCCCATTACTTCTACAGGTATGGTTCTGGAAACGCTTGTGCAACCTGAAGGTTCTAACCCATCTCAAGGTTACAACGATTATTCAACATTTTTAGGGTATGGTACAACTCCAAGCTCAATAGCTCCTTCATTTGGGTTTTCAGGAAACTTTTGGGGGGACGGCAACAATGAAAGTTTTATTGCAGTGTGGTCTAACAATTACCCTCCTCTTTCTTACCTTTCACAAGCTTATGATAGTGCTACTCAAGGGAACGTATATTTAACAAGTTTCGCGTGGACATCTGCAGGCAACCTTTACGTATCAGATTCAAACGGCGCAGTTCTAACCAACACAAGTACGGCATACTCTATATCTTCTGTTAGTCAAGTAGTTATTTCAGCCAATGCGGCTTCGAGCGGAAAAACTCAATATAAAGTTTACTGGGTAAGAATTCGCGCTTATCCACCAAATGGCGTTATGCCATCAGTTATAATACCCACATTTTCTACGATACCAAAAGTCATAAACGTTCAACTCTCAAACATAACTTTATTTAAAGTAGCAGATTTGTCCTCTCCCAGCTTAACTGATGAAAATATAACAGTTTATTATCCACAAGGATACCAAAGTTATTTAATAAATCCATCTCTTAGCAATAATTATAATTTTAAATACGATTTAACTTTAACGTCTATAGACTCATTTTTGATATTAGATCTTTATAATCCAACATCTACATCTGATCAAATAACTGTCTATTTAAATTCCAAACAGCTACTTACAGCAAACTTAGCCAATGGCGTCGATAAAATGTTTTATTTGCAATTGGGAACATTGCCCAGTGGCGCATTAAACGTATCTATTTCTGGCACAACAAAGACAGGAGTAGATGAAGCCATTATATATTCTATGACGCCAAATGTTGTAATAAACAACACTGGAGCGTATCCTGTACATATAATAAGGGTATGGAGCCTGACAAATCCTCCAGTCTATAAAAACATAAGCATAACAATATTGCCCGGACAGAAATATGATATGTCCCAATATTTCATACCCGGTACAAGTATAATTAAAGTAATAGCTGATAACGGAAACTATTATACATTTTATTACTAATCTTTAAACATTAAACGTTTTTATAACATCAAAATTAAATTTAACGTATGGAAAATGTTCTAAGCAGAAAGGCAAAAATCATAGCCACAATAGGACCTGCTACAATGAATCAGAATGTTATTGTTGAAATGCTTAAGGAAGGCGTCAACGCTTTCAGGATAAACTTTTCTCACAGCTCTCACGAACAAGCATCACAGATAGTAGATCTAATAAGGTCGGCCGAAAAAATCGCAAACAGCAGGGTTCCAATTATAGCAGACCTTCAAGGGCCAACTGTAAGGCTTGGCGACTTCAACGATATAGAAGTTAACAGAGAAAACGATTACGTTATTTCAGATAACGAAGGGATAATAGTTAATGAAGACGTTTTCTACAACCTTGTTGAAACCGGAGATACTATTATAATAGATGGAGGCAGGTTTTGGGCAAAAGTCAAAGAAAAGGATGGAAGAAAGTTAAAAGTTAGGTTTATGACTGAAGGGGTGATCGGTTCTAGAAAGACGATAGCAATACAGGGCAAGGAGTATCCGTTAAAAGCTCCAACTGAAAAGGATATAAGCGATCTCCAGTTTGCGGTAAAGGCAGGAATAGAAGGGGTTGCTATTTCATTTATAAAGAATAAAGAAGACGTTTTGAAGGTTAAAGAAATAGCAGAATCCTCAGGCGGTAGCGTATTTACTATTTCAAAGATAGAAACGATATCTGGGGTTAACAACATAAAGGACA
>Ga0208548_100645_pt1 | contig 13055 bp, 13 predicted proteins | sample ECH_Chost_MetaG_FD_187133 | JGI IMG/M metagenome (GOLD analysis project Ga0208548, IMG submission 187133) | Hot spring microbial mat communities from Yellowstone National Park, Wyoming, USA - ECH_C host_MetaG (SPAdes) (version 2) | ecosystem: Environmental > Aquatic > Thermal springs > Hot... | reverse complement strand
TACAATATATACATCTATCTTTTTTACTTCTTCTTCTATTAATTTTTTATTTTTATCAATTCTTCCTCCTCCAAATAGCGATACCATAAACTTTAGAAGTATCTTAGCAATTATAAGTTTTATAAGTTTAGGCAAGTCTACTTCACTTATAAAATATATCAAAAACTCTAAATATTATTACGAGCCTTCTATTGATGACGGATAATCTTGGTTATGCGACATGGGTCTTGAGAGAGTAAGCGCATATTTTGGTATATTTTTTGATATAAATTTTAATAAAGGTTAAACATGGTTACATGCTTACTTATTAAATAAAAATATATTCAATCGTGTAATAGCTTATTAGGATTATCTCCATAATACTTAATTACTTCTATAGCCTTTTCTTTATCTAAATGTATGATATCATCTATTATCCTATATATATTTTCCTCCAATGACGATTTATATTTAGCTACAATAATATTTCCATAACAGAATCCTAGATCATAAGGAACAGTTTTTCTCATATATTCATTTTTTTCTAGTTCATCTATTTTTTCAATATAGTTTCTACATGCAAGTATATTGGTATATGCAGTTATATATTCTTTTTCATCCTTGTATAAATTATTTACTAAATAATAATAATACATTACAACTTCAAAAGCAGAAGCTCTCAATTCACGATTATCGGGATTATTTAAAATAGTAAGACGATAGTCTCTATCTCTAATAGTAGAATCCTTGGACAACTGAAGTAAGATACTATCATCTATAGAATGCCAAATCTCATGAAATATTATCAAAAGAATAAAGGCTTCTGCTATAGATTTTCTTATATTTCTATCATTTATATAAAATGGATATAATAATATTGGGATATATGATTTATTTAAATATTCTATAGCTTTTATTTCTTTATAACTTAAAGATTTTAATTGATTATTTATATCTCTTTCAATGGATTCTTTTGAAAAAATAATTTTATTTTCAAATTTTGAATACGCCCCAAAAAATGTATGATTATCTTTCAATATTTCTAATTTAGGTTTTTTATAATCTATTTTATACTCTCTTTTTATATATTCTATTATACCAAGTTCGTCTAGAATTTCAAAAGCGTTTTCAAATTCACTTTCTATAATTTTATCTAAATCATCTTTTGAAGAAAACACTTTTTTTCGTTATAGGTCAAATCTTTTATATATTCTTTTGGATCATTCATTACTATATAATAATAACGTAAAATTTATAAAATTTTGTCATTCATAATTAACAAGCCAGAATAAATAAATGATTAAAAAATTAATAAAAATATAATATTTGTTATTGTCTCAAAGTTTTAATCTAGCCTAAATATTATTTATATAACAGCATTAAAATTTTAGTTAATGTATTAATCATTTTGGTTGCATATATTTCATCCCCTTTAGAGAAATATTTGAGTTTTTCTATTGTATCTTTTATATTTAATTTTGGCGATTGTTTATCTTTATTTAATATATTCTCATAAATATATATGAGATCATTTGCAAAACATGATCCCAAAGCATAAAGATATGGACATTTTTCCTGTATATATCTTTCACATATTTCTATATTCTTTTTCATAATTTCATAAACTTCAGGATATTTATATAATTCATTTTTATGGAAATATACTAAAAATTCAAAAGCACAAGCTTTCCATTCATCATTACTACCTATTGAATGAAGTACAGCATGTCCAATTTCATGAGTTACTATCGAATCTGTAACAACTTTTACTATAATCTTTTCTATATCATCATTTTTATATACTGGCCATAGTATTCCATTATGAGTTATAGTAAATAGATTACCAATAAAAATTTTATTTGGATTGTTAACTTCTCTATTTATAATTCCTTTTAGTCCATTTTTTATAATATGAATTTCATTTGCTTGTCCATCATACTCTCCAACCTGAATTATATTATCTCTTCCATATTTTTGTTGATATTCATCATATGATTCTAGAGTTATCAATGATAATTTTTCTTCAACCTGTATATTATTCTTTTTAAGATATTCTATAGTCCCATCAAAACTATTTTTTATAATATTGCCTAGATCATATTTATCTTCCGACATTATAAAATAATAGTAATAAATTTTCATAAATTTTCATTTTTTAGAACATCAAGTATACTAGAAAATTTATTTCATGATTTTATTTTGTCTAAATATTATTGATAAAATAACATCAGGGTTTTAATTAGTGTATAAATTATTTTGTTTATATCAGTATAACCCTCATTAGTTTTAAGCAATGTATTAAGTATCTTAGTTATATCTATACCATCTTCTTCAGAGATGAATTTAATTTTTTCTATTGTATCTTTTATATTTAATTTTGGTGATTTTTTGTCCTTATTTGAAATATTCTCATAAATATATATGAGATCATTTGCAAAACATGCTCCTAAAGCATAGGGTGCCAGAGGCGATCCTAACAAATAAGATGATGATGGATCTTTTTTTCTTATATATTCATCACATATTTCTATATTCTTTTTCATAATTTCATAAACTTCTGGATACTTATACAACTCATTTTTATGGAAATATACTAAAAATTCAAAAGCGCAAGCTTTCCAATTACCTTGACCAACTATATGATGCCCAATTTCATGAATTACTATTGAATCGGTGATGGCTTTTGTTATAATCTTTTCTATATCATTATCATTTTTATATACTGGCCATAGTATTCCATTATATTTTATAGTAAATAGATTACCAATAAAAATTTTATTTGGATTGTTAACTTCTCTATTTATAATTTCTTTTAGTCCATTTTTTATAATTTGTATTTCTCTTTTTCCTGAATTATACCTTGCGAACTTAAATTTATCATTTGTTTTATATATTTGTTGAAATTCTTCCAAAGATTCAAAAGTTCTCAAGAATAGTCTACCTCCAATTTGTATATTGTTCTTTTTAAGATATTCTATGGTTTCATTGAAGCTATTTTCTATAAAAAGATCTAAATCATATTTATCTTCCGACATTATAAAATAATAGTAATAAATTTTCATAAATTTTCATTATTTTATGTTTAAATTTCATGGATGCAATAACATTAGAATTTTAGTTAATGTAGTAAAATTTTAGTTGTGTCCAATGTTTCTTTATATCAACTGAGCATTTACTCCCTCATTTTTTGCAATTTCATATTGTTTTATATCAATTTATAAAGTTTATAATATATTTACATTAAATGTGATTAATTATTAAAATTGTTATTTTAGTAGTATTATTAAGCGGAGCCTTCGCATTATTCTATAGATTTTTTTATTTATCAACTAAGATGGCTAATAATATAGGATGGACACCTGAAGGATTAAGTCAGATAGTAAATTCTAGTAATAATCTTGGACTTAAATTATTTGAATTGATACAACAAAGTAATTCAAATAATAATATTGTTATTTCTCCTTACGGTGTTTTTTCAAATCTTTTATTATTATATAATGGAGCTGGTGGAGAAACATATGAGGAAATAAAAATGTATTAAACCCAAGTGAACCAAACTATGCTGATCCAAATTTTGGAGAACTATATGATATTTTGATGAATACTAGTGGTAATTATGAATTATATATTGCAAATGGTTTATTTTTAAATAAAAATTATGAATTTAAATCTTCATTTATAAATATTGCAAATAATTATTTTCTGGCAGAAACTAAAAACATAGATGTAACAAATAGTTTTGGATCTTCAGAAATGATAAACAACTTTATATCTCAAAATACAAATGGTTTAATAAATAATATAATATCACCATCAGATATTAATGAAAATACAGTATTAGTTATAGTAAATGCTATATATTTCTATGGAACATGGGCAACAAAATTTAATAAGGGAGATACTAAACCTAGAAATTTCTATATTTCGCCAACAGATATTGTAGAAGTACCAACAATGGTTGCAAACGATGTTTCATTAAAAGATGGAGTTTTTGATAATATACGAGTTATAGAAATACCTTATAAAGGAAATAATATAGCTATGGTTGTAATTCTTCCATATAATCCTTATTATGATTTCTATGGTTATGTAGCTAATCCATGTGATGGATTAGAAGGACAAAATTTATGTAATTTATCAGATATATTATCAAATCTTACTTTAAATAACTTATATTATTATTTAAATAATTTAAATGAAACTGTAGCAGATAAATTATACATGCCAAAGTTTAGTTTTAGTGATGAATATAATTTAATACCATATCTTGAATCTTTGGGTATAAATACAATATTTAATCCAGGATATTCAAATCTTTCAAATATGGTATATTCTAAAGTCTCTAATGAGAATTTATATGTTTCATTATTTAAGCAGGCTGATTATATTGAAAATAATGAAGAAGGAACCAAAGCTGCTGCAGTAACTGTTACAGAAGTTGGAATTGGGGCAGCATTAATTCTAAATCCAATACGATCAATAATAATAAAAATAAATAGGCCATTTATATTTATGATAATAGATCTAAGAACAAAAGAAGTATTATTTATTGGTCAGGTTATAAATCCTCTGTCTTAAAATTATTTATTATGAACACATGCAATAATATTGGAATATCAAAATATATTAATATGTAATTATTAGCTAATAGTAGATAATATCGATAAATTTAAGAAATTTTCTAATATATTATTATTCATGGAAAATGATTATAAAAGATTATCTGAAATTTTGGGAGAAGCAATAGGAAGAGTACGATCTGAAGCTATTGACGATTTTGAACATTATGAGATGCTAAGGTTATATAATATAAACAAGGCTATAGTAGATAAAGTTGATGAAGCATTAACTAAATCGCCAGAAAAATTAAAAGCATTAACAGAATCAATCATTCCAAAATTAGAAGAACTTCTAAGATTAACTGGTCCAAATAAAGTTGATGGTGAAATATTAGGACTTATTGCAGATCATATCAAGGACGATATCAAGTTCGATGATCCAAATTACATAAATACTATTCAAAAATTAGGAGAAAGTTTAGATCTTTTATTAAGTGCACATTATATTCTTCAAATTACATATTTAGGAATAGTTGATGGTAGATTTACTCCGCCAGGTTTCTATTCATATTTGAATAAACTATATGAAGATATTGAAAACAAGCTATTTCCAGATAAAGATCATATAAAATTCTATTTTAATCCAGAAGAATCCTATTTACGAGGTGAGATAGCACTTAGGTGTATTAGAAACACAGTAAATGATTTGTTTGAAAATCCAGAAAAACATAAAAAACTCTTAGAAGAAGGCGAAGGTAAGTATATTGATGTAATTCTTAATGAGTTCTGTAAAATATATTATTAAATAAGTGGATCTTTTTATACATATTTTATTAAATTATGATGTAAATATTTGTAAAAATACATTGATTATAGTTACTAGTTGATAATAGATAGTAACAATAGATTTAAAAAGTTTTCTGACATTTCATTATTTATGGAGGATAATTATTCAACAGAAAAACAATTAGATGATATATTGGAAAATTCTAAAGAAGAGAAAAAATACACATCTTCAGTAATAGAAGAAACTTTAAAAAGAGCGGAAATGGATGAAAATTATAGAATTAATAATAAAGATTACTTAGAAGAATTAGAAAAATTAGATAAAATATTAAAAGAAGATTCACAGCTTTTGCCACCAGTAGAAACATTAGTAAAAGAAATAAATAAATTAGACTCAAAAGAAAATGGAAAATATTGGTATAGGTTTAAATATGTTGTGATAAGATCGGTTACATCATATTTAAAACATGTTGAAGTAGTTGAAAGAAGAAAACTTAGCCAACAAGACTATCAAAAGGAAATTAATGATATATGTGATGGTATATCATATTTATCATCGATTCTATATCCTCTATATGAAAAATACTTTTTAAAAGAAGTATGGAATAACTTTATGGAACCCTATTTAACATTAGAAGATTCAATTAAAGAAGTAAGTAATAGACTGGAAGAAGGGATAATAAATTTAATAGCCGGTTCTGAATGGTATAAAAAACATTTTGAAGAGATAATATACAATTAACGAACTTAATACCTTTTTTAGCCTATTTTTTTAAAAAGGATCAAAAATTTATAGATTATAATTATTATCCAATAACAACTAGTAATGATAAATTTAAAATTTTTTATCATACTATATAAGTATGGGAGGTAGAGCTTTCAATCCATTATATCCAATGATTGTAGAAGCTGACCAAACAGCTGAGAGTATTGCAAATGGATATACAGAAATATTAGGTGAAATATCCGAGATACTCAGGGTTAAAATACTAGGAGGAGATATAGTAAAAGAGTATATATATTTACCGCGAGAAAAATATGAAGAATTAAAAAGAAAATTTGAAGAAGTAAGGAAAAAATTCACCGAATCATCGTTCATTCCAAAATTGTCAGAATTTATAAGATCAACTAATCCAAATGAAGTTGATATTGTTATATTATCTACAATTTATGATATTATAAAAAATCGTGTAGAAAAGCAAATTATTCCTTGCTATATATATGATAATGGTCAAAATTGTGAAAATTATCTTGATCTTAAAAAATATGAAAAAGGTTTAGATCTTTTATTATCCATGCACTATGATCTAGTAAAGCTAGGGTTACAGGTATATCATAATAGACGTGATTTACCAAATTTAGAGAAATCTATTGCGGATATATATTCTCTTATGTATAAGATTAGTCAGATTGTAGATAAAGGAACTTTAATGCGTCTCGCAAGAAAAGAAGCAGTACTTAGTTGTATTGAAAAGACTGTAAATGATTTATTTGAAAATCCAGATAAATATCAACAGATCATAAAAAAGGATAATTATCTTGATGAAATTCTTGAGAGATATTGTAAATAATTAAGATAAAATAATAAAAAGTTAAGCTGTATTTTATCAGAATATATATTATTTTACATTTTTTAAGTAAGGTTAAAATTTAAAATAAATAATTATTATTTTAGTATTATGGAATATTGTGAAGAATTTTTAAGTAGAATAACATGGAGTAGATATCCCGAAGTTTATGAAGATTTAAATATAGAAAAAATGAAAAAAATTGTTCAAGAAAATATAGATTATTTAATAAAATTAAAAGGTGAAAAAGCTATTGAAGAAATAATTAATAATGATAAGTTGATTGAATATTTTCAATGGTTAGTTAAGGAAAAAACTATTTTATATATTCCAAAAGAATTCCTAACTTATATTTATTTAATTAAAGAAAGATTTGGTGGAAAAGTTTTAGAAGATTTGATAAGTATGTTAATAAAATATGAAGAAATATTTCAAATATCTACAACATTTATAATAGAAACTGTTGGAAAAAATATAGAAAATTTGGACGATGAAAGAATAAATGTTTTATTAGAAATATTAGAATATTTAATAAATGAGAAATATAAATTAAAAATTACTATTTATACAGCTCTATCTGAGAGTTTGAATCTAATTGTTGATAAAGATATAGATATTAAAGTAGTGAAAGATTTTATAATAAAAGTTATTGGAAGTTTTAGCGGAAGACCATATCTTATAATAAAATTAAAAGATAAGATTCCAAAGGAAAAATTCGCAAAATTATTAAATGTATTTTCTTCTAATGGTTTATATTATAAGGTACAAAATGAAGAAGATTTAATATCTTTTTTAAATCAAGTTGCTATAGATCCTTCAATTATTGATCTTATAGATAATGTAGACTTTGAAAAAATAAATGCAAAGGATTTCTTATTTATTTTAACAAAATACTTTGAAAATATATATTTTAATGATAAAATAAATCAAAAAATAAAATTAGAAATATTTAATCAACTAATAAATAGAGGAGGAAGAATTGTTAGATATATAATAATTCATACAAGTAATAAAAAAATTAAATCGGAAGATTATGATAAATTATATAATGTTATAAATTTAATGGGAAAGGATCTATTTACAAAATACCCAAATATACTAAAATATTATCCTCAATTTGTTTCTTTTAGATTATATAGATTGATAAATTCTGAAAAAGATTTAGAATATTTAGAAAATGAATTAGCTAAAAGAGATCCTTATGAGCTTATAACCAATTCTAAAATATTGGAAGAAATATATAAAAGCATAATAAGTAAATATAGTTTAACTTTAGATTATCTGATAAAACTTTTGGACCATATAGTTAAAAAATATGGAAGGAAAAGAAAATTAATTACAAAAATATTAGATGCTATTGAAGAAATAAAAAAATTTGATAAATCAAGTCATTTATCGACGATTCTTGCATATAGATTATTCTGCATTAAAGATAATATAGGAAAAATAGGAGCATGGTGTGATTATTTTTCACATGAAAGTACATATTATAAGTGGATTCTTATTAATTTTAAGAAAAAAATAGAAAAAATGAGTGGGTAGGATTTATATAATTATTTTATTATATTTTTATGCTCTTATTATACTCATAATTTTATATGTTAATGTTGAATTGTTATGAATTATATTAAAAGATTGTATTTAAATTAACCAAAGGATATAAGTCGATGATAACATTTATATTAAAATCTCTAACTTAAATTTCTTATATCTCTAACAAATATATTTTTATATTTTGAACATATTTGTTTTGGATCTTATCTAAAATCTTTTTAATTTATATTCATAATATTTAATTAAAGCGTTATGATATCTTAATTTATTAGATGGCATTATTATGATAGTTTACTATTAAGAATTTTTATGAAAATTTTCGTTTTTGAGTTTAGTTTTTTAATTCTTCTTCAATATATGATCTTAAGACATCTTCTATGCTCTTATTAATATCTTCTGATATTCTTCTTATATAGTCATTTTTATCTTTTTGTTCAAATATAAAATGTCCTACCAAATAAGCAAGGATTGTATCTTCTCTTGGAATTTTAGAAATTCCAGTTTTTTCTTTTAGTTGTTTAATTTGATATAATTTTTTCTCTAAGAATTCTTTTCTATTTATAATTGGATCTATCATGTTAGAATCTTGCAATATATATATTTCTGATAGTTCTGTTGTAGTTTCGAGGTTCAAAAACCAATCCAAAATCGAATTTTCTTTTTTCTTATTAGCATATTCTTCATAAAGAGAATTATTAGGTTTTATATACTTATCAACCACATCATTTATCATAGTTTTAATCTTTGGGAGAATACTATAAATGTCTTTATTTGTTGAATGAACATACTCATGTATAATTGTTGCAAGTGAAGGGTCAAATTTAGAAAATAAGTCATCTTTTACTATTGTTATTCTTGTTCTTGATGTGCCCCAAGAAGTATATCCTGTAGCGATATTTTGTGTATATAAATCTATAAAGTCTTCTAAAGATTTTTGGTTCATTTGTAGTATTTTATCTAGATAAATTTTTTCTTGTGGTATACCATCAGAAGAAATACTTTTTAATATATCTTTAATATTTGCGGGTAGTTCAGAATAATTTTTATTAACACAGTATTCTAATCTAGCTTGTTGGTCTTGTATTTTATATCCATCAGTCAAAGCACATTTTACAATTTCTCTTAGTAGTGGTCGATCTATTATATATACTGTTGGATTATCCTCTTTCTTTTTCTCAGCAAGTTCTAAGAATCCATCTAAAAGAGATCCCTTTCTTATACTACCATTATATTTTCTTACTTCATCATTTACTAATTTTGACCATTCATATTCTTCATATAGCTTACTCATACTACTATTCTATAGTAGTGAAATTTAAAAGTTTTTATTGATTTTTATTACATAAAGATTTCTCAATCTCACAATTGGAAAAACTATGTTTTTTAGATAATAATTATTTCTAAATTTTCTAGAGCTGTTGTTTTTGTATGAATTCTCAACTTCATCTATAGAAATTGCGTCTTCTAAAAATAAAATTTTATAAATTACAATAATGTTAATATCGAAATGAAATATATATTTCCAGATTATGAAAATAGTATATATAATTTACATTATGCAATATTGGATTATTTTGGAATAAAAAATAGGGAAAGGGGAAAAATAAAGTTAGAAAATAAGAAAAATAAACTATTATTTATTCTTGTAGATAGTTTAGGAATAAATTTATTAAATAAATTGGATTTAAAGTTAAAATATCATGAAATGACTTCTGTATTACCATCCTCAACTCCAACAGCACTACCTTCATTCTTTTTTGGTTTAAGACCATCTGAGCATATGATATTCATTAGAACAAAAACTACAAAATTATCTGGTACATTATTATGGTTTCCATATTATTATGTATATCCCACAAGATCTGCCCCAATAGTTGATATAACATTTGTTTACAATTTTGATACAATATTTACAAAATTAAAGAAAAAGGAATTAAAATCCTTATCTATAATACACAATTCTCTAGAAAATACTGCTTTAACAAAGATTTTATATAAAGATAGTGATATAAAATATTATTTAAATTGGTTTGATGCAGTAGAATTAATTTTAGAAAATAAAAACTATGATTTCATTATATGGTACTTAATGGATATAGACGATCTGTCTCATCAATATAGTATAGATCATCCATCAATATTATTAGCTTTAAAATATCTCTTTGAACTAATAGAATATATAAAAGAAAAAGATGTTTTTGATATAATAATATCTGCAGATCATGGACAAACAAAAGTTAATAAAATGAGATTATTAGAAGAATTACAAAATAATCCAAATGTAGAAAGAATTTATGGGGATAGAAGGGCTATAATGATTGATGGAGAATTAGAAGAAATTAATAAAATATTTCCAGAAGATGATTATTTTGTTTTTTACAAAGAAGAAGCATTTAAATTATTGGGAGGTAGGGGAAATAAAAAAATAATGCCGGATTATTTAATTGTACCTAAAAATGGAGAAGAAATGAGAATGAGATTGGGTTTTGATGATAAACCAGAAAGCGAATTTAAGAGTGCACATGGTGGGCTAACTGAAGATGAACAGAAAATACCACTGATAACTTTCTAAAAATTTGGTTAAAATAATAAATTTTTAATGTAAATCTTTCCCTATATAAAATCAATATTTATTTTTCTCTATTCGATTAATATTTGTATACTTTTTTATATAATCCAAACCTTCAAGCAGTAATTTTGACAAATATTCTTCTTTGAATTTTATATAAGATTGTTCATATGTATTTAATAATTCTGAAATTTTTAATAATCCATCATAGTAACTATCTAATTCTCTTTTTATATTCAATATATCCTTTAAGTTTTTAGCATATTTTGGATTCTTCTCAATATTTTCTAGATTATTTTTTATATATTCTAAATTTTTTACTGTACAAGAAATTTGTCTTTCAGCATCTTTAATTTTTTCTATATAGTTTCTATCCTGCCAATTTTGTATTATATTATATACATAGTTCAATGATGGTTTGTACTTTTTAATATCTTCTATCGAATTTCTTATTTCTGTATACTCTTTATCATTATTATTGGAAAAAACTTTTGTTTTATCTAATTTATCTAGTATATCATCAATATTTGGGGAAGATTCAACTATCTTTTTTATATATTCTAATTTTTTCTCAAAGTATTTTTTAAATTCTTCATCATATTTATCATAAATATGGATGTAAACATCAAATAGTAATTTATCGATTTCATTTGTTCCTAAATTTAAAATTTCATTTAATATTGTAGATATATCTTCTTTATTATATCCAAGTGTTATCAAATCAATCAATCCTCCAACAAAAAGATTTGTACTTTCTATTCTGTTTTTATAATCTTTATAATATCGAGTTATAATTTCTTCTAAAGTTTTAAACTCTTTTTCATTAATTTTTCCTATTCTTAACTTAAAATTTAATAATTCGCGTATTTCTTCTGACTCAGTAGTCATTATGGAAATCTATATAAAAAGGATTTTTAAACTTTAATAGAGCATCTATTCTCATTGAAACATTAAAATCTTTGAATGATAGATTATCATATGCATTTAGTATTTCAAATATCATCTTTTTAATTAAATCTTTTATTTACAATAATGATTTTAATACTTCGCCTATATTTTATTAATATTCTCTAATATTCTTTCATATAATTATTTTTATCTTTTTGTTCATATATATAATGTGCTACCAAATAGGAAAAGTATTGATTTTGTTTAATAATATATCGCATTCTTTAGGATAATAACTAAATTAAATGGGTAAATCACTCTTTTATAGAAATCTTTTTATAGTTATCAAAAGATAAATATAGCTATGCAGTATAGAATGGAAAAAGGATCGGATTCGGTTCATGCTCTTAATTGCTATTATGATCAGGTGGTTAATTATTACAAGAGAGTATCTAATAATATGAGTATAATCAATTTCTTCAAGGGAAACATTCAAAACTATGTATTATTCAAAGTAAAACCAACATTATATATACTTAAATACCTAAATGCAATCAAGATCTTTGATAAATATACCATATTTTCTTTTTCTACATCTCTAGAGAGTAATATAATCTTATATCTTGAAAGTGAGAAAGAAAAGGCATTAAGGGAAATCCTAGATATAATAAAAAGTGGTTGAGGCAATAAAGGCAATAAACCTTACTAAAGCTTTTGGTAAGTTTATAGCAGTCGACCATATAAATTTTGAAGTTAAAGAAGGAGAAATATTTGGTTTCCTAGGACCTAATGGGGCAGGAAAATCAACTACTATAAAAATGCTAACTACAGTATTGAAGCCTACAGAAGGAAATGCTATAGTTAATGGATATGATATAATTAAAGATCCAGCAAAAGTAAGGAGCTCTATTGGAGTAGTACCTCAAGAATTCACTGCTGATGAAGACTTGACAGGTTGGGAGAATGTGATGATGATGGCTGGGCTTTATGGTATAAGAAAGGATGTAGCTAAAGAGAGAGCTAAGAAATTACTTGATATGGTTGAATTAACCCAAGCAATGAACAGAAAAGTACAAACATATAGCGGAGGAATGAGGAGAAGGTTGGAAATAGCGATGTCTTTGATTAGTAGACCCAAAGTTCTGTTCTTGG
>Ga0208548_100640_pt1 | contig 13101 bp, 11 predicted proteins | sample ECH_Chost_MetaG_FD_187133 | JGI IMG/M metagenome (GOLD analysis project Ga0208548, IMG submission 187133) | Hot spring microbial mat communities from Yellowstone National Park, Wyoming, USA - ECH_C host_MetaG (SPAdes) (version 2) | ecosystem: Environmental > Aquatic > Thermal springs > Hot... | reverse complement strand
AGGTCTGAGATTGAAAATGTCCCTTGGGAAAAGTAAACCAGAACAACGGACAGGAGTGATACTACGAGTCCAGCAGAAACTATGAGGGTGTATCGCCATGCAGCCTCAATACTTGTGCGTTCGCGCTCTAGCGCTACCAAGAGCGCACTGGTCACAGTTGTAGCCTCGACAGCGATCCATACGAAACCAAGATCGTTCACCGTTATGGCTAGCAGCATAGTGAATGCGAAGAGGTCGAGGAGGGAATAATACCACCTAAAGCGAATCAATGGTTCCTTTATTCTCTTTACGTAGAAGATAGAATAGATGACCGAGGTAAGGAATATTGACGATATTGTTATGGCCATTACACGTGTGAGGCCATCGGCGTAGAAGTAACCGAAGACGCCAGTTGTGCCAGAGAGAAGAAGTAGAAGTGAAACCAAGACAGAAATCACAGAGGCGGTCAGCGATGCAAGAATTTCGACCCCATCCCTTGGTAGTAGGGATACCGCGGCAGCCGCGGCAGGTGAGGCAAGCAATATCAAGAAGAGAGGTGCAAGGTCCAATTTCTGTCACCCAGTCAGTTGTTCAAGATCAGGGGACTCTAGCGTTCTTAACACATCCCTTGTCGCCGACAATAAAATTCCTACTAGCACTACGCCCAAAATGTCGAGGACAACCGCGAACTCTATGAGCAGAGGTATTGAAGGTACTATAAGAGCTCCGGCATAAAGGACCGCATTCTCTTCCTCCAAGAATCCTGTCATCTGCATCAACGCGTTTCCCCTGGTTACAATGAGAAGAAAGCCGAGTAGAAGAAGGGCAAAGGGAACGGAAACCAGAGGTGTGGGAAGTACGGGAAGCAATACCGACTTGAATAAGGCATAACCTCCTATTACTATAATGACTCCTAAGACTACAAAAGACGGGATTCGTTGACCGGCACCGGTCTCCCTCAGACTGTGCTTGAAGCGACGTACTTGATAGAGCATGACCATCGGAATGAGTATCCCTCGGATCAGGGCAGTTATTCCAGCAAGATAGAGCTGCATGAGGTCCCCTGACTGAAGGAACAGTATAACGAAAAGTGCAGTGATAATGAAAGACTGTACGGAAATGGCTCTGATAGTCGGGTAAACAAAGGTCTGGCTCTGCATATAGAGTGCTGACAGAATCACGAGGATGCCCAGAAGGTCGGATATCTCAGTAAATATAACTAAAGACAGGCTCATGCGGATGTTCCACCACCCACTAAAAAGAAAGCTATCACAGAGAGGAGCCCAAGGCTGAACGAAATGGCCAGAAATTCAAGTATCTTGAAGAGACGGAGCTTCGCAAGTGTCTCTTCTATAACTACTATGACAAAGATGAGACCGAGAAGCTTTAAGAGTAATGTACCCAGCGAGTACAGAGCGCCAGTGAGTGTAACATCAGCAGATATCCACCAAGGAAGAGCAAAAACGTTCAGGAATACAGTCATCAGCATGAATTGCTTCATGTAACCTCCCCATCTCGACAGTGCCAGCAGTTTCCCCGAGTATTCAATCACCTTCGCGTCATCCAGCATACCTAGTTCCATAAGGCCAGAACTCTCGACAGGAAGGCGCCCTGTCTCCAACAAGAGGAGCATGAAGAAGGCTGCCATGACCAAAATGTGAGTGGAGGACAGATACCAAGAAGTCGAAGTCGCCAACAGATTGTTTGTGACATACGGATTGTTAGTTCCCGTAATCACAGCAACCCCAAAGAACACCATGATCAAGGTTGGCTCTGCAAATGCTGTAAATGAGGCGCTCCTGCTTGCTCCAAGCGCAGTGTAATTTGTGTGTGAATCTATTGCCGCGATGATGCCAAGGATGCCAGTGAAGCCGAACATCAACGCTCCTCCTAACAAATCTAGTAATATTCCATAGGGGAGAGGGTAAGGAGTCAGGACCGGGATGACCAAGGCTATTACCAGATATGCGCTGAAAGAGATGAAGGGTGTAATTACAAAGATGACCGAAGACCCTGCTGGTACAACAACTTCCTTTCTGAGCAACTTTGCTAGGTCGTAGTATGGCTGGAAGATAGAAGGACCATGCTTTGATTCGACCATTGCCTTCAATCTGTTGATTATTCCGGATATCAGGGGAGAGAGGAGTAAAACTGTTCCCACCTGAACGATGTTTATAAGCTGAAGTGTGAGTTGGTTTCCCATTTTAACATCGACCATAGATTATCGTTTAAGTACAGCTTCCAACGGTTTCTCTCAGTTGAGCCGAAGCATCGAAGATAAGCGCTGAATGCTTTGATTCACTGTCGTACGAAAGGATGAACCGTAAGTTTCTGGCGGCTCGCAGCATGAAATCCAGGGGTGGCTAGCTTTGATAATTAAATGTAACTGTTATTACATTTGAGTTCTTGAGTTTGTGACATGATAAATGAAATACTCCAGAATCGACGCGCAGTGGAGCTTTCTTAAATGCATTACAGACCTTTTGTCCTGGCCCCTGAGCACTATCTACGCAACTGCCTTCTTTTATTATATCTTCGCATTCGAGTATTCTTGCTAGCATCTCTCTATTGCGGTATTGAGCAGATTCCCCACATTCTTGATATTTACAAGAGCAGTATCTATCAGAAGAGCAACTGCATCTGACTTGACCTAGCTGTGAGCTACTCCTCAGCTGAAGCCTCAATGCTTCCTGCTTCAACGACCATACGCGATCCCTTCCACCCTGTTTGGGCTGTGAGCAGGTGCGTGAAATGTGGCATGGACTACGACAGAGACAGGCTCGCCTCTCTGGCAATACTTTGCCGCGATATACGCCTTTGCGGCCAACCGTTTGCCGTGAGTGCTGATGCCTACTGGAAGGCGCTGAGGGATGAATACCTGTACCCTTCAGCTGTGCGTGATAGCTGGAGAGCAGGCTGGACCGAGCCTTCCAGCGCTCCGAATTCAGATGTGTACACGAAAATACCGTTTGAAGAAACGGTTAATCATTTATCTTTTCGGGTTGTGCTTTCTCTGAAAAATTCGCAAGTTGCTTCCGACATTCCTTCATCACACTATCTACCTTCGCCATATCTTCCGGTCGCCCGTATCCTTTCTGGCGGATATCATTGTACCATTTCTCCAGACCCTCTAAGGCCTGTTCTAGTTCATCTGTCTCTTCGTAAGTTATTTTCTTTTTCCCAAGGTTCTCCTTTATCTCGTCGAGAAACTCTCTACATTCTTCGTAGAGTTCTTCATATTGCTTCTTCCTGTCCTCTTGGAACATCTTGATGAGCTGTTCCCCATCCATCTTTTCAAGTGGGTTTGCACTTAGTACTAATACACTTCCGTTCTTATATAAATCGGGCCTAACCTGATTAATCCATTTCCTGACTTGTTGTGTATCGGGAAGGATGCAGAGGGAAACAGAAGGATAAAGCGCTCCATTCTTCTTGAAATTCCTCCAAACTTTGACTCTGAGCTTCGAAGGCTCATTTGGAAGATCGTAAGCAACGATAAGCCATTTACCAGAAGGAGACTCACTCATTGGTTAGCCTCTGATACGCCACTGCCTTATTTAAGTATATCAAACCCAACACATATATATTACATCGTGTTAACTATCCACCTCTGAATGACGCTTATTTCTTTAACCGAACTTGCCTATCCTTTATGGGCAAGTAGATCTTCAATCTCTGTGAGGGCCTGTCTAGGACCCAAGGCAAAGATTTTCCTTTCTGCACCTCTATCTCAAGCCCACACTTAAGACAAACATTGGTTATTTCAGATAGAGTCTTTTGAAAAATCTCTCCACATCCAGAGCATTCCTGCGAAATGCCAGCTGGGAGCAAATACAAATACTTTCTCGTAGATCAGGACGTAAGGAGATGCTATGATTACTGAAGGCGTTCCAATGAAAAACACCAGAACTGTAGCTTCTATCAGCCTGATGTTCATGAGAACTGTATTCTTTGTGGCCTACTTAGCGTTCGAGGCAGTTTCAAGCCAGTTTAAGTCTGCTCCGACGTGGATTCCCATGGCAGCTGCCTGTGTCGTGTTCATTATCCTTGGCGCGTGGTACGCTTTGATTATGTGGAAAAGCAAGAGGGGCTTGCTTAGCTCGAGGCCAGGATTCGCCTAAACGATTAACTGCATCACCTAGGGCCCGTAACCATTTGGTGTCGAGTCCAAATCGGTTCTGTGTCAGAGCAGCCTTTGCCACAGACATATAGCCCATGGCTCGATTGTTTGTTCACTGAAAGCTCTCTCCCCTTTCCATTTCAGCCCGAAGCCTTATTCCAGCCTTTGGACATTCGGACTGCATGAGCGACAAGCTCAAAGAATTATCATTCAGAGACATATTTAAGCGCACTCATTCCACCCTAAAATGGTGTGTGCTTTCGGCGCAACTTGGTAAAATGCCTATCATTTAAAATATGGAACGTGTACATTAGGGCTATCTTCATCATCTTGATATTACTTTTGCAGCTGTTCTACACGCAGCCTTACGCAACGTCATTTAATGCAAAAGTGCTGTACTGGAAGAATGATTATTCAATAGTCCAATATCCTCTTTCGAACAGGTCCAGCGTGCCTATAGCTATAGCTATATCACATGATGGCATAGTCTGGTTTCTTGAACAGGCTTCAAACAAGCTGGTTTCATTCGACCCTGGAAACTACACATTTAAAGAGTATAATATACCGACAGCAAACTCCTTCCCCATTACACTAGCTGTAGATTCTTATGGGGGAGTCTGGTTTACAGAGTTGAACGGAGAGAAGATAGGTTATCTACACTCAGGAAATAGGGATATAGTTGAGTACAAGATTCCTGAGATAAACGTCAGCCTGCAGGGTCTTAGACAGCAGATACCATGCGGACCTTCAGCTATAAAAATCGACCCTAACAGGAATGTCTGGGTTGCCTGTCTTTTTTCAAACCAGATAGATGAATTTATTCCAACCACCAAGACTTTTCTTACCTACAATTTACCTGTCTTTCAATCAGGTCCTGCAGACCTTTTGTTTGCAAGTGATAAGCTGTGGTTCAGTGCTGCAGATGCAAATATGCTCGGATTTGCTGACCTTTCAGCCATTGCTCCCAACACTTCATCTGGAATAGCAGAATTTCCACCCTTAAATTTGACATATCTCTATACATTCTCCCATCCAACCTCGTTTCTTGGTAAGGAAGAAAACATTACAACCAGCCTTCCAACTCCAACGTCGATTACACTTGGAAATGATGGTGAAACCCTATGGATAACCGAGCATATCGACAACTCTTTTGACGGCTATAACCTGATGTCAAAAACGCTGAACAAATTCTGGCTATCCAAGACCAATAATTTATTTGGATATACTTATGCATTTCCCAACTACATTCAGCAGGACTCGGAGGGAAATTTGTGGATTGCAGAGCACTATGGCAACAAGATAGCTGTTTTTTCGCCATCAAACATGACCCTGCTTGAGCTAGAAATACCATGTTGCAAGACAGATATAGCTGGGGCATATACAGGAGCACTTGACCAGCAGGGGAACTTCTGGTTTGTCGAAACGAACGGAGGAGCTATAGGAGAAGTAGTTATGCATAGCAATAGCACAGCTTTATATGCCTCACTACCCCAAACTTATCTGAACATTAGAGCAGGAAACTCTTTAACCCTGCCAATAGTATATAAGTTAAGTTCTGGAGCACCTATGAACCTTACATTTGATGTATCAGGAATAACCCCTGACGGAAAACTCGAAAACCTCACTGCTGCCTTTACTCCTTCAGTTCTTTCGCTTTCTGAAGGAGCTAATGAAACTGTAATGCTGAAACTTACAGATTTTGGTTTAATGCAGGGAAGATATTTTCTAACCGTAAGCGCATACAGCGCAGGGGCCATTTACTCTTTCATTCTAGGTATAAAGGCTGAAAGCAAGTTAACATTCAGCTTGTACGAGGCGATTACTATAGCCTTATCTCTAACGTTATTAATGATAACTGCAACATATTTGGTCATGAGATACAGAAGAAAAGGGTGATGCATTGCTGTTGAAGCTATCTTTTCTAGCATACTCATGTATTTTTCTTGTTCTGCGCTGATATATGATGTAGAAAAAAACGATAGCTATAACAGCAACAACAGGAAAGAGAAGATAGCTGTTTGCCTGAGAGGGGCTTACGGAATAAGAGATGTAAATAACTTTGCAAATGTTAACACTTAAAGGCTCTGGACCAGCTAAAATCTGGTTTGGTATGCAAGCTGTGAGAGTGTAATTGCCGTATGACATAGAAATGCTTGATAGTGTAACCTGATAGACTGTACCGTTGTGCAGAGATAAAATCTGGCTCGACATATTTGTCCCTATGACACCTACCCTGTTTATATCTGCGCTCAGCATCAAGGAAGGGCTTCCTCCTGGTACATCGATTTCGAAATTTGTGTTAAAAGGGCTGAGGCTGATTAGCTCTGGAGCAACTATATTCTTGTTTGGGAGGGACTTCTCATCTATGTATCCAACTATTCCTGTAGTGAACTCAGTGAACCATACTTTACCAGCAGCATCATCCACAACAAGCTGCAAAGGTGAAGAATTATTTTCAGGGATTATATACTCAAGCAGGCTATTGGATGTAATGTTAAAAGCAGCTATCTTATTGCCGAAATGCTCATTGAACCATACAATACCGTTTGAAGATTGATGTATCCAGTAAGGTAGAGAAACTATGGGCAAACCATGACTGTATGCTATAGATGTAGAAAACTGTGTAACCGTATTGCTGGTAAGGTTGACAAAGCCAAAGAAGCTTGTTGCGTGATTTGTGAACCAAAGGAGATTTTTTTCTTTATCAAAGCTGAGCCCTACCGGTTGAGATGAAAATGGTAAAACCCAGTCACGAATAAGGCTTATATTAGAAGAATGATATTCAGCAATCGAAGAGTTCAGAGAATAGGATACAAAGACGTAGCCATCTGTGCCTAAAGCTATTCCTGATGGACCCGCTCCGATTCCTGAGCTGCCCTCTATTCTTCTTTCATCAACGAGGGTTCCGTTTGTACCTGTTATTTTTAAGTATCCTATAATGCTATCATCGAATGAAGTGAACCAGAGCATATCTGAATTATCATCATATGCAAGAGAGTATGGCCTTACATCTCCTGTAGATACATGTGTAACTGAGCCTGATGATATGTTGAGTCTTATAAGGTATGGCTCTGTCTCATCAGCAATCCAAAGAGCTCCATACCTATCTTCAACCATAGACCAGACAAACGCTAGATGCTTTTGTGATGAAAAATTGTATATTCTTTCTATAAATCCAGCCTGGCTTATGTGTACTACTACATCTTCGTTTGCTTCTGCAACCCATATTCCTCCATCAGATGCAGTAGCAATTCCAACTGGTAGAGTGGAGTTTCCCAGTTCAATTGTCCCGTAAATCTGATTTGCGTTTTGAAGACTCCGTGCAAACGATTGCTGATTGTATAGGCTCATCGGAACCAAGAGAAGTGCTACGATTAAAAAGAAGATTAGCTCACTCCTCAAAGTCTGACGCTATGAGTAGAATGAGAGGTATTAATGACAGTTTTGAAGGATGCAATCCAATCAGTTTAAGTACTTGTGCTTATTTTATTTAGTCGCATTGCTTGACAGCTTTGCAAGGAGAATGGTGAGCGACAGGCTCTTTCTCCTTACTGTTGCTGCTGGAATAGCAATACTAGCACTTTCTCTTCTGGGTCTGCTTTACATTCAGGCTATAATGATAGCCTGGAGCATAATGATGTTTTATCTTATAATAAGGATAGAAAGGAAAAAAGCTGATGTTGGACAGACTTTGGGCATTTCTGACTTTGCATGGTACAGTTTGAATGAAGAACTGCAAGCAATAGATAGAGAGCTGAAGAATGCAAAAGATGAAAATAAAGCAAAGAAGCTGATTGCAAGAAGAAGGGAAATAGAAAGGAAGTTAAGGGAGGCCAGATGGGGAATCAGAGAGGATGAACTTTCTTCGCTCTATTCTTCATCAAAGCCTGCACTTATTCCCTACAAAAAGTTAGATGGAAAGAAACTAGAGAAGATGGTCAGAAGTAGGCTTAATGGAATAGATAAAGAATGCAGGGAAATAATGCAAAATGAGCCAGCTCAATCTAGAGGTCTGATGATAGCAAGGTTGAGCAATGAACTCAGGGCTCTTTACTGGATGGTGAAAGGGAAGGAGAATGTTTCTCCTGCAGTCGCTGATATCTGGGTAGCATGGTGCATACTGGAATCTGCCAGGTCTTCTAAACCTGTTGAAACCAAGGTTATAACTTATGCAACAGAAGAATACAGAGAAAAGGCTTTTTCACTAGCTTCAATACTGAACGTTGATTTTGAGTCTAATTAGTGGTCATGATGGACAAGAATGCTCAGATTGAAAAATGTGGTCATTTAGGCAGAAGCCGTTTCTTCATAATTCTTGGGCTTGTTATAACTTTCGGCGTCTTCTCTTCTCCACCTTTCGACAGCTTAACATATACCAACTTGATGGCAAATATGGTCCAGCATTTTGGTATGCTGGTCTTTTCTGCTGTATTTGGCTATGGGTTAGCAGTATTTATGATGGCAAGAACTACTTATCGGGAGAAATCTAACTGGATGAAGCTATATGCATACATAGAGCATATATCAAAAAAGAGCAGAGGCATGATCTTTGCTATTATCTTTCCATCAATTATTATTACCTTCTGGAACCTTCCTTGGAATTTTGATTTTGCTGCCACAGACGTTTTAGCTCATCTGCTAGAGCATATCAGCTATATGCTTGCTGGTATTCTTATAGGTATATCTATACCCGAAATACCAAAAAAGTTGAGGGTTGTTTTGTTATGGGTTGCATTTATGCAGATGGGAATGATGGGCTCTATGATGCTTGTGTAGAGGTGGCATTCCTTTGAACATGTGTATCCATTGCGTCAGCTTGACGCAATGGGTTGTGTATGCGACTGCTTGAGAATATTTTAATAGAACGTCTTACAAGACTAGTCCTATGGGACTAGTCCTAAAAAGGAGCGAATGCAGAGAACTCCAGAGCTTGAAGAATTGGACTCTGCTATACGGAAGGAGAAAGACTGGAAAGACGACATTGGTAAAAGACTGTCTCAAGTACGATTACTATGTTCTGATAGTAGACGACAAAACAGCAATAGCAGAAGACAATATCGTCAGCATTGAAGCTGCTCTGCGGGAGGTAAAAGCAACACTAAGCAAGGGCGGTGTTGCTGTCATTGATGAATTCCAGAGATTACCTGAAGTGTACTACAGCATGATCTCTACTTGGGCTAAAGGGGTGTTATTGGCTCTTGGTTCAAGCTTTGGGGTTACAAAGAAGGTATTTGATAGAAACAGTCCACTCCTTGGTCTCATGACGCCAAAGAAGATAGGTCTCCTTCCTTACTGGGAAGTTCTGGCTCAGGTCAAAGACCCAGTACTAGCTCTGCTTTACAAAGACCCTTGGGTTATTCCCTTCCTTGACTCTTATGAAGAATTAAAAAACAGGATAAACGAATTCGTGCTGATAGCCAAAGGTCTTATCGGAGAAGTCTTTCAGGAGGAGGAGAGGCAGCTTACGGACACTTATTATCATCTGCTCACTTTGCTTGCAGAAGGTGTCTGGAGGAGTTCAGAACTTGCAGGAATACTTGGGCTCGCAGGGGGCGAGGCTTCTGTTTCCTCTATTCTGAATAAACTGTCGAACATGGGCCTAGTTCAGAAGGTTCCAACACTTGGAAGGGGAAACTACTACAAGATTGAGTCGCCAGTTGTATCCCTAATACTTTATGCAGAGGCCAAGTATAAGGTAAGCGAAAGGGATGTCAGCGTACAAGAGCTTCCACTTGGAAGAGAGGCACAATTTGCAGTTGGTGAGCTTCTGGCTAGACACTTCAATGGCACCTTATATTATTCCCCAAAGGAAGATATCGACGTTGTTATTGTTCAGAAAAAGAAACCGGTCTGGTCCTTCGAGGTCAAGGTCGGCAAGATTACCAATACTGAAGCGAGAGAGGCTGTGGCAAGAATGAGCAGAGTGACAAAAAATACAGGATTGGTTAGCCTCAGAGAAAGACCCCCCGACATTGCAGACGTAAGCCTAGGACCTGAAGAACTGATATCGCTAGCCAAGAAACTATCTTCAAACCTGATCTGACAATAAACATGCTATGCCTCTTAGATCGCCTCCATTAACTTAAGAAATCACCTCCTCTATCAGGGTGATGAACTTCATGTATTCTGGCAGCAGATGAAGGATGAATCCCTGTACTTCTACATCAGGACTGATGTTGTAAGAATGGGTTGGACTTATATTACCAGCGCTCCGAATTCAGATGTGTATACCACAATACACGTTTAGAGAAACAGCCGAAGACTGGTGACGTCCTCCCAAGTCTAAAGACGTGGGCTTCCCGCTTCAATGCTTGCGCTTGCCATCATGTTGGGGAATTCTGGTTTTTTGCTTCTAAGATGGTCATAAGTTGAGTGTTCATAGAGCTTTTACTTTTCTACTTGCATCCATCCCATCTCAAAAGCAAAGGATGCACCATCAACTCTTTACCACTAGCCTTTGCAGGTATTGCATTTACCTTTGCTTGTGTTGCCTATCTTTCTTACCCCTAACCCACCTTAGCTTATTTCAGACAGGAGCCTTATTCTGGATTTGGATATATGACCTACATGTGAGCCTACTGGACTTTTAGCCTGTTTTATTAGGCTTAATACTGGTATTGGAGCCTTGTATTTAAGCCTCATTTACCCAGGGCTTGCGCTCAGCATCTTGGTCACTTTGCTTAGGTTGCTCTTGTTATTGTTACATCATCCACAAGCACATCAGGGCAAAGAACAGGAGTATGTACTTCCCACCACTTGACCCAGCTTCTCTCCTTTCCTATCATCCTTATAGACTTGAGCTGTCTGGGTATTGAATCGCTAACTCTAAACCCTGCAACCGAGTGTTTAATCTCTCCATTCTCTATGTATGCTGCGTAGTCTCTGGGTAGAGTGCTGTATTCCCCAAGTTTGTAGCTCTGGTATCTTGTATACCAGTTGTTAGTTATGTATATGCCTCTTTTTACCTCACTTATCATTTCCTCTAGGCTGGAATCGCCTGAGGAAACTTCCAGATTCCATGGATGGGGCTCTATCAAGCCTGCATTTGCTGTTGAATCTGTATTCCACTTCTTTGCTGTGGTTGAATTATGCAGATGGCTTCTTAGCACTCCCTTTTCTATAATGCTAGTGGTGCGTGTCGGCAAGCCTTCATCGTCAAAGCTTCTGGAATTCACTCCTCCCTTTACCTGGCCATGGTCTGTCAAGCTGAAAGTTTGAACAGCAACTTCGCTACCCAGCTTGTCTGGCAAAAAGGATAAGCCACTCTCTATGCTGAATGCAGAAGCTGAATTTCCTATAGCCTCCACAAGGTTGGCAAATACTGTTCTTCCTATAAGCAATGTGTATTTGCCCTGCTCAACCTGCTTTGGCGATAAAGCATTCTTTGCATTGCTTCCTGCCTGCTTCCCAGCTGATTCAACATCCAAACCTTTTATCGATGTTGATACTGCAACCCCATGTCCGCTTGCATCTTTCTCAACAAATGCTCTGACATTAAGTGTGTATGCTGTTCTTATATCGGAAGCGTCAACCCCATTGCTTGTTCTCAGCATAACCTTTTGCATAGTGCCTTGCAAGGAGCCAGCAACCCTCTTTGCTCCAGACATTATTGCAGCATCAATTGCCCTTGCTGCATATTCAGAATTATCTATTAGCAATGAATCATCAGAATCATACAGCCTTTTATAGTTAAAAGGCCCTTTGGGTAAAGGAGCAAATTCAGAGTCAGGAGAGCCTGTGATCATGGAATTATACAGCCTTTCCAGTGTCTTTTCCAAAGATTCCCTTTCAGTTGATGTTATCAGACCTACTATCCTCTTCTTTCCCTTTGACATGTATACCATAGATTCGAGCGTAAGCAAATAATTTACTGTGGTTATGCTGTTGTTGCTGAACCTTGACTGCCCGCTTAATTCGCTGAAGGTTATGGCATCATAATTCTCAACACCAAGCGATTTACATTTGTTGGCTATCCAGTCAAGAATATCGTTCATCTTTTCTTCTGTTGCTCTGTCAATGCTCAATTTTGTACTCACCTAGCCCCAAGGTACATATCTTTTAGAAGCATGTAAGGCCCTCCATGCCATACTGGTATGCCCTGAGATGGGTCTCCTTTTCCGCAGGTTGCTGAGTCAAATACAAGGTCTCTTGATTTTGACGATATGCTGCTCCACAGCCTTGGGGTTGTTACTTCCAGCACAGGATTTCTTATCATCTCTGCAAGCTCCCCATTAACTATTCTGTATGCTTCATGTCCAACATACCTTTGGTTGAACCTCTTATCATCTATATTCCACTCCATGAAGTTCTTTATAATTACACCTTCTTTGACTTCCTTTATCATCTCATCAAGCTTCATATCTCCCGGCTCCACATATGTATTTGCCATTCTTACAATCGGTTCAACGGAATACTGGTTCGCCCTTGCAGCAGCATTGCTCTTGAGTGAAAATTCACTTGCAGTTTCTCTGTTGTGAAGAAATTCGTTTATCTTACCATTCTTTATCAATATTCTTTTTCTTGCTGATACACCCTCATCGTCAAAGAGGTAGAAACCAGAGCTGCCCGGTATAGTAGGGTCATCTATAATCGTAGCGTTCTCATTTCCAACCTGCCTGCCTATATCAGACGATGAAAGGTATGATTCGCCTGCCTGAGCTCCTTCTCTTCCCAGTATTCTATCGGCTTCACCAGGGTGCCCTACAGATTCATGGGTCATTATTCCTGCAACTTCAGGTCCAACTATGACATCGAATTTGCCGGGCGTAAATTTTCTTGCATTTTTAAGTATCTTGACAATCGTTCCAGCCTCCTCTTTTACTCTTTCAAAGAATCTTCCTTCTCTGAAGACCTCCCAGCCTCCAGACCTGCCAGTCTGCACAAACCTCTGCACAACATTACCAGAATCCATGCCTGTCAGCACAGCAAAGAGATTAACCCTTGGAACCCTGCTCTCTATCCTGCTGCCATCTGTATTTGCATAGAACTTCTCTTCAAGCAAA
>Ga0208548_100633_pt1 | contig 13238 bp, 17 predicted proteins | sample ECH_Chost_MetaG_FD_187133 | JGI IMG/M metagenome (GOLD analysis project Ga0208548, IMG submission 187133) | Hot spring microbial mat communities from Yellowstone National Park, Wyoming, USA - ECH_C host_MetaG (SPAdes) (version 2) | ecosystem: Environmental > Aquatic > Thermal springs > Hot... | reverse complement strand
GTATTTGGATTATATGAAACTAATTATAATAATATAATAAATGTAACAGCAAATGGAGGAATATTCGGATATTATTTAACAGGTAATGCAACAAATATATCATTATATAATTCACAATTAGGAATAGAATTATATGGAAGTGGATATATAAATAATTTAACAACATCTACAGGAAGTGTAAATGTATATTATAATAATTCACAAGGATTCATAAATGGTTTAAGTAGTGTAATATCTAATGCAAATGTAAATAATTTATTATATAATTATTATGCAGGAATATCAATAATAGGAAATATAAATGGAAATATTACATTTATTAATCTACCACCTGCTACTAGTTATATTATAGAAAAGATAGTAGGGGGTAATGGAAATATAATATCTACAAATAATACATTTATACCACAAGGATTTGGAAATTATGAATTATTTTATTCATAAATTTTTTTGATAACTTTTTTTTATGAGTCTAGATACTCTAATATTAGCGGGCGGTTTTGCTAAGAGATTTAAACCATTATCAGATTATGTGCCGAAACCATTATTTCCAGTGGGAGGAGTACCATTAATATATTATATAATAGAAAAAGCATTAGAAACAGGTTCAGATGAGATAATTATATCTACAAATAAAAAATATGAAAATCATTTTAGACATATTCTAGCAGCATTATATTCTTTCTATGAACCATCTCAGATTGGAAAAATAAGATTGGTAATTGAACCATCAAATTCTGAAGAAAATAAGCTTGGATCAATTGGTGGTTTACATTATGCGATAAAAGAGATGAGCATAAATAATAATTTACTAATATTATTGGGAGATAATTTGTTTAGTTTTAATTTAAATAAAATAATTAAATTGGGAAACGAAAATAATTCTATAGCTTTAGCAATATATGATGTAAAGAATCTTGATGATGCAAAAAATTATGGAGTAGTAAAATTGCAAAATAATATAATAAAAGAATTTTATGAAAAGCCTCATAATCCGCCATCTACTAAAGTATCTACTGGAATATATTATATTCCAAAAGAAAAATTATATCTATTAGATGAATATATGAATTCTAATTATAGTAAAGATTCTATGGGAAATTTCTTTGAATATTTAATAAAAAGGGGAGAGAAATTATATGGATATGTATATAATGATGATAATGAATATTGGTTTGATATTGGTACAATAGAATCTTATCAAAGAGCAAATAATTTTGCAAATGAAAAAGGTTTATATAGAAGATGGATATGGCCATAAATAAAAGTTTTTCTTATAAATTATTTTTAAATGATAAGATCTCCAATAATTGTTGTTTTAGGTCATGTTGATGCTGGTAAAACTTCTCTATTAGATAAGATTAGAAATACATCTTATATAAAAAAAGAAGTTGGTGAAATGACTCAACATATAGGAGCTACAGAAGTATCGATAGATGTAATTAAAGAAATATCAAAACCACTATTAAATACATTTAAATTTGATCTAAAGATTCCTTCTTTGTTATTTATAGATACTCCTGGTCATGAAGTATTTAGTAATTTAAGAAAAAGGGGGGGATCTGTTTCAGATTTGGCAATTATTGTAATAGATATATTGGAAGGATTTCAAAAACAAACATATGAAGCAATAGAAATATGTAAACAATTAAAAGTACCATTTTTAATTGCATTAAATAAAATAGATAAAATAGATGGATGGAAACCCCATGAAAATAAACCATTTTTAGAGAGTATAAAATATCAAGATCAAAAAGTAATAAATAAATTAGAAGAATATACATATAATATTGTAACTAAATTATATGAATTGGGATTTGATTCTGATAGATATGATAGAGTAAAAGATTTTAGAAAACAGGTTGCAATTGTTCCTGTTTCTTCGAAAACTGGGGAAGGTATTCCTGATCTATTATTATTAATTGCAGGGCTTTCCCAAAGATATTTGGAAGAAAAATTAAAAATAAATGTTGAAGGAAATGGTGTTGGAGTAATTTTAGAAGTAAAAGAAGAAAAAGGTTTAGGTAATGTAATAGATATAATATTATATGATGGTAAAATAAAAAAAGGTGATAAAATTGCATTTTTATCAAGAGAGGGTATTAAAACAACAAAAGTAAAATTAATATTAAAACCAGTACCTTTAACAGATATTAGATTTGCTGGTAGAAATAAATTTAAGGAAATAGATATGGCATATGCAGCATGTGGGATAAGAATATCAGCAGACGGTTTGGATAATGCTATACCAGGTTCCACAATCTATGTATATAATGATGAAAAAGAATTAAAAGAAATAGAAGAAAAATTAAAAGGAGATATAGAAAATATAATATTTCAAACTGATAAGGAAGGTATTATTGTCAAATCAGATACATTGGGATCATTAGAAGTATTAGTAAAAATGTTAAGAGATAGAAATATCCCAATAAAAAAAGCAGATATAGGGGATATAAACAAAGAAGATGCAAATATAGCATTATCTATGAAGGAAAAATATCCCCAATATTCTGTAATAGTTGGATTTAATATTGGAATAAATAAGAATGATGAAGAATATGTAAAATCTTCAAATATAAATTTAATAATATCAGGTGTTATATATGATTTAATTGAAAAAATTGAAAAATATATTAATGAGATAAAATATAATAAAGAAAGAATATTAAGAGAATTACCACCGATAGGAAAGATAAAAATATTAAAAGGGAATATATTTAGAAGATCAAATCCTGCAATTGTTGGGGTCGAAGTTTTGGGGGGAGAAATAAAAAAAGATGTATATTTAATTAATTTGGATGGAAAAATAATTGGAAGAATTTTGGCAATACAAAAAGAAAAAAATAATATAGATATGTCTATTAAAAATGATAAGGTTGCTGTATCTATAGATGATGCAGTAGTTGGAAGAAATATATTCGAAGATGATGTACTATATACTTTTATATCTGAAAATGATTATAGAAAATTTAAGGAAAATAAAGATATTTTAAATGATGAACAAAAAGAAATATTAAAGGAAATAGCAAATATAATGAGAAAAGAAAATCCTGCTTGGGGTTTATAATTTTTTAATTTTGCTAAACTTTCTTTTATATTCTCTACTTGTATTTTCTAAAATATGTGATGGTTTAGATAATGAAATTATATTATCTATATCAAGGAAATCTTTCAATATATTTTCAATGCTTTCCTTATCTATATTTATATTTTGGCCAGGTAATTTTGAATAAATTATATTTATTGTAACATCTTTTGGGATTTTAAAAAAATATAGAGGTTCTAATTTTAATAAATTAAATATATTAAATTTTTTATCTGAGAAAAAAGTGAAAAATAAAGGATAATTATCAATGAAAGTCCTAGGAATAAATCCAAAATAGAAAGGATACGATACTTTTAAATTCATATAAGTATTTATATTTAAATCAAAATCTATTACATTTATTGCATTTGTGTCTGGTAAATTTAATATTATTCCATTAAAAAAATTTGGAAATTCATCGTTTTGTTCAATATGTAATAGTTCTCTCATAATAAATTTAAAGTATTTGTTATATAAAAATTTTTCATTAAAGAATAAAAATATTTTCCATAATTGATATAAAATGGCAAACAAGAGAAAAGAAATTATATTTAAAGTTGTAGTATCAGATCCAAAGACTGGAAAGTCTATTCAAGTACAAACAAAAGATGAGTCATTAGTAGGTAAGAAAATAGGAGATATAATTGATGGATCAATAGTTAATTTAGATGGATATAAATTAAAGATAACTGGCGGTTCTGGATTTGAAGGTGCTCCAATGATAAATTATGTTGAAGGAATGAATAAAAAATATTTGTGGTATAATGAAAATAAAAGGGTAAGGGTTAAAAAATTGGTTAGGGGAAATACAATATCCACAGAAATTGTACAAATAAATACCAAAATAGAAGAATATGGAAATAAAGATTTTAATCAAATATATGAAGAATTTAAATCACAAAAATCTCAATGATAATTTCTTTAGGAATAGAATCTACTGCTCATACATATTCAATTGGAATTGTTGATGAGAATGGAAATATATATTCTAACGAGAGAATAATATATAAAAGTGAGAAGGAGGGAATACATCCGAGAGAAGCTGCAGAATTACATTCAAAAGAGAGTATTAATATTTTAAGAAATTCTGTATGGAAGGCAGGATTTATTTTTAAGAAATTAAATGGTAAATTTTATATTGTAGATGCATTATATGAGATAAAGAATAAATTAGAAGGATCTGAGGAATATTTTTACAATGAACCATGGAATAGAAAAAGATATATAATATATAATAATAATAAGATATGGATTGAAAATAATAAAATAGTTTCAGATAATAAAGAATTGGAAAATATTTTAAATTCATATATAAATAATTTAAATAATTTTGAAAGAAAAATAAATTTAATTTCATATTCTGCAGGACCTGGTTTATACCCAACATTAATTCAAGCATATTTTAGTGGTAAATTATTTTCTAAAATATTTAATTCAAATTTAATTGGAGTAAATCATTTAATAGCACATTCCGAAATTGTTAAATTATATAATAAATTTACAGATCCTCTAATTTTGTTAGTTTCAGGAGCAAATACAATGTTATTGTCATTTGAAGGAAATAAATATAGAATTGTTGGAGAAACCTTAGATATGGGTGTAGGAAACTTTTTAGATAAAGTTGGTAGATTATTAAATATTGGATTTCCTGCCGGTCCAAAAATTGAAGAATTATCAAAAAAAGGAAAAAATCTAATAAAATTACCATATTCCGTTAAAGGAATGGATATACAATTGGGAGGAATATATACGTATATAAAAAATCTAATAAAAAGGGAAAATACTAATATATATGATTTATCATATTCTATTCAAGAATATATATTTTCAATGTTGGCAGAAATATCTGAAAGAGGATTATCTTTATTAGATAAAAAAGAATTTGGATTAACTGGAGGAGTTGCTGTAAATAAAAGATTACAAGAGATTTTATATTTAATGTGTAATGAAAGGAATGTGAAATTTGGAACTGTTCCTTTAGATTTGGGAAATGATAATGGTGCTATGATTGCATGGATTGGAATTTTATGGTATAAAAATGATATAAATATAATTGATGGGATTAATCCATATTGGAGGCCTGAAGATATTGAATATAAAATTTAAATATTATATTGTGAATCATTATATTATAATGGTGGACCAGAACACCCTGTTGGATTTAATAAAATTGAGAAGCAATGCAAGAAGAAAAAATTTGGGAAGTAATACAAAAGCAATAAAAGAACTAAGAAAGAAAATGGCCAGAGAAAATATTGTTTCGGGATGAAAAAGAAACTTTTCTCAGGTCTTCCAATAGATTTAGAGGATACAACAAAGGAAATAGAGAAAGAACTTCAGAAGATTATAGTAAGGGCTGAAAAAAGGAGTTATGGAAAGATTGTTACAATTTTGGAGGGTGTAGATCCATCTATTGCAAAGGAAACACTGAAAAGTTTAAAACAAAAGTTGGGTTGTGGAGGTACATATAAGGATAATTTAATAGAATTGCAGGGGGATCATAGAGAAAAAATAAAGAAATTATTATTGGAATTGGGTTTTAAGGAAGAGAATATAGAAATATCTAATGAAATTGAATAAATATTTTTTATCTTATGAATTTATTGGATTAAATGTAGAAGTATATGATTGCAAAATAAAAAGTTTAAAAGGTATATATGGAGAGATAATAGATGAAACAAAAAATACATTTTATATAAAGAATAAAGATAAAATATATATAGTTCCAAAGAGCATATCAAAATTTATTTTTTATTTTAATGATTATTCAATTTTTTTAGATGGAAAATTAATAGATAGAAGACCATGGGAAAGGTTAAAGACAAATATAAAGAAGAAGGTATAAGGTTTATATATTACTAAATTTTTAGATATATTATGAAAATAAAGGCTGTATCTCCTTTGATTGCAACAATTATATTAATTGCTCTAACAGTAGCTTTAGGTGCGATTATAGTTGGGTGGGCAAGGGGTTATGTAAGTAATCAAGTTACAAATTTAGGTGCTCAAGTTCAAATACTACAAGTAAGTTATAATAACTCAAATGGTAATATGGCAATTTTAGCCCAAAATATAGGATCTAATCAATTAGTTGTAAATAATCTTTTAGTAAAATTTTCTTCTACCAATGGAAATAGTCAAAAATGTCCTTTAGTTTTGAGTAGCAATACGGGAGGATATTTAGCATGTTATGTATATAATATAACAGATCCATCATCTGGTAATTCATATATAAATGGTACAATACCTCAAAATTCGATATTTCTAATAAATATGACGGTCAATATGAATAGTTTTGGAATATCTTCTTTAAGTGGTTCTACTATTTATGTATATTATTATGATAATCCAATATCTAATGGATATACACTATCATGATTTACTTTTTAGTAGTTAATTAAAAGAATAAATGACTTCTATAAATATTTCTATTTATGGAAATTAAATCTGCAAAAGCGAGAGTAGTTTTAAATTCTAGAGGAGATCCTACATTGGAAGTTGAAATAAATGGTTATTCAGAAGCTGCTCCAGAAGGTGCAAGTAAAGGCTCTGGCGAAGTTATATATTTAGATCCGAAAAAAGCTACTGAATTATTTAATAATGAATTAATAGATTTTCTTAAGACATTTGATATAGCATCTTTGGATGATTTAAAAGAATTTGAAAATGAATTCGAATCAATTGGAGGAATAAAAAGATATGGGGGTAATACATTAATTGCTACAGAATACGCTATATTGAGGGCATGGTCCAATTATGAAGGAAAACCAATTTATCAATTTTTTAATAAAAATCCAAAAATAAATATAAGAATATTGGCAAATGTTGTTGGTGGTGGTGCACATTCAAAAGGTAGAAGCATAAATATTCAGGAATTTTTAGTTTCTCCAGATACAGATAATTTACCTTTATCCATCTTTGTTGCATCGTATATACATAAATTATTGGGAAAGAGATTGGAATTGTTGGATGATAAATTTTTATATGGAAGGGATGATGAAGGTGCATGGACAACGTCTCTTGAAGACGAAACAGTATTTAATATAATAAAAATGGTTTTTGATGAAGTTAAGATGGATTATAATATAAAAATTGATCTTGGAATTGATTTTGCCGCAGATCAATTATATAAAGACAAATCCTATAGATATAAAAATAAAGTATTTTCTAGAGAAGATCAGATAAGATATGTAAAGTTTCTTATAGATACATATGATCTATTTTATGTTGAAGATCCATTATATGAAGAAGATTTTGAAGGATTTGCAGAAATAAATAATAGTACAAAGAGCTTAATTATTGGAGATGATCTAACTGTAACAAATATAGAAAGAATAAAGAAATCTTTAATATATAAATCAATTAAGGGTGTTATAATAAAACCAAATCAGATAGGATCTGTTGTTAAAGCATATGAAGCTGTAAAATTTTGTAAAGAAAATGGTCTTATACCAATATTATCTCATAGATCTGGAGAAACTGAAAGTAATATACTATCTCATTTAGCAGTTGGATATGAGGTTCCATTTGTAAAGTTTGGAATTATAAATGGAGAGAGAATTGCAAAATTAAATGAATTAATTAGAATATATGAAAGTCTAAATAAATAACTTAAACCATTTTTTATATTCTCCAGGTACTTCAATTAATCTTAAATTAATTAATGTATCTAGAATTCCCCAAAGGTAATTTTCTAATTCAAATGCTTTTACAAAATCTTTTTTCTCATAAAAATATTTTAAATCTTTATAATAAGATATAAGGAAATCTTCGAATCTATTATCTAAAAATTTTATATTCTTAAATATTAATTCCAATTTTTTATATTCTCTATCTAAATAATAAAAGAATTCCTCTTTATTTATTTCCATTTATATAATTTATTTAAAATTTTAATAAATGGATCTTATAGATATTTTATCTAAATTTAGTATTGAAGAAATATTATATTTTGAAGAAAATTATGATTTACAATATAGATATTTAAGATTTTTATATAAAAATATAAAAAATCGGGATTTATTTTTGAGGCTCATTGTAATAAATTCTTTATTAGCATTTCAACTATCATATAAGGGAGAAAAATTCTGGAAAATATTTTCTATATATTTCTCTAAGCATAATGACGATATATATAACAATTTTTTATCTTTTATAGATTTATATAATAGAAGATATAAAGAAATAAAAATAAAAAGATTGAATAGAATTTATAATTGGATTAAAGACAAAGATTTATTAATTTATAAAGATGATTTAGTTAAATTTAATTCAGAAATTGCGAAAGTAATGGGACAAAATATTTATGATAAGACGATAGTATTTTCAACAAAAATTTATGGTTACGGATTAAGAATTATTGGATATAAAATAATATTCCCATTTGAAATATTTATACCAATAGATAATAGAATTGGAAAAATTAGCAAAGATAAAAATTATTGGATAAAATTATCAAAAGAAATAAATATACCGTTACTACATATAGATTCTTTAATATGGATTACTATGGGATTGAATAATGATAAAATAGAGAGAATAAAAAATCGAGAGTTTAAAAATAAAATTAAATTATTAAAAAATTATTTAGATAATATTATTAATAATTAAAAGGCCATCTGTAACATATAATATATCTCTAGCAATCTTTTCCTCATTTATTAATTTTGAATCAAAATCCGATCCAATTTTTCCATTTCCAATAGATATTTTTTCAGTTGGGGATAATAAATATTTATCATATTCTAATATAAATTCTTCAGATTTTTTTAATAAATATCCTAAATATATTAATTGATTTAGACCGTAAATTTTATTTTTATCACTCAAATCGTTAAAATTATATATATATAAATTAATATTATTCTCCATTAATTTTATTTTATTATCCTTTATTAATAATGTAGCTTGCCAATTCTTTTTATAATCTTTATAATTTGATGATGTTATTGTTTTATTATTATATTCCAATACCATCTTTTCCTTTTCCTTTTTTATTGTTACCTTGCCTTCTTCCAAAGATAACTTTATCCCTATACCTAATATATCCATAAATTATTTATAGAAAGTCAGATATAAAAAGATTATAAAAATTTATTAATTAATCTATATATATGCCGCCGTAGCTCAGTTGGTAGAGCAGCCGGCTGTTAACCGGCAGGTCGTGGGTTCAAGCCCCACCGGCGGCGCTATTTATTATAATATTTATATAATAGTTCTCTATTTGCTTCTAGTTGTATATTTTTAATATTTAAGTAATCTGCAGCAGATAAAAACTTTGTACCATAATTTTTTCCAATTTCATTTAAATTATCTAAGATTTTCTTATAATTTAAAGATCTAGCCATATGATGGTCAATTATTATTTTACTAACTTTTGTATTCTCTAACAAATTCTCAATATTTTTATAAAATATTTCGTTATATGAAATATCCCATTTTATATGATAAAAAGGAGGACCAGATAATATTATAAAATCTGGATTCTTTTCTATTATATAATTCAATGTATAGTTTGTTAGAATACCTTGAATATCTGATCCAAAAAACAAAGACGTATTTTTGTATTCTATATATGTACCAATTACATAACCCAAAACTGAATTTTCTATTCCATGAAATAGTGGAGAAGATATTTCTATATAAGTATTATTAAATTTGAATGACTTACTATCTCCAATAATTATTTCAGATTTACCTTTTATTTTTTCATATACTGTTTTTCCTCTTCTTCTTTGAGAATTATTTATATAATTATTAAAATCCTTTATAATTAACTTTTTATTATACAATATCTTGAAATGTTCTTCCTTTGGATTTGGACAGTGATCCCAATGATAATGTGTAATAATTATTAAATCAACATCTTTTGATAGTTCAATTATTTCTTTTTTCTTGTTTTTTAATTCTTCTAATTCAATTCTATGTGGCTTTAGATTATACCTATAAGGAGCAATTGCAATAGATGGATCTATAAATATCTTAATATCAGTTTTAACAATTGTTGCCATGGATCTTGTTGAAAATGAATCATATGCAATTGGTATTATTATCATTAAAAATATTAATAAAAAATTAATAAACAGCTTTTCCTATTTCTTCAATAAATTCCTTTTCAAGATATTCAAATGCATTTGTAATTTTTGATGGATTTATTCCATATAATTTAATTATTTTATTGTCATCTATTTCAAATATAAATCCAGAATATTCTTTATATTTTCCATTTATAATTTCAACAACCTTCTTTACAAATATTTCTCCAGGTATTTTTGTATATTCCTTTAATTTACTTCCCATCCCTTCTTCTCCAGTTTTTATAGTATCTGGAAATAGTGCTATAATTCTTCTACCATTGCTATCAAGTAGTTGATCTTCAGCATGTGCTTTAAGAGCAGCTTTTGTTTTTTGGTATTCCTGATCCCAATCTTTTCCTCTATAAAATGCAGATATTGACACCATATAAATTGTATCTAAATAAAGGTCATTTTTTTCTAGTTCATTATCCATTTTTTCTATAGACTTTACATTTATTTCATAAGATTTATCAATCATTTCAGTTGTATAATTCTTAAATTCACCAAGATAAGGATGTAAAATTCCAATATTGTAAAATACCCATTTGACTATATATCCTTTATTTACATATTCTTTTATTTTTTCTATTATCTTTTTTCTATCTTTATCATTTGTTAAATCTCCAACTACATAATCATTTATCTTTCCTTCATTTTTCATATCAATTAATACATTTTCTTTTCTTCCATTTCCAACGACAATATATCCATTTCTTTTTAATTCTTCCGCTAATAATTTTCCAATTCCGCCAGTAGCTCCTAACAAAAATATGACTTCTTTCTTTTCTTCATTCATCATAATATTATCAAGGCTCATATTGATAATAAATTATCGATATATTCTAAAATTGTATTTTTAATATCATCTCTTTTTAAATCATTAAAGAATTTTTCAATTGTTCCATTTATATTTTTATCTACTTTACTTGAATATGTATAAATTATTTGTCCATTATTATATAAAAATCCAGTTAAATAATATCCCTTTTCTTCATATTCTTTTATATTTGTTGTATATATTAATTTTGGATATTTTTCATTATTTTCCTTTCTTTTATATTCAAATGTATAAATTTTACAATCCAGATTATTTAACGTACATAAATTTTTGAAAAATTTTTCAGAATATTTTGGTAGCTTTAATTCTAATGTTTTATCTTTCGATCTATGTCCAATAATTGTTGTGTATAAATTATTTTTACTATCTTTATGTATAAATGATGAAGCAAAACCAGAGATTTTTATCCCATGGTTTTCCCATATTTTAAATATTTTACTCGAAGTTGGCAAATATATAACAAAATCTGCAGCTACAGGTATATCTTGTTTTAAGAAATGATAATAAAGTTTTTTGGCAATTCCTTTGTTAGAATTGTTTTTATCTGCAACAGTGTAAAGATTATACCATATTCCATATTCAAATATCCAATGAGATAATCCATTTATTTGATCATTTTCTATATATAAAAGAATAATATCTCCCTTGTCCAATAATCTTTTTACATAATTTTCTTCATAAATTTTATATGAATTTTCTCCCTCATCTTCAAAATCAAAATAAAATTTATTTTCTTCAATATTTCTTCTAATAAATTCTACAATATTCTTTATATCATCATAATCAGCCCTTTTAATATATTCATTTATAATCATGATTATTACATATTAAAGGAAAGGTATATATAGTTAACAGCGTTATATATACTCCAATATTTTTGCAGTTTTTTCATCCATATAATATGCTTCTATCCCCATATTTCTTAATCTCTTAGCAAAGTATCTAGATAATATTCCTTTTTCGCATATTAATAAATATTTATTACCCTTTTCAAAATTATATTTAGAAAATTCTTCGTATTTAACAATTATTAGATCTTTTTTATCTGGAACTTTTAAATTGAATTCTTCAATATTTATATTATTAATTTCTCTAATCTTTTCAACCTCTTTATCAAAATCTATATTTAATTTATTTAGTTCAGAAATTACTATATCAATTTTTGGTTTTGTTATTGAATGATTTTCAATTTTATATATATCTGGTGCTCTTATATTATATATACCAATTTTCTTTGATAAATCCAATATTTTGCTTTTACTGAATTCAATTAATGGTCTTAATATTAAAATATCTACAATGCTATCTAATACTTTTAATGAGTCAATTGTCTGTGAGGAAACCTGTCCCAATGATTCTCCAGTAATTATAAAATCATAATTATTTTTCTTTGCAAATTTTTCTGCAATTTTATACATTATTGCTTTAAATAATATTTGTTTATATCCTTCTCTTACATTAGATAAATATCCTATATCTAAATCATATACATATAATTTTGAATTTGGAAAATATTCTTTCAATTTATTATATACATTATATACATATTGTAAATAAATATCTCCAGCAATATTAATAAATAAGAAATCAATTTTTAATCCTCTCTTTGAAATAATATATGAAGCTAATGATGAACTAGATCCACCAGAAAATAATAAAATTCCCTTACCTTCAGATACTTCTGGTAATCCGCCGGGTCCCTTAATTATTCTATCATAAATAAATGTATAATCCTGATGAATTTCAATATATAATATTTTTTCAGGATCTTTTACATCAACTTTTAATTTATATTTATTTAAAATTTCTTCTTCAATAATTTTATCAACTTCTAAAGATTTATAAGGAAAGTTTTTATCAATTCTTTTTGTAAATATTTTAAATCTATTAATATTTCCAACAAAATTATTAAAAAATTCTAAAGATTTTTTTATATTTTCTATAGATGTCTCAAAATAAATAGCTGGATATATATTTTTTATTCCTGGAATATTTCTTAGTATATTTATCCATTCATCTTTATAATTCCATATTATTATTCTACCTCTTTTATTTTCTATTTTATCAAAATTTATTCTATTTTTGACATTGTCTATTAATATATTTATCATTTTTTTCTTTATTTTTTCAGATTTTGTCCATATCTCATCAATACCAATCAATATGCAATTATACATAAATATTTTTATTATAAGAAATTATTATAATGTTATGTTAATATTATATTCAAAATATTTAT
>Ga0208548_100629_pt1 | contig 13303 bp, 15 predicted proteins | sample ECH_Chost_MetaG_FD_187133 | JGI IMG/M metagenome (GOLD analysis project Ga0208548, IMG submission 187133) | Hot spring microbial mat communities from Yellowstone National Park, Wyoming, USA - ECH_C host_MetaG (SPAdes) (version 2) | ecosystem: Environmental > Aquatic > Thermal springs > Hot... | reverse complement strand
GTTGAGCATTGAGCACGAGCCGCCCGAAAACGCGGTCATGTTCCTGGCCAGCGTTGATGGGGTTTGGTACTGGGTCACCCTAGCTATAACCCTAGCCTCACTGATCGCCGTAATGCTGGTTAAGGGCGGGCCCCTGATCCCCATTAGGTACCTACTGGGCGCAGTGAGCGTTCTATTCATGCCTGGTTACTCAATGGTGGAGGCCCTATATCCAAGGGGCGATGAGTTGGCCCCCCTCGAGAGGCTAGCCCTATCAATAGGCCTAAGCCTAGCCGTCGTGCCGCTGATTGGCTTAATGCTGAACTACACTCCGTGGGGGATCAAGCTAATACCAGTCGTCGCCAGCAACGCGGCCCTAACCATTGCACTGCTCACCGCGGCGGCATTGAGGAAGATGAGGTACGCCTCAACACCTGGGGATTGCTTCACTTGAATTAAGTTTATTAAGTCTGTCAAGCCGCCTCAATCAATGCCCAATACTCGCAGTGACGCTGGTCCATCGCTAATGGCGCTTGGCTCAGCCCTAGCCGTGGTGGGTTACCTTGAACCCGGATTAACGCCGCTAATGGTGCTTGGGGTGGCCGTCTTCGTCATAGGCATGCTGGTGCAGTGGGATGAGGGGGCCATGGAGCAGACCATAGTGAACCTAGCCTCTGCAGCCTGGGAAAACGTCTCAGCCCTGGTGGAGGCCTCCGGTGTTGTCAACAACGGCATCTACCTGCCCTCAAGCGCCGTGGGGGGCGAGCCAATGGTCCTTGTCCCATCAACGCCGGTCGCAAGCCTAGGCAGCATTAAGATTATTGGCAAACCCCTGGCCATCTACGGGCAGGGGGCAACGGGGCTACTCCTAGACTCCCCAGGCTCCAGGGCTGTGGCGGCGTGTAGGGGGGTTATTTCAAGCGACCTCGAGGCCTCACTGAGGAACTGCCTGGTTAGGGAACTTTCACTGGCTAGGGGGGTGGCTGTGACTGAGGGCGAGGTTATTGGCATTAGGGTTGAGGGGGCTAGGTTAATCGACCTATACGGAAACTCAACCATCAAGGCCGTGTTAGGCTCAGCGGTGGCTTCCATAGTAGCCTCAATAGCCGCCGAGGCTCTTAACAGGCCAATTGCCATTCAGAATGAGGCTAGGGATAGGGGTGCATTATTGGTTAGATTAAGGGTGTTGGGCAATGCTTAAGGACGCCTTAATCACCCAGCTAACCCTAACCGGAGTGTTGACCTCCTTCCTCTACTACCTGGGGGTTCGTTCACTGGACATTTACCTATCCCTATACACCATAATATACCTAACCAGCATGCTACTAGCCGAGCCAATACCGAGGAGGGTTAGGCTAATACACAATGCAGTCTCCATAGCCCTAGTAGCAATCTTTGCATACTTCGCTGCCCTGAGGATAATGGCAATATTAGGTGTCTCATTATGAAGCCTAATCTAACCTACCCAACCTTAGTGTTGATCATCATAGTAGTGGCCCTGATCATGGTCAAGCCCACGTTTAAGGCATCCACGGAGGCGGGTCTAGTTAACCCAATCACAGCCAGGCAGATCATAAACATTAATGAGGTTAATGAAAGCCTCACGCTGATTAACTCAACTCTAGGCAACCTAACCAAGGCTAAGCTGGTTTCCATCATAGGCTTCATAAACGCCAGTAGGGCAGCCTACTCCAACGGCCAGGCACCACCACTGAATACTAAGGCGTTAAGTGCACTAATCAACCTAGCTTCCTCAAGCAACTTAGCCATCCCATATAATGTGCCATTAATCAACACGTCGATGATAGGTGAGTTAATACTGAACAGCACCGGGGCGCAGGGCCCATTAGGCCACAGTGCAAACGAAACCCAAGCGTTACCGAACGGAACATTAACAGTGCAGGGCCTATTAGGCCACAGTGCACGACTACTGCTAGCGGCCCAGTACATGACCATTGCCCTAGGTAACTCAACCCTAAGCCAATTAATCAGTAAACTAACGTCAAGCAGCAGCGCCACGAACACCAGGTTAACCATAAACCTAACCGATAACTCAGCCGCAGTCGGCTCAACCATAATGGCCTATGGTAGGTTAACCCTACCCAACGGCACGGGGCTAGGGGGTCAGTCAATCCTGATATCGATTAACGACGGGATAGCCACCTCCACCACGACGAACTCCACAGGCTTCTACGCCGTCAACATAACGCTACCCTACATCTACGTCAACGAAACCTCGGTTAAGGCACTCTTCATACCAGTCAACAAGGGGCTGGCTGGCTCAACGGCTGAGGCCACGATTAGGTTGCTCTTCAATGAGACTAGGCTGGTGATTCATGTTAACGGCACCATCGTTGAGTGGGGCGACTACCTTATGATTTGGGGTAATGTAACCGGTGGCAATAGGTCAATCACCGTTAGGGTTGGTGGGTTAAGCCTTAACGCAACTTCCATAAATGGCCACTTCAACTTAACCATACCAACCTCAGTGCTAAGGCCAGGTAACCTAACCCTCCTCGTCTACGTTAAGCCGAACTTAACCTACTCCCCGGCTGAACGCGCCCTGAACATCACGGTGGTTGGGGTTAGGCCTAGCATTAGTCTAAGCAGCACAATGCTCCTAGCCGGTCTCACGGGCGCCATACGCATAAGCATTGAGCCACCGGTTAAGGGGAACCTAACCCTACTGGTTAACCTAGGCCCACTGAGAAGGACTGTGGTGATTGATTCACCTAATGTGACCATACCCATTAGGGTGCCCTTAACCCTAGGCATGGGGTTCACCATACTCAACGTAACCATAACCCCAAACCCACCCATTGAAGGGGTAGCCGCAACCGTGAGGGTGCTTGTGATTAACCTAGCCCAACTAGCCATACTGGCCGCCCTAGCCCCAGCAGCACTAGTCGCCGTTAGGCTAACAAGGGGGGTTAGGCATGGAGCCCCAGTAACCCAAACCCCAGTGGCCGTTACAGTTAAGGCCGTTGCCAAGTCCCTTAGGCAACCCATCCCCTCAGCCAGGTTAAGCGACCCAAGGGTTAAGGCAATATTAGGCTCCCTCGCCAAGGCAATAACTGCGGTGGGCACGGCCACTGGGATAGCCTTTGGCGGCGGGTTAACGCTTAGGGAATACCTAGCTTTAGTGCGTGGTAGGCTCACCAATGGTGAGGTTGTTAGGGGGCTCAATGGGCTCATTGCCCTAGCCGAGGAGGCCCTCTACTCACCGAGGTTACCCACTGATAGTGATGTTGAGGCTGCGTTAGGTTACCTGGCCATGGTGATTAGACAGTGAGGATCCTAGTAATAGCCATTACCCTGTCCATCCTCCTAGCCCTAGCAGTGATCTACCTATACCCCTACCCAGTCCCCTACAGCCCAAGTAACCCAAACTGGGATGGCTACTCCAAGGCAGCTTCAATCTGCCTAAGGCCAGTCTATACGCCCTGGGGATTAAACAGCAGTAGGGCAGTCTTCATAATACCCCTCGTCAACCTACCTAAGGCATATGTCAATGGGCTTAGAGGCATGCTGGCAAGGGGTGGTGTGGTTGCGGTGCTCTCCAACTCACCCACCGCCAATGGCCTACTAAGGGAACTGGGTGTTGATGCGTCCATCACGGGCCTGGTGATCAAGGACCCCCTCTTCAACTCCCTAAACGAGCACTTCCCAATAGCTGCAGTGAGCAACTATAGTCCATTAAACGTAACGGCAGCCTTCATAACCCTGGACAACGCCACGGTGATTAGCCCGGGAAATGCCACTGTGGTTGCCTTAACGGGCTTAAGCAGCATAGCAGGTAGTGAGCCAGGTCCATTCCCGGTGATGGTTGTTGTAAGGGTTGGTAAGGGTTACGTGGTTCTCATTTCAAGCCCAGGGGCATTCATGAACTCGCTGCTGGGTTACGGGGGCAACATGATGCTGCTTAGGGAGTTATGCAATGGTTCAGCCGCATATTTAATTCCATCACTGGGTGGTGGGGTTCAGTTAACCCTCAGGATGTACATAGCGTACCTACGCCACTACGCATCACAGTACCCAGCCAACTACGCCCTCTCGGCGGCGCCCATGGTTCTACTATCCTTAACGCTATTTTTAAAAAGGCGGAGGTAAGGGCATCGTGTGGTTAATGCCGCCGAGGTGGCTAGGCGAATTGAGGAGTACGTCAACAGGGTCTTCATAGGCAACCCAACGGTCGTCCACACAGTCATTGCGGCATTACTAGCAGGGGGTCACATACTGCTCCTCGGCCCCGTGGGGAGCGGCAAAACTACCCTGGCTAAGGCGCTGGCTAGGGCCATTGGTGGTAGCTTTGGGAGAATTCAGGTAACCAACGAAACCCTCCCATCAGATATAGTTGGCTTCGCCATTTACACGCCCAGCGGCGAATTGAGGATTAACAAGGGGCCGGTATTCAACAACGTGGTGCTCCTTGACGAGATAAACAGGGCTCCGGCCAGGACCCTCTCGGCCCTGCTTGAGGTTATGCAGGAGGGGCAGGCGACAATTGAGGGCAGGCCAATACCGCTACCAAGGCCAAACGTTATAATGGCCACGATGAACATTGTTGAGGTTGCCCTAGGTGCAACCCACTCACTCCCCCCAGCCCTATTGGATAGGTTCATGGTAAGCCTATACGTGGGCTACGCAAAACCCGAGCATGAGGCAGCCATAATAAGGGGTATTGATACTATTGAGGGTGAGGTCATGGGGGATGGCTCAATGATCAACGGCATGCTTGATGCAGTAGCAGGCGAGGTTAAGGGCGTTTACATGGACGACTTAGTGCTGGGCTACATGATGAACATAGTTAATAGGGTCAGGGCGGATAAGAGGGTTGATGCACCAATAAGCACAAGGGCCCTGGTAAGCATGTTTAAACTGGCAAGGGCAATGGCACTAATGGCGGGTGCGGACTACGTAATACCCGACGACGTAAAGGCAGCAGCATACCCAGCGTTAATGCACAGGATACTCATCAAGCCAGAGTTCAGGGAGTCAGTAACAGCAATAGACATCATAAACGACGCCCTAGCAAACACCGAACCACCAATATATATTGAGCAACAAGTCTAAATAGAAGATAAATATATAGATTAATTAATTTAAGTAAGGCAAAAACAAAAGGAAATTGTTTTAATCTATCATTAAACTTTATGAGCACCCTCACCCCCTCCTTAGTGCTATTATTGCGGCTATTGCTGCTATGACTCTGGTCTCCTTCCCGCCCTAAAGGGTTCCCCGAGGTCTTGGGGGTTACGCCCCTTTACGGGCGATGCTCGGCCTCCGCGTCGCGGACGCCCCGGCATTGCGGGAGAAATCGGCTCCCGCTCCTCATTCTCCAAGAATTGACCGGGAGAGGACATTAAAGGGGAATAGCATTCCTAGGCGTTATACCAACACTAACACTATTAAGCACAATGCTAGGCTTAATACTCGGCAAGTTAACTCCAGTCCCATTAACCATAGGGGCCGTCGCAATGAACAGGAGCACGCTCAAGTACGCGCCGCTAATACGCATAGCCTAACAGGCCCATACGCCACCAATGTTATTAAGGGCATTATGGCGGTTTTAACGCGTGAAGAGGGTAATATGCTTATCTGGGCCTGACGGTTCAGGTAAGAGCACATTAGCTAGACTACTGGCTAAGCGCCTATCCAGCAATGGGCGGGTTAAGGTATCTTGGCTAAGGGGATCTCATACCGCAGCTTCGCTAATGGCCAGGTTCCTATCGCTGTTCAGCAACATGAGGGGGCCGGATAACCCATACTACGGGATATCGATACCCAGTAGCTTAAGGCCGCTGTGGTGGTTTTTAGAATTCGTATCAATGCTGCCAAGGTGGTTCCTCCAATTCCTAATACCAGGTACCTACGGGGTGGTTGTGGGCGAGAGGGGGCTCCTCGACTTCCTAGTCTGGGTCTGTGTAACCACCGACGTGGGCTTCCTAGGCAGCCTGTGGGGTAGGGCTACACTAGCCTTGGCCACTAGGTACTGCAGGAACGTGCTAGTGACCGCCAGCCCCAGGGAGCTGGTTAGGCGTAAGGGCAGCGAGCCAACGGCTAAGACAATACCAAAGCAGTGGGTTATCTACAGGGCATTATCAAGGGAACTAGGGCTAATGACCATAGACACGACCCATGAGGCACCATCAGAGTCACTGGCTAAGTTAATTAATGAATTGATGGTAAATTAAACGCTAATCTGACCTCCTCCCCGCCCTAAAGGGGCGAGGTTTGTCGTTCGTTTTATCACATGGCGGTATTGGTAAATGGGTTAACCCCAAGATTTCAAGAGGTCTTACCCCTCAGGGCGAGGAGCTTGTCTAAGTTTTCAGTAGCTTATCCTTGTGATCCTATTGACCAACTGTATCATGAATCTAGGGTCGTTAATCCGCCTAATGCCCTGTAGGATTGATGGCGTGTACTGCGTATTGCCGATTACCCTGCTTAACAGTTTAACCGCCCAGTAGCCTATGGGTAATTTGTATGGGAGCCTTAATTGCCCCTCAATGGACAGCAGCATGGTGTTGAGCGTTAAACCAAGGGCATGTATGCACTTTAACCTAGCACATAGTTTAAGTGAATCATCATTTAGCCACTTGAAGACCATGGCTGAGTCGTTGAGAGTCACTATACCCTCCTTGTAAACTGCGTGAAGCACAGTTAGAGCCACCTCGTAATCCTCATTAATGCCGGTCACCCTAACGCCGTTGAAATTTGCCTCAACCCTTGAGTTCAACAGTTCCTCGCCTCTAATGTAAACCAGGTTGGCTGCTGATGGGTGCGTATATAGATCGACGTTAATGCCATTTTTAATCAGCGTTATGGTGTATGGTTCATGTACAATAACCCTGTAGCCAAGAACCATGAGCCTTGAGGTGGCTAGCGGCGCTTGGCTGCTCTTAACTAGAACGTCAACGTCAGCCGGCACGTAGGTAACGGGCTTAATGAGCTTTATGAAGGCGTGCTCTATGCTGCCTAAGGCATCCTCAACCTCAGCAACAATATTAGTGATCCTCCTTAAGCCATCCTCCTGGGATGCCCTTAACTCACCATCATGGTTAGTGACCCTGAGCACGTGAAGGAGGACCTTATTCAACCTGGCTAGCTCAATAACATCAGGCCCTAGGTTAATCGGCTCATCAAGCACCACAGCCCTCGCTAGGCTAAGCATCACATTACCCGACATGCAACACACCTCGACGAACCCTAATCAACGTTAGGCACAGCTTTAAAAGCATTAATAAAATAACAATACCAACCCAATGTACACGATAACCATCCCTAAGAGGCCAGCTGAGGAGCTTAAAGGGAGGAGCATTGAACCGGAACCCTACTTAATAGGCTAGTTTCAAGGTACTTGGGCCTGGATCCCGAAATCACGGCTGAGGCTCATGTTGAGCTTGCCTTGAGGCTTCTTGAGGAGGGTAAGGAGTTAGTGGATAGGGATCCTGTTAGGTTAGTGAAAAGCTTTACAAGGCTACAGAGGAGGCTGTTAAGGCATTGACTATTCATTACAAGTTAGATACAGTGTAGATACAGTGCATAATAAGGTTGATGAGAAGGATAGGCGGACTGTGGCTGAACTGGAGAAGGCAGTAGAGGCAATAAGCGAGAGGCTTGGTAAATGGTTTAGGGTGGCTTGGGATGAGGCAAATTACCTACACGTATGGGGATTCCATGAGGCAAAACTAGACGCAAATGCCATTAAGGTAAGGCAATCAAACATAGAGAAAATAATCGAGAATGCCCAAGAGATTATCATGAGCAGTATACATTAATACCCATTACTCTTGAGACCTATTAATTAATACAAGACTAAGATTCAAGGCGAGGGCACTAACTGACGTATCTTTAAGCGGCATTGGTGGAAGAAGTATGAAAGCCTTTAAATTACGGTAAGCCTATAAATACCGCTGTGGTATTATGAGCAGTAGGATTGGGGACCTAATCGCAGCCATTCATGGGGAGACCGTGCCCTTGGAGATCATGGGCCTTAAGGCCCACTTTAGGGATAGGGAGGGTGAAGCAGAGAGGATCTTCCTTGAGTCGGAGCGTAGCCGCGGCGCCACATTCATCTATGGACCACGTGGTGCAGGTAAGCCGACGCTCATGAGGTTGATGGATGAGGGGTTAGGGAGGTAGGTGGTTTTGAGGAGGTCTTCAGCACGCTCACGGTATTTCCATCTCAAGCCTTATACGGTCAACGACGTACTCCAGCCCTAAGGCACGCTGCATCTCAGCACCCTTCACGACTGCACATGCGAAGCTAACCATTTGCACTAAGTCGTCGCCAATCTTCTTAGTTAACACTGTGGCAATATCCTTTCTACTATGGGTTATGGCAAGTGACACTAAGAAGTAGGCTATTGCCGGTATAGGTGCCTCTAAGGAAAAGTTTATGAATGATTCCGCTAGAAGCACGAGCGAATACTTCACGTTAGTGTCCTCCTGCTCACAGGCAACCCTATGTAGTAAAGACGCTAACATACCATAAGCACCGCCAATTGCAGTAAGCAACTCATTGATATCATTGACATCCTCTAATTCCACCTTCAATTCCTCAACCTCCTCAGGCTTTAACAAGCCATACCGCCTTAATACTTCCATAAGTACGAATAAAATGCCCTTAAGTACCTGCTCCTTATTCTTCATCTGAAATAGTCTAAATCCTGAATCACATCCATTATAAGCTCCTTAGCATTATTATAATAATCATCGACATTAAGTGTTCCACCGACCAAGTCTTTTTCAAAATCCTTTTAACTTAGCGAACCCCTTACTATATAAGCAATTAGGTTCCTAACCGTATCGATAACATCACTAAGTATCCTATTTAACCCATTAATGTTGACGTCTAATGCAGAATCTTGCATATTCACTCTATATCCCTATACAGCTTCAGGTTTAAGACTGATCCCGTGCACTTTACGTTACCCACGTCTTCGCTACTTAAGACTTGTGGCATTATTAGGGTGCTATATCTGGTCTATACCAGTTTGGCGTGTTTATCCACATTATGCCCAGTGCCACCACCGCCCTTACGCCACCCACCAACTGCCTAACCCTCCCCAGTAGCCTTAGGCCTATTAGGTAGGCCACTAGGGTTAGCCTCCTGGAGAGCATAAGAGTCAGCACCTCTAGTGCAGCCTGCCTAATTGCGGCCAGTAGGCCTGGGGACTCAACAACCCCACCCCTCCTAATAAACAATATCACCGAGTCCATTAGCCCCCTCCTCAGCGGCGAAACCCTCCACCACACACCCAGCCTAATGGCCCCAGTCCTCAATACAGGGAGGATGTGAGGGTTGATTACCCCAAAGCCTACTGACCAAGCACTCACCCACCAGTGTGGTTGCAGCCTCGCCAATACCCTTCAACGCCATTTTACAGCAACCGTACCAACCCTTTAAAACAATTACCCCAGAACCCGCATAATCAACGTGAGAATGGGGTTAAGATGACCCTTAACCGCCTTGGCGCATCCGTAATCAGCCTCCTCGGTATTGGCTTAACAAGCAGCATGACCAGGGTGAATAGGAGTAATGCTGCTAACTGCGGTAGAGGCCAGGTTAATGCCGGGTCACTCATGGCGTATAGCACCGCTGAGACCATTGGGGTTGCTAGGGATAGGGCAGTCACGGCCCCCATCCTCCACCCCCACGGCCTATTGTTAAGCCAGTAGAGGATCAGAGTCAATGTTACGCCTACGTAGTTTGCAACCACCACTGCGTAGAGGTGCATTAAGTGGGCTAGGGCTATGAAGGTTAAGACGCTTGCAACTGCACCCACTGCGCTCCTCTCCACGGCTAACCAACCCTTCCCAGTGGCCCAGTAGTACATCATGTAGACTCCATCAACCACTGAGGCTGGTGTGGTGGCGAAGAGGAGCATTAAGTATGGCACAGCCGCCGTATAGGCTCCATTGATTACGTGTAGGATTGGGGCCAGTGGGGTGAGGAGTATGGTAGTTAGGGCTAGTATTGAACCGACAACCACGTAACCCCTTGAGTAATCCTTAGCCAGGGAACCCACGTCAAAGCTCACTGCATAACCGTGGCTAGCCACGGTACCGAATACGGCGCCAACTGAACCTGCGAAGTTACCCACTAAGCCGATTATGTTCAGCGTTAACCCATATATCCCGGATGCCGATGGGCCGAGGAGTTTAAAGACTAGGTAGGCCATTAGTGTACCTGAAATACCCCCTAGGTATGCGGCTAGCCAGTACTGGAAGCCCATGTTAATGTACTCCTTGATACTAGCCCTAATTAGGCCGTAGCCTGTCCTTAAACTTGGCCACTGCCTAACCTTGCTTATGTAGTATATGGCTATGGTTAATTGCCCTATTAGGTATGATACTGCTATTGCGTAGACGTTCCTAAGCACCACCATTAACGCTATTTCAATAACCCTGAAGACTATGCCACCTAGAATTGACCCGATACCCTGGGTGGCCACTGCGCCCACTACCCATAGGTGGAAGTTCAGCGCACTGATTACGCCCTGTATTAGGGTGTAGATTGCCCACACTGCAACTATGCCCGTTAACCACGCTGGCACTCCATCCCTTATGAAGATTGGTATTAGGGCTAGGCCGGTCACGGAGTAGGCTAGGGTTAGGGTTAGGGAGAGGGCGAACATTGCCGAGTAGTGGGCGTAGACGGTGCCACCCCTGGCGTGATTCATGGCGCCCTCCCTGGCTATGGCGTTATCTATACCGAAGGTTGGGAAGAATAGCCCAACTGTTGACAGTAGGGCTAGCATTGCGTTGTAGTAGCCGTACTGGGTTAGGGGGATGAATCTGGTAAGTAGTATTATGTAGGCTAGGGCTAGGGCGTAGCTAATCGCAGCGGATGCGTAGTTGGTTAATACTCCAAGCAGCGGCGACTCACTGATTAGCTCCCCCATCAGGGCACTTAACCAATACCCCTTATTAAGTAATACGCAATCCCACCTCCATTCTAAGGGGCAATTGCTAAACCAACACCACGGCCAATGATACCATATCGAGCCTTATCACAATGCCTTAGCAGCGTTAATGAGGGGGCCAGGTGAATGCATGTGGGTTGAAAGGCGGTGTGAGGTCAAAGCCAGGCATTAGATGCCTGCTCCTTGCCATAACTTTATAAAACCAAGTGACATGCGCCTAATTGTGGGTGAGTTCGATGATGCGCTGCTGCTTTTAGGGAGGTTAATGCCCATTGCCTTCATAGCCTTTAACCTAGGCAACACGCCAGTCCTAATAGCCTCATTGGCGCTCCTGGCCATTAACCTAGCCACCTGGGGTAGGGGGCTTGACCTTGAGTTAATCCTGCTTGGCCTAGCCATCATCGGGTTGATGCAGCCCTTAATTGGCCTAGCCCTCTCCATACCGATGACCCTCATCCTTGACTCAGCCCTGAAGGTTACCGGCAACACAAGGCCCTGGTGGGTTTACGCAACAGCCCTATCGGCATCAGCATTGGTCTCAGCGGCCTTAATCAACCCCATGCAGGCATTAAACTACGCAGCACCCCTAGCCTACGTAACCCTAACACCACTTGCAACCTGGCTCGCACTGAAGGCGTCTAGGATCAGCCTAACGCCAAGCAGGAGGCTTGAAACCATAGCCGGGGCGCCATTGGACTACGGCTTAACGTTAACCACCAGGCCGAGGATTAAGGCGATGCTTGAATTTGTAAGCAACGAAGGCTTAACCATAAACCCGCCTAAACTGGCCATAAACGGGCAGTGCACTGTTAAGGTTAGGGCCCTTTACCAACTGGGCGGCGTGAGGAGGCCTAGGCTCAGGGTTAGGTTAATGGACTCCAGGGGCCTTGTAGCCGTGGAGAGGGTTGTTAGGCACCCACCGATAACCGTGATTCCTAGGCTTAGGGCAGCGGCCGAGTACGCAACGGCAATGGTTACGAGGCTCCCCCCATGGGATGTTGGGGATGTGGAGGTTAAGGAGTACGCCCCAGGGGACCCGGTTAGGAAGGTTCACTGGAAGAAGACGCTTAAGCTTAGGAGGCTCGTGATTAAGGTGCTTAGGCAGGAGGCAGACGAGTTAAACATAGCCCTAGTACCCTACGCATCAAACAAGGAAATCCTGGACAGGGTTGGGGAGGCATTGATACTAACCATAGCTACGGCCCTACTGAGCAGTAGGGCGGTCAAGGTGTACGTGGTTGACCGGTCAACGGAACCGTTAACCATAACCCCACGAAACCTAAACGACGCCATAACAAGGCTAACGGGCACATTAAGGAACCTAAACATAAAGCCGGTGGGCGGGTTAGACGCTTGGGGCCTCCTAGACAGGATCAGGAGGGATAGGTTAACTTTAATCAACGGAATCGGGGACCCCCTAATAGTGATAGGGGAATCAACCTGGACAAGGAGCCTATGCAGGACAGATTCAGCCTGCCTACTAATAAACCCAAGAACCAACACCCAGTGAGGAGCCAACTGATCACACATGCCGTTACCAAGGCATGAAACCCAACCACCCTAACCCACCATGGCGGCAACCTTAGGTTTTGGGCCGTCAGAGTAGCAATAACATTAATACTGCTAACCATGACATACCACACATCAACTCACCAAGCCTTAAAACGCCAAGACAACAGTGACGTTGAGGTTGTGTATGTTGTCAGCGCATGTGGTGTCAAGTGGTTGGATTCATTAAATTTTGGGCTGGTAGACCACGATAATATTAATATCGGGTCTTTGGAGTCGATATTACGGTCGCTATACCTTTATTGATCGACCAACAGGGCGTGCGGGTTCATCGGGGTTTGGACTGTCAGAGCCGTGATGATAAAACGAACGGCAAACCTCGCCCTTTAGGGCGGGGAGGAGGTCAGTAATATCGCCACGACTCTATTATTCCAAAGTGTAAGGCAACTGCTTAATGCCTGAAACCATGTAGCCGCTGTGATATAACGAATGGCGAGTCTCGCCCCTTCCAATGTGGCGTTTTCAAAATCGCTGAGGGGCGGGGGGTGAAGGGGAGGGAATAAGGAGGGGGAGTTGCAGAGAGGTTCAAGCCCAGACCCCCAGGGTACGAGGCCAACCCGGCGAGGGCACTACCGCTGGACGAGCGGGGCAGCTCCGCCAGCCATGAAGCGATGAGGATGAAAGTATGGGGACAAAGAGGAGGGACTTTTTGGATTAGAGGTATTGGGGTGGGACCGTTTTTAGGTTGTTCTTCACCGCCTCCACGCTTGCCAGGAATTTCTGCCTTTGTTCCTGGTTCAGGTTTAGTTCTATTATTTTCTCGGCTCCCTTCTTGCCGAAGACCACTGGGACCTCCACGAAGACGTCCCTCACGCCGTACTCCC
>Ga0208548_100625_pt1 | contig 13360 bp, 11 predicted proteins | sample ECH_Chost_MetaG_FD_187133 | JGI IMG/M metagenome (GOLD analysis project Ga0208548, IMG submission 187133) | Hot spring microbial mat communities from Yellowstone National Park, Wyoming, USA - ECH_C host_MetaG (SPAdes) (version 2) | ecosystem: Environmental > Aquatic > Thermal springs > Hot... | reverse complement strand
TCCAGAACATAGATGGGTGGGAAAGGTTCGTTGGAAGCTTGGCCTCATCAAAAAAAGTAATAGTTACAGGCAGCAACGCAAGATTACTTAGCAAAGAGCTTGCAACATACCTGGTAGGAAGGCATATTGATTTTACTCTATTTCCATTTAGCTTCAGGGAGTTTTTGGATTATAACTCTTTTGCTATCGATGAAAGCGTATACGCGACAGAGAGCAAAGCAAAGATTATGAAATTTTTGGCAAATTATCTGCGCATAGGTGGCATACCGCTTGCGGGAAGGTTAGGAACAGCTTATCTTGCTAATCTGTATTCTGATATATTAGAAAGAGATGCGATACAAAGGTACAGTATAAGCAATACTTCTGAATTCAAACACTTATCTAATTATTTAATTACAAACTTTTCTAATGAGATAACTTCTAACAAGCTCAAAAACATAGTAGGCGTGAAGACACCTAATACAATAAGCAGATGGATTAGTTACTTGGAAAATGCTTTTCTAATTTTCAGAATACATAGATTCTCAAATAAGATAAAAGAGAGCATAAAAGCCCCTAAAAAGGTCTACGCAACCGATACAGGCATCGCCATAGCTGCATATCCAGAATCGGCAAACGATAAAGGAAGGCTAATGGAAAATGTGGTGGCAGTTGAATTGAAACGTCGCATAGAGTACTGGCACAGAGATTACCGCATTTATTATTGGAAGAACTCTATGCATGAAGAAGTAGATTTTCTTTTAAGAAAAAACAATACTACAAAAGCTCTAATTCAAGTGACTTATGCGTCAAGCAAGGAAGATATTAAAGGAAAAGAGCTTAAATCACTTTTAAAAGCAGGAAAAGAGCAACATTGCAGCAATTTAGAGGTCATAACATGGGATTTAACTGATACCCAAACCATTAACGGAAGCGTAGTAAGGTTCATTCCATTATGGGTCTGGCTGTTAAATCGCAAAACTGTATACTAATGCCCTTTGTTGTTTGCAGTTCTAGAAATATTTTTCAGCAGGTAGCTTGTCAATCAAATATAAATAAATATCTTTACCTATTTTTATAAGAAAGTGATTAGATGGCTAAGAAATTGCTAAAGCCAGATTTTAAGGTTGAAAACATTGTGGCTAGTGCAGACCTCGGTGTGGATTTGGATCTTTATGGTATAGCCAAAGCTTCTCCAGATGTTGACTATGAGCCTGAGCAGTTCCCTGGAGCGATATGCAAGATAAAGGATCCTAAATCCGCTCTGCTTCTCTTTAAGAATGGCAAGATTATATGCACGGGTGCTAAAACAGAAGCAGATATAAGGCGTGCCATAAACCAAGTTATCAAGCTAGTAAAAGATTATACAATAACCTCTTACAAATAATCAAATAGAACTGGTTTTAGTTTTTGCTAATCCTGCTTTTCCTGATATTGCTAATTGCAACCATGTATATAATGTATAATACAATTCCGAATACACTTATTGCTATTAAAACACTGGTAATGCTGTTTGCGGCTAAGCCATAATATCCAAACATGATAAGAGCTGTGTCCCAAATTACTGCGCCAGCCATAGAGTAAGCATAGAATTTCCTTTGGTTCATTAGTGCAAATCCAGCGGGAAAGTTTATAAGACCCCTAACAAGCGGTAGAAGCCTAGAAATAAAGACTGTAAAAGGCCCGTTTTTATTAAACCACTTCTCAAACGCTTCAACATCTTCCCTCTTTATTCTAAACCAGTGTAAATGCTTATAAACAAGATCTTTGCCAAGCCAATAAGCGATATAGTAGTTTATAGCCATACCAATAAAGCTGCTTATATATACGACAACAAGAGTGACGTATATATTAAGTATACCTTTTGCGGCAAAATAGCCTGTTGCCGGCAACAGCAGTTCGCTTGGTATGGGCATAGAGGCAGATTCAAGGATCATTAATATTAATATTGCAAAGTAGCCATATGAAGAGATGAAGCTGCTCAAAGCAGAATAGGTAAGGTTAAATATGCTAAACATGTCAAACATATTAAAACCTTTGACTTTAAGTTTTATAAAATAACGTGGTGCAAAAATGCGTGTGATAAGTTTCAATGGGTTTACAAATGCGCTTAAGCTGCAGCCAGACTCTTTTGATGATCTTTATCTGCTTGCAAGGATAGTGAGCCCAGGCGACATAGTAGAGGGCAGAAGCTTTAGAAGATTCCAGAACGAGATGGGTGAGAAAGGTGAGCAGAAAGAGGTTTTTGTTTCAATAAGCATTGAAAAAAGTGAGCTTGATAAGAGTGGGGAAAGACTTAGGTTTACAGGAAAGATAATAAAAGGCAAGCCGGAGGAGCTAATAAGGATAGGAAGCTATCATACCATTAATATAGCTCCAGGCGATGAAATAACAATAATAAAAGAAGAGTGGAAAGATTATATTCTTAGAAGAATAAAGCAGGCTGTGCAGGATACGCGCAAGGTGAGGTTCGGAGCGGTAGCAATCGATGATGAAAAAGCAACTATTGCAAATATACACGGCTATGGTATAGAGGTTATTGCAGAGGTATATAGTCATTTAAGCAAGAGGATGAAGGAGCAAGATTATGAGAAGGCCAAAAAGGTTTATTTTGATGAAATCATAAATATAATAAAAAATATGCGTGTGGATACTGTGATAATAGCGGGACCAGGTTTTACAAAAGAGGATTTCAAGCATTATATAGAAAGCATGCATATCACTACAGGAAAAAAGCTCTTATTTGTACCTGCAAGCGACGCTGAAAGATCTGGTATAAGAGAGGCTATGCAAAGCCCAGAGGTTGCAAAGTTTCTAGAGCATGAACAGGTAAAGAGGGAGTTTGCTTTGCTTAACTTATTTATGCAGGCTCTCCAATTTGGAAATGCGTGGTTTGGTTTAGAAAATGTAGACAAATCGTTAGATGAATATCTTGCGGGTGTGGTATTGGTTAATGATGATCTATTGATAAAGAGAGAGGTTCAAAATGTATTAGACAAAGCAGACAAGCAGAAGGTGGGTATAGAGATATTTAATTCAACAGATGAAGCTGGAATGCAGCTTGCTGGCTTCAAAGGAATAGCTTCTATAGCAAAAAGTATGCTCACTGAGGCAAGTTGGTAAGGTTTAGGGCCTGCATGCCATAGCAGTTGCTTGCCCATACAACTTCTAATTTTGCAACTCCGCCATTTAAGGTTATGGTGTTTGAATAAACCGTTGCGCTTTGTAGCTTCCATGCACTTCCGCTAAATGTGCTTATCCATACATTTGATCCAGGCTCCTCATAATAAACCTCTTCTGCTCCTGCTGTATCTATATAAACCCCAATGCTTCTGCTTGTTGGCATGTAGAAAAGGGTTGAAGAAATGCTGAACATTGAATTATATGGCGGTGTGCACAGGATATTGCCGTTTAGAAAAGAAGTAGTATAAGGAAAAGGTATAAGCTTAAATCCAAGAGCAGTGCCAGAGTACTGTGGGGTTGAGGTGTATGCATAACCATTTGGATAAGTAACCCAATATCCATTCTGCACTATACTCCAATTGTTCGGCACCAATGGTGCGTTTTGATAATTTGGTATTGCTTTGCCCTGAGGCCCAGCGGCAACAACAACTGCAAATGCTGTGGGCTTTTTTATCGATCGCGAGGTTGTAAATGAGCCGCTGTAGCTAAAGCTTTCACCGCAATATCTTCCAAGATTGGCCAAGCCTGTATTACAAGCTTTTCCTGTTATCATATAAAAGCCCTGCACTAAGGCGCCAAGGTTGTATACATTATTTGAGCCAGCTATGCATAAAGTATACATGCCCGGATATAGAAAGCTGGGTGAGCAGTAGCCATTATATTTGTAAGACCTAACCATTACTGTTATATTTGTTAAATTTATCGGCATTGCCTGTGAATTCTGTAGCGCTATAACAAAAAAAGAGTAGTGTGCGCTTGAGTTTGCATAGTAGCTAGCCAAGCTGCATGTTGGACCGCTAAAGGCGGTGCAGCTCATCGGCACAGTGCTTTGTGGGAGAGTTCCAAAATAAAAGAGAAGGCTTGCAAGTACGCCTAGCATTATGAATAGGAAGCTATAAGTGGTAAGGAACTCGATAGAAGATTGGCCTCTCTTATCCATACAAAACAAATAAAAATAGGGAGGTTAAATTTATATTATTGTATTATGGAACCTCTTTTTTCACCAAGCAAAAAATTAGGTCAAAACTTTCTCGTGAACAAGCGCGTAGCTGTAGCTGAGGCTATGCATGCATATGGCAAGGTTGTGCTTGAGATAGGTCCAGGATACGGCATACTTACAGAAGAGCTGGTAAAGAGGGCTAAGCATGTAATAGCAGTTGAAAAAGATCACTTTCTATACTCGCTGCTTTCAACAAAACTAAAGAAGAAGAACCTGGAACTTATAGAAGGTGATTTCTTTAAGGTAGAAAGCAGCCTGAAAACAAATGAGATAGACATAGTGATCTCAAACATTCCATATAATCTTTCAAGCAAGGTTATAGAGTGGCTGGCCTTAAATAAAAAAGAAGCTTTGCTCTGCATGCAAAAAGAGTTCATAGAGCATATGCTTGCAGTGAGCGGTAGCAAAAAATATTCTAAGCTAAGCGTTTATGCACAGCTTTCATTCAGCATGACAAAGCTTATGGATGTGCCTAGGGGGAATTTCAGGCCTATGCCAAAGGTTAATTCTGCACTCATTTATCTTAAGCCCAAGAATGGGGGGATAAGTGGAGATGGGCTTTTGGTTATTGGCATGTTGATGCAGCATAAGAAGAAGGAGCTCAAGAATGCTATAGTTGATTCAGCTAAGCAGCTCGGACTTAGCAAAGAAGAAGCGGCTAAGCTTGCAAGCATGCTTGCGAACAAGGAAAAACGTGTATTCAAGATGAGCCCTGATGAATTGCTTAGCAATGCAAATGAAATACTAAAGCTCAGAAAGAGTAGCTAGGCTCCTGCACTTCTTTTAGCAATATACTATTCTTAACCTCTTTTTTGAATTTATCTTCAGCTTCTTTAGAACCTTCCCTTCCGAGAAGCGCCCTATAATGCATAGGCGCAAAATATTTTGCATCTATCGCCTTTGCTGCTTCTATTGCCTCTTCAACACTCATTGTATATGTGCCTCCAACAGGAAGCAGGGCAAGATCGCATTTAACGCTTTTCATTTCATCTATAAAATCCGTATCACCAGCATGGTATATGTGCTTGCCGCCTGCATTTATTATATACCCCAACCAATTATTCCGTTTTGGATGAAAGTTAAGCCTTTCTTTCTTTACATTGTATGCATACACTGTTTCAAATTCTATTCCATTTAGATTGTATTTTTTCATAGGCTCTGCAAGAAATGTATTGAATGAAGCAAGCTTGCTCTTTGCTTCTGTAGGTGCAACAATTATTGTTTCTTTTGTTGCCACTTTCTTAATGTCATCGATGCTCAGGTGATCGAAATGTGGGTGTGTTATGAATACAATGTCTGCATCGCCAAAACTTTTGCTCAGCTTAAATGGATCTATATAAATCCTTTTCTCGCCTTCTATAATAAAGGCCGCATGTCCTATCCATTTCAAGAAGCCAAACTCCATAATACCACAGACAAAATAAAATTTTAAAAAATAAATAAATTCCCCAGAAAGTCCTTTTATTCTTCTAAAAGCCTCTTCCAAGGTCAATTTTTATAGTCTTTATAGATATTCTTAAATATTAAATGCAATAATATGTAATATAAGAGATTTGCTTGATAAGTGATCTGCTTGAATAGGTTGTTTCTCCTTGCCATCCCTTTAGTTTTGCTTATTTATCTGATTTTACTTTCGGCACCCATATTATTGCCAGGGTCAAGTAGTCGCATAGGTGGCTCTGGCTTTACCTTAACACCTTCGCTAACTCTAACTCCGATGACAAGTAGTCCAACTATGGCAGAAACATCTGGAACAACATGCGATTCGATAATCTCATATATCTATCCTATAGAATCTTTTCCTGTTTCTATAGATAATGTTCCACCCACTTATTTTTCTCTTCCTTCATGCCCATTATCTTCGCGGCAATCAGGCCCTTATGCATATTCTCCAACAGCAATTGTTAATGCTTCAAATTCTGCAAATGCAATACGGCTTCTAACCTCGCCATACCCACCTAAGCAAACTTATACTGATAGTTATTTATTTACACCTTACAACAGATTTACAGGGGGAGATGTATGCTTTTTGGCTAACACCCCGTTATATCCTACTGTAAGCTATGATATAGTTGCTCGTGGGCCAACGCCCTATGATGTTTCTATACAAAATTTCTATATACAGAACATAGGTGAGTTGGATCTTTTTAACCTCGGCTATTCTCCGCTTGTAGACAATGCTATCTCGAATGGGTTTAACACAAAGAGCTATATTTACGACCAAGTGCCCTCATACGCTCAGCACGGGCTATGGACATGGGCTGCCAAATATGCAGAGCTTCCCGGAGTAAGTCATACAACGGAAATATCATATAACTATACCCAAGTTGATACCGTAATATGCTATAATCCTAATGGCATCGTGACAAGTGTTACTACTACTTACACACCGCTAACAGCAAACATGTATGTTACCATGAGTAACCTCAACAATGCCTTTATACCTTATAATGTGATAACAGGGGAAAACAGTTACACAACATTCAACACCCCAATACTTCCCTACATATTATATAATTTTTCTATGCCTTCGCCAGGATCACTTAATTTGCCTATGTATATGAATATGTCATACGATACCTTTAGCCCGTGGAGCTACTATAAGCCTCAGAATTCGATAGAGCCATTCCCTATAGATACTGGCTCACAATTCTTTGTGAATTACAATGGTGTTTTAGCAAATAGCAATCCAAATGAAATAACCAAAATGCCTTGGATCAAGCGCAAAAAGTGGTTTAGCGAAATACCAAACCTAAATCAAGTTATACCAAATTACATAAGCCCTAGCATATCTGGCATTATATCAATAGCTGCTGCACAAAACAACTACATATATCTATTAAATTACTCAAGCTCCCAAGGTGCATATTTTCTAACAATGCTTAGGCTTATACCAAAAGGCTATTATAATACAACAAACTATCAACCTGACAGTGTTGGCAGCGCGAATAGCGAGCAGCAGTGGGAAGACAACTGGAATAGCTATTGGACTAATGTAAGTGCTTTACAAAACAGCTCTGTATATGTTGTAAAAAGTATAAATCTGGATACATTTAACAATAACGTTTTATCAACATTTCAACCTTTAAATATATCTGTTGATAATTTTGGCGACGTTTTTATAACAGGACTTATGCATGAGAAAAGAACTTCGGGTGGTCGGATTCCAGTGACAGTAACATTCTCTAAGCCGGCTCTTGCAGAAATAACAAATACACTTGTAAATAACAATTGGGCTGTGGTTTACAATTCTATTGAAACAAATTCAAATGACCAGATAATGCCTGAGATAGCGGTCTCGCCAACCGGATCATTGATATTCTTAGCAAACCAGACCGACGGTGGCTATATATATGTATATAGCAGCACTAATTTCACGCAAATTAACCAAATAAATCTCGCCTATGCGTTCTATCCTGGTGGTAGTAGTGGTGGAGTGCCTCTAGCTACGCTTAACATTTATTCCTGGCTTTCTAACGATGGCTTGTATAACCAATCTTTGTCTAATGTGCTGGACAATTTCTTTGTGAATAAAGTAACGGTATTAGATGCACCCGAATACCATCATCCTCTTGGACTTGCAGATATTAATGGCTACTTGTATGTTTTGGATGAATGGGCAGGAGATATAGGTTTCAGTTCTAGCTCCTCATGGTTTGGCTTATTTAAAACGACCACGGGCGTGTTTTTCAATATCTTAACACTGCGCGTATTAAACTCAACAGGCAGCAACATACCAATTAATCCTACACACTTCAATGATATGTATACCGTTCAGTCGTGCGGCTCACCTATCTACCAAAAAGCAACATTAAACCCTGGCACATGCTACCCAACGACCCAATATAATCCAGGAAATGTCATGTGCAGTAGCAATTGTGAATTAGTGTCTGATTCTTGTTATATTAATCAGTATTATGGTCGTCAAACTCACGTCGTTTCGGGCTATAAATACAGCTGTATATCAGCGAATACTCTATCAAGTACCTATTATAGCTTAGCGCCTCCATATTATTCTATCGGCAATGCATATCCACCATATGGTTGGATATTAGCTGCAAACGTAACCGGAGCACAGCTTAGCAACATATTATTTACCGCTCTATATTCGATAGATAAAGCTGCAAGTATAAACTTCTGTGGAGGAAATGGTGGAACACCGCCTGAATGCAACTTTAACCCTGTAAATCTTAATCCCGCAAATTATCATGGAACTGGTGTTAACTACTACAATGGTTCATACTATCCTATAGGTCCACAGCTCGATGCATTAGCTATGCACGGAAAAGATACGGCCGCAAGGACTTCTTCGGATATAAAGGTGGGTTGGGCTCCCGAATACAACAAAATAGGATTCTCTGTAAACTTCAATGATTCTGTAGATATCCTCTTTCCAAATTCTACCCCAAAGAATCCATTGCATGATATTGGTGTTTTGTTTGGACTTATTTCTGAAACGATTAAAAATCCAAATATCTATAAAGAATTAATCTTAACAAAGCTAAATGTAGAGAACTACACAAAGCTCTTCGGTGGTTTGCCACCATATAACTGCCTTACTAACTATTCATATTATCAAAACACGGTCTGTGGCTATATGCCTGGTGTTGAATATATGAATCCACCTGTTTACACAGCAGCCGATGCGTTTAAATACTTAGAGAGCCTGGGCACGCCGCAGATAATGCCCATTGAGGGTGTGGTATACTCTACATATTCTGGAAACGGTCCAAGCAGTTCGGTTTGTGGAATAAGCATAAAAGAAGCCGAGCAAAATATAACAAATGGCAATATAATAAATAGTGGCACTTGTGGGCCTATAAGTGCAAACGAAGTAGTACTTAACTCTTATAACAGCATAAGATCTTCCTCTTCCTCTCTCTCTTTTCCTTCCCCGATCGTAGAAAGCTTAAATAGCAAGCTTGCAGGTTATATACTAATTCCTTATACATATAATGTTTTAGTTTCAAATGAAGATAATACAATTTCAAATTCTTATCAGGTCTTTACCTATCAGACTGTAGGCTCTTCGTCCAATAATTTTGATTCAACAATAGAGGGTGGTGATACTTATCTTATGTATAGCAATGGTACATATTATGTGCCAAATCTCTCTGACTATGGGACAATATTGTCAAAGAATCTAATTACAAATCTAATTACTAATAGAAACTTTGCAAACATTTATGTGAATGTGACTGACCAAACAGGGCTTTACCAAACCATTGCCAACGGTTCAAAAACTGCAAGCTTTACAATAAATCAATATTATCTTGGCTCGCAGCCTGTATACGAGACAATCTCCTCTGTACCTGAAAGCGGTGTGCTTTTTGGTGAGAGTGCGCTTTCAACAATTATACCCGAGCCTTATAAAATTTTTGGCGCGGCCCTAGGTCAAGGCACGGGCTATTATTATCAGCAGTTTAATGTTCCTTCACTCATACATCTATTTAATTGGTATAAGATGGGCCTTTTCACAGATACACTTGATTTATATCTTAATCAGTCGCCACTAAATCCTTCCGGAACAACGCTTTCTTCTGGAGCTGCCGGGCCTTCATTTAACACTAGAGGATATACAAGGCTAATCTATGTACTTAATGATAGATTTAACAACACAATTTACCTTCCGATAGACGCGGATATTGCAAATATAACGCAGATAAGGCTTAACGTAAAGTCTGTTGTAGATCCATCAAATGCAAACCAAACAACACTCTACATAACAGGTAATGCAACATACTTTGATGGTGTTAAATACGTGCCTTTAGCAGATAATTCTATCTACATTTACTTCAACAACAACATAAATTATATGCAGTATAATGCATTGCTCTATCCAGTAAATGCGATACTTTGTGCATATAATAGCATGGTAAGTGGTCCATGCACACTTGCAAACCCGGCGTTTACGAGCTTATCTCAAAATGCAAATGTAATAACATACTATCCGCAGTATAATGCCTCGGGTGAATGCGGGCCGCCACCAACCCATCTATACAACCCACTGGTATATAATTGCAATATATATGGCAACGGCCTGCCAGCAACATGCAACTCGATAGTTCTACAAAGAGGTCAAGAGATAACTCAGTGGTGCATACCTTTAGCTTATAATGGTATGGGCATATGCACCTCGCAGATCGGCTTGATGGGCATAGCAACTACTGATAGTACTGGTAATTTCTCATTCACCACAAATGCGTGTGGTATAGGCACAGCATCTATAACCGCAGAATTTTACGGCTATCCATATAATGAGCCAGCAACTGTAACACAGCCTTATCTCTCAAATTCCGCAACCTTATATTACGATCTTGAGGGTAGGTATAACGTGCCACCCAGCGTTGCAACATTCCAGGTGTTGAATTATACATGGAGCCCAAATGAAACTACAGTAAGCCCCGTAACCCTTGGACTGTCTGAGCTTTCATACGGATCAATAAGCATTATCTGGCTTCTCGGATTAGCGGCTATAGCAATAATACTAATGTACATTACAGCGAGATCTAAAAAGGATTAACTATTTATATCAAAAATGGTTCTATATTTATTGATGATAGCAATAATATTATCACTTGGAGCGATAAATGCACTCATTCCGCTGATAATAATACTTATTTTGATAGTTGCTGCAGCAGGTCTGATGCGTGGCTACAATATATTTGCCTTATTTGGTATAAGTGCTTTGTTGGGTGGTGCGGGTAAAGCTACTTTGGCTGGAAAAAATGTTGCTACTAAGACAGAAGGTGTTAGGGCAGGTCTAGTTACGAGAAAGAAAGCCCAAGCGCTTAAGGAATATGCTCGGAGCAGAGTTGGAACTTTTTCAAAGTATTACAGGCAGGAATACAAAGCTGCCACCGCATCTGGTGCCTCTAAAGCTGATGCAGCAAAAATCGCTTACTCAAACGCAAGAATCAATATGATGCATGATAAAATTAATGCATTTCAATCCAGCTTGGATAAGATCGATAGTAAAACAAATAAAAAGGTAGATGTTGCAGTAAGAGAATCTTTAAATGAGCTGAAGAACTCATCCGCTTTAAAGAATGATGCTGATGTGCAGAATCTGTATAATTCAATTGTTAGCGAAATGAATAGGCTTAGTGACTTAGCTAGTCAAGCCAAGCAAATACAGCAACAGCTAAATAGAACTTCTGCTGCTGGAGCTAAGGCAAATCTTGATAGAATGAGGCAGATTCAGAAAGAGTATAGAGAAACTTCGCAAAACCTTATAAACGATCTTAATAACTACACGCGAAAGTATGATGTAAAAGGTATAAAAGAGGGTTCATCATATTATGCTTCAAAATTTGTTAACCTTGTAATGCCAAATAAGCGTATTGCTGTTAAGCCATCTGCTCTTACTAGAAGTCAAGAACAACAAGCACATGCAAATCTGCATAGCCTTTCATCAGACCTAGAAAAATCCTTTAAAAAGGCATTTAAATCTTAAAAATTCGCTAACTCTCACACTAGACAAATAAAAAAATAAAAATAAGTTACTCTTCGTCTTCATCTCCCTCCTCTTCTTCCTCTTCATCTTCTTCATCGTACTCGTCGTCCCACTCTTCATCTTCCTCTTCTTCATCTTCTTCGTCTTCCTTTGCCATGTTAACACCATTTTTGTTTTTAATCTTTTGATTGATTAACAAAAATATATATAAATCTATCTCTAACCTTGGTTTCTCTCAATTCAAAGTGCTAGCTCAGGATAAATTTATATTTGTTCGTTAAAAAATTTATTTTATGGGCTCGTGGCTCAGTAGCAGAGCGTCCGCTTTGCAAGCGGAAGGTCGCGGGTGCGATTCCCGCCGAGTCCAAATATAGTGTTTGTATAAAGGTGGCCTATAAAGTATCATTATCAATGCTTATTTACAGAATGCATAGCAGAAAGCCCACGAATTTATTCGTGGGATGAATGCGAATGTATTGTAATCTGATAAGCAAGCATATAAATTAGATGCAAAACAATATAAATTAGATGCAACATAGTATACCTAAATGAGATCTCAATGGAATATCAACACAAAAACACATCTGTTTCAATAGTAAACTATCATATCGTGTTCTGTCCAAAATATAGGGGGGTTATTAGTAGGTAAAATTAAGATGCGACTCGAAAAGATAATAAGAGACGTTGCACTTGAAAATGATTGGGAAGTGATTGCAAAAGAAATAATGCCAGATCATGTGCATCTCTTTGTTGGTGCCGATACCAGAACACCACCAGAGATAGTAGTAAAGAGATTCAAAGGGAGGAGTTCGAGGCATCTACGTAATGAATTTCCCGAACTTCTTAAGATGCCAACTTTATGGACTCGTTCGTACTTCCTTTCAACATCAGGTAATGTTTCCGCTTCAACAATAAAGAAATATATAGAACAACAATGGGATAAAAAATGATTATCACATACAGAATAAAACATAATAAGAACTTTTCCGCGGAGCTAAAGAAAGCAAGGCAGATTGCAGAATTCGCAATAAAAACAAGAAGTATGTCGTCAAAAGATGTTGCTTGCTTCGGATTAAAATCAATAATATCAAATCAAATCCTTAGAAAATATTCAAGGAATAAGAAGATAAAGAATGTTTCTCATGTTAATTTGACGATACCAAACCATGGCATACATGTAGACAAAGAGGGCCTTGTCCAACAATTAGGCAATAACGAACATAGTTTATACTAAATTTTCTTTTTGTTTGATTACGCGATGTATTTGTTATAAATCAACGCCTTTAGCATCAACTCCTTTTCTTTCATTTCCTTTGTTTTTGAAAATGTATATTCACCAAACGTATTTTTGAATACCGAGAATACGCTCTCTACAATAGATCGCATATGGTAGCCACTTTCACTTTTCCATTTTTCCTGATTCTTTTTGCGTATTTCTTTTGGCGGTATTACATTCCTATTTCTTCCGCGTCTCCTTATCACGCCAAGTTGCTCTTCTATACGTAACTTTCTATGGGGCGAACCGCCCGTCGCATTAACGTGGACAGGTATAAGAGGGAGCATATGCCTATCATCACAGTATTCAAAATTCTTATTGGAATCGTTTGCACCATCGGCGGCAGCAACCTTTACGTTTTCAATAGGTTCCAACAAAGGAATGAACTCTTTTGCATCCCCCGTACTACTGTCTGTTATTATAATGTTTAGAATCTTTTTAGTTTTCCTATCAACTGCAATATGCA
>Ga0208548_100624_pt1 | contig 13361 bp, 14 predicted proteins | sample ECH_Chost_MetaG_FD_187133 | JGI IMG/M metagenome (GOLD analysis project Ga0208548, IMG submission 187133) | Hot spring microbial mat communities from Yellowstone National Park, Wyoming, USA - ECH_C host_MetaG (SPAdes) (version 2) | ecosystem: Environmental > Aquatic > Thermal springs > Hot... | reverse complement strand
TACAGTAAGAACATCTCCAATCACACACGTCGAACATCAAATACGCGCTGCCATCTTCAAACTGGACTATATGGTATATTGTGCTCATTAACCTGCATGGTTTATTTTTTCCATTAATTTATTTTTTGTTTAGACATGCTGTGTTGAATAATTCTTTTTTATCTTAACCAATAGGCTTTAATTGATCATGCCATTAGCATTGCGTTCTTAGCATAACTGACCATTGCATCGTATGCCCAAACTTTTTGCATAGCTTCTGCTAGCAAACCAATTACGCTTCTTGCCCTAAGGTCTTCTCCGAACTTTCTCTTTATAGATGAGAATATCCCTTCGATAGCCCACCTAAGGCCATACTTAACCTTCTTTGCCCATGTCTTGTACCCAATCATGTACTCCCTAACTTCTTGTCTTCTCCTCCTTCCTTTACAACGATAAGTCGTAGCGTTCTTCCTTATCTTCCTTATCTTCACTGCTGATTCTGCATCGCCAATTGCATTGAATATTTCGTTCGTGTCATATGCGCCATCGCCGTAGAACTTCTTCAGCTTTATCCCGTTCTATTTTAACAGCTTTATGTGCTTCACAGCTACCTTTGGCTCAGATACTTCGCCAATCTTTACATAAACTGCCAGCAGCTTCTTAGTCCTCACGTCTGCAGTTATTATTACCTTAACGTACTTTCTCCTTAAATTTCCGTAAACATAAGTCCTATCCCAAGCATTGCCAGTCTTGAACCCATTTTAGATCTGAGTCTGCTTCAACTTTTCGAGAAGGGGAGCCTGGGGAGGCCCCCGCTTGAGTGGAAGGAGAAGATGCCCCGCGGCTGAATGGGCTGCATTCGATTTTCTTACTCGGGTAGGAGGTTAGCTTAAGGTAACGGAGCCTTTCAGCTGGCAAGTGGGGCTATAAAGCGGGAAGCCACGCCGTAAGGGTTGGATAGTTCACCGTCATCGTAACGGCGAGCGCGCCGCTCAGCGCTATGAATGCCGAGGAAAGCCAATAGGCCAGCGCCCTGAATCCACTCAGCCTGTGCTGACCCATGATCTCCTCCGAGGCCACGCGCCCCAGCAGGTAGAGCTGCGGCAACAGTATCAGCGTCACGGCCACCATTAGGTCCATCATTAGGTTGATCGGATTCCCTGCGATGATGACCAACGCTATGGCCGCTCCTCCCTCGATTACTGGCGTCAGCTCGACCACCGCCGCTCCCCTCCTGGCCCCGAGGACCCCTATGATCCTCCACGTGGATGACATAGATATTGCGGCGAGCGCCAGCAGGCTTCCTCCGATGAACCCGGCGCCGAGCACGTATGGTGCCATATGGCCAAGTGGCCTGAGGGCGTCGGCGAGGTTCCCGAGCGATAAAGTTCCGCCGAGGGCAACGCCGGTGATGATCGCCATGGCTATTATCGCCTGGGAAGCCATGGACCCGGCCAGCACCTCCGTCCTCAGGGCGCGCGTCTCCGTGCGGATCCTCCGGGCTCCGGAGTGAAACGCGATTGACCACGGCGATATCGTTGCCCCGGCCAAGGCCGCCAGCATGAAGAAGAACTGCGCGCCCAGTCGTGGCCCTCCCGATGTACAAGAGTGCACTAGAAGGGTAGAGGAACCGACTGCCGACGCTATCACCGTGCCGACCAGGAACATGCTCAGCACAAGCAATGCCGCCCTCAGATGCCAGCTGCCGGACCGCCGCGCTATTGCCACAGTTGCCAGCAGTGCAGCTAGAAGTCCGGGGACTACCGGTAGCCCCATTATGCGCAGCGCGAGAGCTATGCCCGCGTACTGCGCCGCGTAGCCCACGACATCCGATAACGACATCAGGAACGTGAATGCGGTAGCGGTCTTCACCCCAAAGAGCTTCCTGACGGCACCTCCCATACCCATCCCGGACGCCGGACCCATGGAACCTGCCACCTCGTGCACGAAGAAGAGCGGTACGGTCAGCGCGAGCGCAACAAGCGCCATCAGGCAACCCTGCACAGCCCCCACCTGCAGCCCGGTCACGATCGATGCCGTATCGACCTCTGTCAGGAGCGCTATCCAAGACGGTCCGAAGGATACCCGCGGTCCTCCACGCTGACCCGCATACAGGTAGCGGATTCCATGTTGTTTTGTCAATAAATCATTTCACCCCTCTAATGTTCTCCAGTAATGATGTATCCATTATAACTTCCTTCTTAGGTAGCCTTTGATAAAATATAACTGCTGGCGTTTCAAGCCTTTCTATGTCAAAGGCTCCGTGTGGCCTTATGAAGTTGTACCAATTCATGAATTCATCAACAGAATCAAAGAATTTTACCTTCTTCTCAAATATGTCGAAGAACTTCTCAACTTTTCCGTTTGTCTGAGGATGGTCTACCCTGCCAACTATCAAAGTTATCTTCTCCTTTATCAAGAACTTTTCAAATTCTGTTAATCCTTTATCCCTTTCATCTGATTTAACAGCATAGAAAGTTGTTCCGTGGTCAGATAAAATCTCCTCAGGCTTGCCGTACATGCTAATTGCTTTCATTAATACATCAACTGAATACTTAGATGTCGGAGTTGGATAAACTCCATAGCCAACTATAAACCTAGAAGAATCATCTTCATAAACTATTAACCATAAACCTTTCCACCTTGGATCCTTTATTTCGTGCCAATCAACGTGCCACAACGAGTTTGAGTATTCTCTTTCATACCTTATCCACTTCTTTCTGTGCCACTTTTTAGGCTCGCTCATTGCAAATCCAGCCTCCTTGAGTACTTGGTTGATCCTGTTGTTGTCAATGCTGTATCCTTTCGCTCTGAGAATTTTGCCGATATAGCTCGAATTGGCTCTGTACATTTTGTAAAGCTTAATGATTTCAGGAACAGGTCTTTTATGTCTTCCAGCTTTTTTCTGAACATGTATAACGCCTGTACTTTTGTATTCTCTATAAAGCTGTTGTAAACTGCTGGCGGATATGCCTTGCACATCTGCTATCTCCTTATTGGTAAACTAGCCATTAACCTTTGCTTTTATTATCTACTCTATCTGTTCATTACTAAGATAATTCTGCTCGATGATGGCAAAACTTAATAAGGATCACCCTCACACATCGAAACGATGTTCAGCAAACTGCTCCTGGCATACGATGGATCGGAGAACTCCAAGAGGGCGCTCAACTTCGCCGTGGAAATCGCCGCTGCTTGCGGGGCCCATCTACACGTGATCAAGGTCGTAGACACTGCAACCCTGGTCGGGCTTGAGCTTTCTGAGGAGTTGATCGAGGAACTGAGGAAACGTGCCGAGCGCGATGTGCGCGAAGCGGTCGACGTCGCCGAATCCAGGGGAGTGAAGGCCGAGGGATCCGTACTGGTGGGGGATCCCGTGGAAGTAGTGCTCCAACAAGCGGATGCGATCGGCGCGGACCTAATCGTGACCGGCAGTAGGGGGCTTTCAACTCTGAAAAGAGTGCTCCTGGGCAGCGTATCGATGGGTATAGTGACGGGCTCCAAGAGGCCGGTCCTGGTAGTCAAATGAGACAATCTACATCTTCCTTCGCAGCTCATCTATCGTGAAGCCAGTGTTTCTGGAGAACACCCCCTCATGCGCAACCACCGTCAGGGGCCTAGTCCTCATATTAATGAGCTTGATCACCCCGCCCGTGTGGTCAACGTGTCCGTGGCTCAGCACTAGGTAATCGGGATCATCAGGATCAATATTCAGCGCCCTCATGTTATTTATAAGCGCCATCTCCGTGAGGCCCGTATCGTATATTATCCTGGTTTCGTGCACATATGCGGAGAATCCCCACATAGCTGTGAGCCTCGATCCAAGGGAGGTCGGGAGCGCTGCGCAGTTGTCTACGAGGATTGTGATCTTTATTCTGAATAGAAGGGTTTCGCTCTACGTAGGCGCACGTAGGTACGCATCAGCATACCTATCGTACGCGTAGAGCTTGGGCTTCACAACTTCATGCAACTCCATCACGAGTTCATCGGGAGTCTTCCGCTCCGCCCCTGTCTCGACGTACCCACCTATTCATATGCCTTCCACTTTACTGAAGACATCATGGGGAACGCCGACCATCTTCAGTCCTCATCCCCATGTGTTTGCACGTACCCCTCCATCTTTTCCTAAAGGAGGTCTTGGATCTTTGCTACCACCCTACTGCCCGTGCACACACAAATTGTTCATATCCAGAAATACATATAAACTATCTATTTTGAAACTGTTTATGACGGCGGTGCTCTCCTTATTTATTGATTTTCGTGGTTTTGCTCAAAACCATCAGCCTCCGCTTACACAGAGTCAGCTACCATCGAGAAGAGAGAACAGGTAAAATGGCTCTGTTTTAGCAGAGATTTATTTTATTGAGGCAAATATAAGCGTTAAGAGAGAGAAGGCTGTGGGACAAAATTGTTGTAAGAATTTATATTAACAGTCTGTATTATCATAGGTGAGTATTTAATCCATGATGTTATGTATATTTTATGAATTCATTCATGATATAAGCCATGCAAACTTATATCTATGATAAGCTCATAGAGCATATTGATAAAGGACGAAGACATAATCTCAGTTCTTAAGCAGATTGAAGATCACATAAAAGATGAGCTGAAAAGCAGGCCTGAGAAGAAGAGGGACTGGAGGACTTATGAACAGATGGATGCTGAGAGGATAAGGGATGCAATAAAGTCGCTAGACCCCTTGATACATGAGGCTGTGTCAGCAATACATATTTACGATTCAGGCCCTGGAAGGCAATCACCCTTGAACAGAAGGTAAAGCTACTCCTCATAAAACAGCTTGTTGGCAAGTCAAACAGGGAGTTTGCGTACATGCTTGAAATATTCTCGATGATCTCTGGCATAGACATCTCATACAAGACAGTTGAAAGGTTGTATTCAGATGAGCTAGTCATGATGGCCCTGCACAACCTTCACGTTCTGCTGTTAAAGAAAAAAGGAATAAAGGAATCTGATGCCACAGGCGACGGCACAGGATATTCGTTGACTATCAAGAAGAACTATGAATCATATGCGCAGGAACTTAAGGACAAAGCCAAGGAGAACAAAAATAATGATAAGGGCAAGAAATAAGCAAAAAAGAGAAAGACGTTTGCTTATTCTTTTAGGCTTATGGACCTTAAGACTAAGATGTACATAGCATTTGGTTCAAGCATGAAATCAGAGAAGGAGGCATTTGATAATGCAATTAACTTCATTAAAACTGTTGATGTGAAGCTGAAGAGCGTTAGGCTTGACAAGTATTACAGCGAATCAAGCTATGTTTCACTGTTTGACAAGGACACAGAGGTATACGTTATACCAAAGAAGGATGCAACTCTAAACGGATCACAGAAGTGGAAGGACACTATGAGGGAGTTTGTCACAGACACATATCAATACCTTAAAGAGTACTACAAAAGGGAGAATTCTGAAGCTGGATTTTCTGCTGACAAAAGGCTCTTTGGATGGGAAATAGCGCAGAGGAGAGAAGACAGAGTTGACAGCGCTTTATTTTGCACAGGCCTGTGGCACAACCTATTCAACCTTAACGGATAGCCATGCAGGAATTCTGTCCCACAACCGACAGTAGCGCTGCATTTAAATATAAGGTTGTCGTTTATTATTTTGCATTGACAAATCCTAGTGTAGGAGTGTCTAATGTAAAATCAATTCCAAAGCGATCTACTTATACAGTTCTTTCTGCTATGGGCTACTTTTTGGATGGCTATGATCTTAGTGTGATTTCAGTGTTTACATTTTCATTGCTAAGATTAAAATTTTTCCCATACAATTCCTACCTGTTGGGTTGGGTATCAGGTTCGGCTCTTTTAGGTGCAATGGTAGGTGCAGTGCTCTTTGGACACTACTCAGATAGAATAGGAAGAAGGTATCTTTACATATTTGACCTTATATTTTTTGTGGTCTTTGCAGTTCTTTCAGCCTTGTCAACAAACCTTCTCCAAATGATCATTTTCAGGTTCTTTATTGGATGGGGAGTCGGTGCTGATTATGCGCTGAGTCCTGTATATGCAGCAGAAATGTATCCTAATTTACAAAGAGGTAAAGGATATGGCTGGGTATGGGCTTTCTGGAGCATTGGTGCTGGGGTTTCTTTCTTTATTGGTTATTTATTTTACTTAGCAACCCCTCTTGCTGCATGGAGATGGGCTCTTGGTCTAGGTGCAATACCGGCTTTAATCACTGTATTTTTAAGAACAAGAATGCCTGAATCATCAAGGTGGAATATAGTTCAAAAAGGTGAAGTGGCAATTGGAGAAGCAGAGGAGCTAAAGGGACAAACAGGAATGAGTAAAGAAGACATTGAAAACTTGATGAAAGAGAGAAGAAAAATGGAGAAAGTAAATGCAGGTTCACTTACTGAACTTTTTAAAGGAGAATGGGGAAAGAGAACCGCGATTGTGTGGATACAGTGGATATTATACGATATTGGAGCATACGGTTTTGGACTCTATGCACCAACGATTTTAAGCTTGCTTGGTGCTAAAGGGCCAGTGGCAATCCTGTACTCATCTTTGCTTTACATTCCTGGATTTTTAGGTGCGTTTGGCGCAGCATATTTGAACGATGTACTAGGAAGAAGATTATTGCAGCTCCTTGGCTTTGGCTTCATGACAATTGGAATGTTGTTTGTGGCATTGGGTGCAATCATCGGGGGGCTAATAGCTATTGTTCTTGGCGCAACAGGCCTCATTTTCTGGTATGGGTTTGGAAACCTAGGACCGGGGAACACAATGGGTCTTTATGCCATAGAGCTGCTTCCAACAAAGCTAAGATCTGCATCAATGGGAGCTGCAACTGCAATAACCAGATTTGTTTCATTTTTAAGTGCGTTTGAATTTCCTTTGATTGTGTTCTCCATTGGAAAACTTCCATTCTTTGAAATGCTTGTAATAGTTATGGCAATTGCATTTGTATTTACTTTGTTATTCACACCTGAAACTAAGGGTCTTTCGTTAGAGCAAATAGCAACTTATAGATATCATAAGAGAAAACTTGTACCACCAGAGGAGAAAAAAGAGTAATTTTTTAAATTTTTTTCCATTTTTTTGATCTTTTCACAGCTTTTTTCCATAATTTATAATTTTTTTCTCTCAATTCTCTTGGCATTTCTGGCTTAAATATTTTTTCAACGGCGTAATATTTTCGCAAATCCCCTTTAAAATAATCCAATGCCATTCCAGCAGCAAGTGCTACACCAAGTGATGTGGTTTCAATAATTTCAGATCTTATTATATTAACCCCAAGTATGTTTGCTTGCAGCTGCATTAAATAGTTGTTTTTTGAACCACCGCCGTCCACCCTAAGTTCCATTATCTTTTTACCTGAGTCCTTTTCCATTGCTTCTATAACGTCCCTTGTTTGATAGCAAGTGCTTTCTAAAGCGGCATAAATTATATGTTCCTTTTTTGTAAAAGCTGTCAATCCAATGATCAACCCCGTTGCATCCATATCCCAGTATGGCGCGTACAAACCGCTGAATGCTGGAACAATATATACACCATCGGATGTTTTTATTTCTTCGGCAATTACTTCACTTTCATCAACGTTCTCCAAAATGCCTAAATTATTTTTTAACCATTCCAATGTTGAACCAGTATAGGCTATTGAACCTTCTAGAGCATAAGTAACATCCTTATTATTTTTACCAAACGCAACTGTTGTGAGCATTCCATGTTTAGAATATAAAGGTTGATTACCAGTGTTCATTAATATGAAGGAACCTGTACCGTATGTGTTCTTTACCATTCCAGGTTCCGTACAGGCTTGGCCCAGCAATGAAGCCTGTTGATCGCCCATTACTCCTGAAATAGGAATATTTTCTTTAAAAGGACTTTCGGTGCTCGTAAATCCGAAAAAAGTATCATTTGATGATGGAAAGATTTCAGGCAATATGTAATCTGGTATTTTGAACAAATTGAGTAATTCCTGATCCCAATCCAATTTTCTAATATTCATTAACATTGTCCTTGATGCATTTGTATAATCTGTTGCAAAAGCTTTACCAGTAAGATTATATATAATCCAAGAATCAACATTACCTACATATGCCTGTTCTTTTTCCACAGCATCTTTAAATTTTTCAACGTTTTCTAAAAGCCATTTTATTTTTGGTGCTGAAAAATAAGTGTTTAAAGATAAGCCTGTTTTATTTTTTATTAAATCGCCATATCCTTCTTTTTCCAAATCATTGCAAATATCCTTTGTTCTTGTGTCCTGCCACGAAATTGCATTGTAAAAAGGTATACCATTTTCCTTATTCCAAGCGATTACTGTTTCTCTTTGATTTGTAATTCCAATTGCAATTATACTTCCCCTTTCAGATTTAGAAATTTTTATTGCATCCGATATAACTGTCCTTACATTTTCTAATATTTCATAAGGATCCTGTTCGACCCAGCCTGGCTTCGGATAAATTAGCCTATTTTTCCTATGACTAGATGCCACAATCTTGGCATTTTCATCAAAGATCATACATCTTGTGCTTGTTGTTCCAATATCTATTGAAGCGATGTATTTTTGCATAAGTATTTAAACACAAATTAAAAATAAGAATCTTGTGGTTAGAATGAATAGTTGTCAGCCCTAGTTAATCACCATTTGCAATTTACATTGTAAAAATGTCTTTCATGTAAGAACATATAACTTTTAATGATGAAACGTTATTATGATAAGTGCACGCAATCAACAAAAAAGCGCATCATTTAAATTGATGGACCTTAAAACGAAGATAGTATTTGAGTCAAGAATAAAATAGGACACGATGAAAGAGTTTGTAACAGACGCGAATAATATTACAAAAGGGAGTCTAAAGCTGCAGACAAGTTATTTAGATGAAACGGATAAGGGAGTAAAGCGCTTTATTTTGCACAGGCCTGTGGCACGATCTATTAACCTTAACGGATATTCATGCAGGAATTCTGTCCCACAGCCCGTATTTTTACAATAATATATAAAATCCATATTTTTCAAAAAGTAGGTGCCGTTAACTTAAGGCTTAAAATTTATTTTTCAGCGGGGCCCTCTTTCTAGCAAATGATGACACAAACCAGAAAAAGGACCCCAATAGCACTTATACTCTATGCCTTAATTATTTCTCCAGTTTGAGCTTAAGAAGGGCCTCTCACGTTCTCGAGCCCATAATCAAGAGGAGCCATGTTGCAATATGGAAATGGATTCAGAAGTATTCTTTCGTATTAGACTCCTTTGACGTTGGCAAGCACGATGTCAATTCCATATTTATTGATGAAACTGAAATAAACGTTGGTGGAAAGAAAGCTTGGCTATGGGTAGCGTATGAACCTCAACTAAAAGCGTTCCTATCGTTTTACATAAGCTGGCACCAGAACTCCCTCGATGCATACTATTTCATAAGGAAGCTTGTAAAGAAGTATGGTAGGAAGACTATCTACACAGACGGAGCTCTTTGGTACGTTGATGCATGTAGGTGGGCAGGGGTAGATCATGTTGTATATGAACATAGCCTGAAGAACCTAATGGAAAGGATGAATGAATATATAAAGGACAGGACAAAAGCTTTTGACGACCTTTTCCCGTGCAAAAAGCCAAAATTTAGCAATGTAAAGAACTGGTTCAAAGCATTCAGGTTCTTTTATAACTATGTATTCACGAACGAGGAAATTGGTTCAGCGCCATTATCAAATGAACAGCTGTCTGAATGGATTAAGCCAATTTTGTTAATTGCAAGCATGAGGTGATCAGAATGAGCTTAAGTTAACGGCACCTTTTCAGTACTCCCGCAAGTATAATGCTTCACTCTTCTGAGGAAATTTATTAGGAGCCTCATCAGTTTTAACGGTTTAGGGAATGAACAAATGAGGCCTAACAGGAAATTGGTAAGGAAATTATATAAACTCTGCTCTAAAGCCTTACATGATAAACTCGGGATAAACTTTGCAAAAAATTCAAAGCACAAGGATATGATAAAGCCTTTGATTTATATTTCAATAAATAATGCATCTGCAGAATCTTTGAAATACACTAAGGGATTCCCTTCACCAGACACACTGCTACGCAGGCTAGAGAGCCTTGACCTAAAGCATGTAGTTGATGCCTTAAACGAAGCCAACAGGATCATATTGAGCGGTCATGCCAAAGATGGGATGAAGATGGCAATTGACTTCACTGAAGAGCCATATTATGGGAAGTTAGACATGTACGTGACGAGGAGCAAATATAAGAGCGGAACGGATAGATTTCATACTTTTGCTACAATAAGCGTTGTTGGAAAAGATGAGAAGGAAAGGCTAACTTTTTACTCCTTGCCTGTTACAATGCTTGATACTAAAGAAGATATAGTAAAGAAATTGCTAGAAAGCTCGCCAAGGCCATCAGTGTTATTGATGGACAGAGGTTTTTTCAAAACAGAAATAATAAAATTGCTTCAAAGCATGGGCATAAACTTCATAATGCCAGCAGTTAGGAACGAAAGGATAAAGAGGATGCTGAATGAATATGCAAAAGGGAACATTCCATCTGTGATCGAATATGAAATGGGATCAAAGGTTTATTTGGTAATAGCAAAAAAGAATGGGTCAAAGGAAGAAGATAAGCCGGATGATAAGTTCATAGCTTTTGTAACAAACATAAAGTTTGATGATCCTGAAAGGATTGTCAGCGTAATACCCGAAGAGTACAGGTACAGGTGGGGCATTGAAACGTCTTACAGGGTTGAGGATGGGTTTGAAGCTAAGACGACGAGCAGGAACTTCACATTAAGGGTTATATACTTCATGCTATCCATAATTCTCTACAACTTATGGATACTAACTAGGGTTGAAGTTCAAGGAAAAGCCATAACAGTGTACTTTTTCAAGCATATTGTTGAAATGGAAATAATAGTAAGCGGACTGGGGCCTCCTGAATAAGAAATTAAATTAGCTAATATGAAGTCCTTAGTTTGAACTATAAACAGACGGCTAAAATTTGACCAAAAACAAAGCTATATGGCGTTAAACCAAAGTTAGTCAAAAATAAAAAATCATCAATTACATTGTTAATTATAATTGAAATGCTGTACTTGCGGGAGTACTCGTCAAGGCCAACGTTGTTATGTTATAGCTCGTATGTGAAAATTTATGGTCAAAACCACGTTTCCTTAAAACTTTATAATTTGACAATACATAAATTATAATATATGAAGATTGCAGATGGGTTATTTGTAATTGATGGAACCAATGCAAACGTTTACGTATTTAAAATCGGCAATAAGGTTTTTCAGGTTGACAGCGCTTTAAAGGGACAGTTTGACAAAATCAGGTCATTTTACGAGTCTAACGGCTTAAAGCCTGACGTTGTTCTGATCACCCATGCGCACCCTGATCACATAGGCGAACTGCCAAAGACGGTAAACCTTTATTCGCCAAAAGTTTACGCTCATGGGCTTGACCTAAAAGTTATCAGGGGAGAAGCGAAACTGCCTTCAAAATCTTTCTTGGTTTCAGTTTTTTCTGCTTTTTATAGGGTAGCGCCTGTAAAGGATGCTGATGATACAGCTAAATTAACAAATGAGGTCACTGTAATTGAAACTCCAGGACATACGCCTGGCAGCGTGAGCTATATGATTGAACTTAACGGTGAAAAGTTCATATTTGTAGGAGATGCCGCATTCGAAAAGGACGGTAGATTGTACGTTAACAAGAGGTTCAGTTTAGATTATCTTTTGGCTGAAGAATCACTTAAAAAGATAGAATCGTTAAAGCCAATAACAGTCCTTCCAGGGCACGGCAAACCAGTTAAGCTTGTATGATAAAGTTAACGACAAGCCTCGCCTCTTCTAGGGCGGATAGGAGGGCAAATTTTCAATTTTTTGAAAAGTTTATCCCAAGGTTATCTTTCAGAGCTTTAGAACAGAGTTTGTACAGCTCGCAAATTTTCTATTGGGCCTTATCTGGTTCATACCCTAAACCGTTAAAACAGATGAGACCACTAATAAATTTCCTCAGAAGAGTGAAATTTTATACTTGCGTGAGTACTGTATTACATTTTATCTTTTTATGCTATGATATTTTGCTTTTTTGATTTTTAAGTTTTAATCGTACTTTTCATGCAATTCCCTATATTTGTTCTCATTATTTCTTACTCTACCGCTTTGCCTTTAGGCCCTTACTACAACCTTTTTATGATCGTCGCAATAATTCTATTAATTCCAATTGCTTTCCTTGACCTTCTTACTCCAGACACGCGCAAAAGAACATCACTGTTAGGCTTTCTCGAAAAAATATCCGCGGGCATTCTCATAATGTTAATCTTTCAATACCTTTACGATAAGATTACCTACTTAATGAATATTTTAAATAGTCAAATTCTTGCTTATCCGAGCGTCGCGAATCAGCAAGGCGCGTGGATCGTTACTCAAGGAAACCTTGCACTGCTAGAAGCTTACATGATTATCCCAAGCACAATAAACGCAATCACGCTTTTTGAAACGGGTCTTCTTGCGATTGGATACTTTGTCGTTGCAGTAATCGTTTGGATAATGTCTTACATGCTAGGGACTGTAAGGATTCTTCTCTTAGCGGGCATGATTGTGATGTTCCCGCTTTCTATTGCACTTAGGGACTTTTACTACACTCAAAAGCTCGGAAGGATCATTGAAGACACGTTATTCGGTTTAATGCTCGCTTCGATTTTGTCTTCAACGATGCTATCTGTGGCAACTTATCTCCTTCAAAATTGGAACTCAAGCGCTAACATGTTCAGGCTTGCGGGGATTCAGCCTCAGTTGGTCGCAATTACCGCGGTTCTCACATCGATCGTTGCTGTAACGATATATGCGCCTTACACGAGCGCTACTTATCAAGTCGTTGCTGAAACGGAGATGGTTGCTGGGGGCGTAGCTTCTGCAGTTTGGTTGGGCGCTTACTCAGGAGGTGTGACAGGATTCATAATCAATGCAACTCACAGCACAGCAGAAAGGATTTGGACAGGGTTTACGGGAGCTGTTGGTGGAGGGTTAACTAACGGGATTACTGCGGGTATTTCAGCAGTGTCGGGCAAATCAGCGGGACACGCAATTTCTCATTTTAACGAAGTTATGAAGAAACTTTCAAACATCGATTGAAATTTTTGCTTGCGAAACTTTTCGTATTGTAGCGTCGCAGCTAAAACCTAGAGCATCTCCCATTGATATACTTTGCCTTCATTTAATTTGAACTCAAGAGCATATAGAGATCCCTGAGGTGTTATGCTTCTCCAGAACAGCGTTCCGTTCCGGAAGTCCATTTCCCTTATAGAAGCAGCGTACTTTTTTTCTATTCTAATGGTTTCAAACCCTTCATAACCGAAGAGAAGCGCCGATATGCCATTTTTTGAATCCATTTCTGTTACTTCTTTCAAAAACT
>Ga0208548_100622_pt1 | contig 13401 bp, 9 predicted proteins | sample ECH_Chost_MetaG_FD_187133 | JGI IMG/M metagenome (GOLD analysis project Ga0208548, IMG submission 187133) | Hot spring microbial mat communities from Yellowstone National Park, Wyoming, USA - ECH_C host_MetaG (SPAdes) (version 2) | ecosystem: Environmental > Aquatic > Thermal springs > Hot... | reverse complement strand
GGTAGATCCCCAAGTAGTAGGAGCCCAGAAGATAAACCACGAGAAGACGGTCGCCTTGCCCTGCGATAAAAGAGGTGATACCCGAAAAGTAAAGTGGTAAACCCGTAAAAACCAAGCGGCGAATCAAACCGAGGTCAAAAGAGTAGTGCATACCAAGCTTACGTAAAACGATTTCCCCCCAAACTGTTCTCACCAAAGCGCCGAGCGTCCAAAACAGGATAAGGTAGCGCAAGCCGTAAAACACGCCGAGCGTGGAAAGACCCCAGCGCGTCACAGAAAAGACGGCGTACATGGAGTTCACTTCGGTAAATCGGCCTAAACCCGAAAGAATTGAAGATTGGTAGTTAAAGTAGATGTAGAGGATGTAGTAGGGGATGCTCAGCCACAGGTAGCGTGGAAAGAGGAGGATGAATAAGGTGAAGGGTGCGGCGAGCAAACCCGAGACAAGAATAGAGCCTGAAAGTTTTTGAGTCTGAGAGTTCCCGCTACCAAGCGAATAACCAAGCTCACGGTTTACCACTTGTGAAGGGATAAGTGTGAGCGCGACGCCAGAACCCAATTCCAAAAGTTGAAGGAGAGCAACCCTACCCACGAACACTGGCGACGCAAAGTGCGCCGCGAAAAGAAAGAAGAAGAGTGCGAGGACAGCGTTCAAAAGCGTTGTGAACAAGAACTTCGCGGAACCAGTGAGCGGATTCATCAAAAACGGAATTAGGTGGCTGTATTTAAGACAAACCCTAAAAGCTACTAGTTATGGACAAAATATCAGTCAAATACAAATAATTTCAAACATGATTGCTACATTTCTTGAAATATACTTAAACATAGTAAAGGTATTACTGAATACATTTACCATTTGATTTATCCAGCCTTTACGCGACCTGTAAGCGTAAACTCAAGTCAACTCTACAAGAATTTATAGTAGGATACTAAGCTACTCAAGGCAAAAAAGTCTACCTTTGTGTAATGGTTCAACGCGTTAAGTGTTACTATCCGAAGGGAAATTAGTACATCTCTATCATTACCCCTTTGGTAAACCTTCCATAATTGACATGGATTGTAAAAAATCTAACTTAAAAAACTTTACATAAAACTGTTACTAGAGACTATTGTATCTAAAAAACTTTATGTTTCATATGATACCTGTTTGATAAAGCTTAAACGTGTGGACGACACGGTTTTAATTTGACAAAAACCCGTAGAAACAACAAGAATTCACATTCTTAGGAATTTAAATTTGTGAAGAACAAGAAGAGATTCTCCCTCACTGAGCTCAAGCTTGCGGCAGTTCCAACACTTTTTAGGTACTCAAAAAGCCTCTAGATTCTTCAATCCTCAAAGCCTTAAAGTCGAGCGTATTCGGAGGAACTGTTGATGAAAGACTTGGTTTGAGGAAAGGCCGCAGGGACACTCCATCATAGCTGTTGATAATAAAGCGGTAAGCGCAATGGTAGAACTCTATGGGTGGCTGTCGGTGCCGAACTAAACATCTTGTTTGGTGTGTTTCAAGGAGTAACAAGTACCACAGGTTTACAGGATAAAAAGAAGGTTTCTACATAGTAATCCTATGGTCTTCACCAACCGTAGATGTTTAGCGTGTCTCGGTAGTGAAGGTGGGCTTCCAAAACCATGCTACTATTTGAGTGCTACGTTGCTTTATTAAGTTTTCAATTACCTTTATGGTATGAGTCTTTTATAACAACATTCACTGAAAGACGCTCTTTCTACGGTTCTTAGACTTTCTATCGCCTTCGAGTTACAGAAGGTGACAAGCATGGGAGTTATTATCTAAGCAACATCATTATTTTATTAACGTAAAAAGCCAACCTTTCAAAGTACTATAATAAACCAAACTATGATCCTATTTAGTGAATGAATATTTTAGTCTAGAACTAATAGGAAATTGAAGAAAAATAATTTAAATATTTATCTTATTATAAAAGTTTCTAATCTTTATGTCTACTTTGTGCCTACCGACTAAAATAGTGTCATTAGTCTCTTCGTTAAAAAGTTAATGAAATTAAACTGATATATAGTTGATGGTTTTGAGTAACTATTCAAATCCTCAACGGCTTAATAATATGGAGATATGAGTTTTATTTTATAACCTATTGAAAATAATTAGAAATAAAAATTCAGAAGACCCTTGCAAAGAAAGTAACTTGCAAAAAACAGGTTAAGCATAAATTTTTTTAACAGGCGAGTAAGAAAATAGATTATGTCGTATCAACCAGATTTTATAGTCATAGGAGGAGGAGTAAATGGTTTAACAGCAGCTTGTTATCTTCTAAAAGAAGGCTTTTCTACATTAGTAATAGAAAGGCAACCAGAAATTGGAGGCGCAGCTATCACACGTGAAATTACTCTTCCAGGTTTTCAACATGATGTTTTTGCTACGTCAATAAATATATGGAGGGCAAGTAATATTCAGCGAGAACTAGAGTTAGAAAAATATGGGTATAAAGAAATTGACCCAGAACCTATTGCTTCTACGCCTTTCAAAAACGGAAATGCTATAACAATATTCCATGACCTTCAAAAAACTCTTAAATCATTCGCAAAAGTTTCACAAAAAGATGCAAAATCTTTCGAACAAATATACAAATTCTATCAAGATTCAAAATCAATATTATTAGGAGGAATGTCCATGCCTCCATTAGCCTACTCAGAACTAACTAAGATTCTTGAAGAATCAGACACTGGATTAGAATTTTTGCAATTTTCATTTATGAGTGCAAGAGACTGGTTAGAGGAAAATTTTGAAGCTGAAGAAAGTAAAGCATTTTTGGCATTATGGGGAAGCAATCATGTACCATTATCGCCTGAAGATGCAGGTAGTGCCCTTTTAATTCTTATCTTTATTGGTTTATTACAAGAAAAAGGTGTTGGGATACCTATCGGAGGTATAAGGACTTTAGTTAATTCATTACGTGAATTTATTTTAAAACACGGTGGAAATATCATAACTAATATGGAAGTAACCCAGATTTTGATAGAACAGGGACGCGCAATTGGGGTAAAAACTTCAGAAGGCAGAGTCATCCATACAAAAAAAGGAATTATGGCAGATGTTGAGCCAAAGTCTCTTTTTCTAAAAATGATTCCAGATTCTGCACTTGATCAAGACTTTAGAAAAAAGGTTGAAAGATTTAGATTCTCCAAAGTGACGCAAGTTATGATTCACGCCGCGTTAGATGATTGGTTAGACTATGAACTTGACGAAGTAAAAATGGCTGGAATCGTCCAAATAGGAGAATCACTTGATGAAATTTCAAAAGCGTATAATTCATGCTTGATTGGTGAAATTCCTTTGAATCCTTTTATGACTATAGATAATACGACTTGCTATGACTTGTCTCGAGCGCCGCCTAATAAACATATTCTTTGGGATTTTGTACGAGCACCAGCTTTTATAAAAGGAAATCCTTGGGACGAAGAGAATAAGGAGCGTTTTGCAGACATTTGTATCGAAAAATTAGAAGATTATGCTAGGAATATTAAAAAAATAGTTTTAAAAAGAGTTGTCTTATCACCACAGGATATCCAAGCATTAAATCCAAACTTGGTATATGGTGATCCTGGTGTAGGAAAGGCCACAATAGACCAATCATTGTCCTTGAGACCATTCCCAAGGTTCAGTGATTACAGAACGCCTATAAAAGGTTTGTATATGTGCAGTGCGGCAACTCATCCTGGTGGTGGAATATCAGGACTTCCTGGACATAATGCTGCTTTACAAGCAATTAACGATGTTAAAAACTCTTTTAGATAGAATAATTCACTTTGCTGTTTGGAAACTATGAAATTACTAAATATTTAGATAAACTAAGTAATTATGTTTCATAACCGCAAGTTATGATACTTTTATCTTGTGATTTTAATATCATCATAGTGCGACTAAATTTTCTGGCCTTGTTTTCTGAATTCAAACTACTTAAGTTTTCAAACGAGAACTTTTTTATCAGAAAATATGCTTGTGTTTTGGCTAACAAATAAAGTTACTTACTGTACATGTTCAAATGAGCTTTCCAGAAATAAGGCTTGGGTTTCGATCCACAAAAGTTTGCTAAACTATCGGCTTCAAGTATTAGCATGTCTAATTTAATTTTATTAATACAGTTAGATGTATATTTCTTCTAGTTCTTTGTGAGAAGTATATTTTTCATTATGATGGATATTACTATACTTAGAACATAGTACATTTTTACATACTATGTTGAATAATTTATTTAAAGCATGGCCGTCAATCCCTTGCGTAAAAAGGCTAAGAGAAAAGGCAGTCGCAACAATAATCGCAAAAGATAAGGTAATAAGTTTATCGACAAAAGGAACCGGAGAAGTTACAATGAAGAACTTGTAGTGATGGGTGATTTTTTCTTCATGTGATATTTCTAATAAATAGGACCAAGAATAGAGATTATGGCAAAGGCAAAAAGGTAGGCCATACGAGTCCCCTGAAATGTCCATTAAAATTTTCAAGCTATACGGCATTGTGGGTTGACTAAAGGGGACTTGAAGGATCACAAGCACACTTGAAAGGTTAGGATTATACCTAACTATACTATGATAATGGGATGAGAATACAACAAATAGGATACATGCATGGTATGTGAACCCGAAATAAAGTTTCCTTAAATATATATGGAGTTAAAGCAAGTTCTGAAGGCACAAGATTCGAGACAGGCTGTGTTGGAGAATACAGGGTATTAGTATATAGAATGTGGGAAAGGAAATAGTCAAGACAACTATACTGCAGATGTAAAGTCAAAGAAGCTTATTGCAGCCGGTAAAAAATAGAAGAGACTCTGAATCTCAGATAGTTGCAAAACACTCGCAGTTGTTAAAGGATGGTAGCATTGAACTAGGAAAGTTATACAGTGGCGGTGCATACGATACAAACTAAATAAAATATTAAATGCGTTAGGTGACGCTGAATCTGTTGCGGAGATGAGGAGGAACGCTATCACTATAGGGAGAGCGTTAAGAAAGGGCAGGAAGTACAAGAATATATGAAATGGGTAAAATATACACCAAGCATGACATGAAATGGACAAGCTGGGATATTTTCGTCAGCGAAAAGGAAGTTCTGTGAAGGCCTCTTTGGTGGATGGCGGAGGTTATGCAGAAAGTTTGGATTTATGACGAGATGGTAATATGATGAAGAACGTCATAATAGCGATCTAAGCTATCAAAAATTTGGGCTAAAGCGCTAAAGAATTATTCGATCCTATCTGGATAAGCTATCTCATGCTCTCCCAGAACTTTAGCGCTTCCTCCTTCGCTTTGAAGGTGAGCACATCTGACAGTTTCTGGTAACCCACTGGCGTGCCCGATTCTACACTTAGCCATAACAGGGATGGTTATATGATTCATGGCTTCCTCGATAATGGTGCGTGTCCAGCTACCTTAAGTATAGGCATCACAGGTTTTGATTGGTGACCAACCGTGGTGCCTACCACTTAAGGCTAATCTGGACACGCACCATTATTTAACACAGCACTTATATATCCCCTTTTAGTGGACTAGTCATCAAAAATGAGTTTAAAATATTTACAATCATCTCGTAAGTTAGGTGTTTCGCCAGAAATTATCGAGAGGTTAAAATCAGTTTTAGGAGAGGAAAACGTAAGTACTGATTGGACGGAAATATTCATGTATGCACGAAGTCTTGCGTGGCCTTTCTTGATGAAATATCCAGATGTTGTAGTTAGACCGCATACGCCCATGGACGTTGCACAAATTTTGAGAATAGCAAATAGAGAAAAAATACCCGTGGTAGCGAAGGGAGGGATAGGGGAGGGTGCTAGTGTTCCACTTGAGGGAGGCATTCTAATCGACTTAACTACACTGAATAAAATTGACATCCATCCTGAAGACAAAGTCGTTGTTGTAGAAGCGGGTGCAAGTTGGCATCAAATGCTGGCTGAACTACGGAAATACGATTTAACTGTTCCAATCTGGCCTACTTACGAATCTGCTGCAGTAGCAAGCGCTGCGTTTGTAAATCCAAGTCATGGGTATGGTTCTACAAGATATGGTGTTGTAGCCGACCTATGCATAGGAGTAGAAGTAGCCTTTCCGAATGGAGAGTTGCTAAGAACAGGTGCTTTAGCTAATGAGGAAACAGAGTTTGGAGTATTCTATCGATATCCTAATGGTCCAGAGTTTACTGGATTGTTTACGCAAATAGAGAGCAATCTTGGTGTTATTACTAGGCTTGCTTTTAAAACAATAGATTTTAAGAAAGAATGGTTAGCATGTCAATATTTTACGTTCAGACGGGATCAGATTGACGAATGTGGAAAAGCTATCTTTTCTCTCGTAAGACATGAGATTTTTGATGTACATTTTAATGATAGATGGTGGGTATTACCTGCAATATGGGAAGGTGTGGTAAAAGAAATGCCAGAAGATGCATGGTTTCATATCTCAATAATTAATTTTGGCAGAACCGACGCTGAGCTCAGGGCTCAAGAGGAGATATGTAGGATGGTTATGAATAAATATGGCGGTAAAGAAAATATAGAAGCTGCTGAACGATTAGTTGGTCCAACTAGGTGGACGCCAACTTATGAAAAAAGTAATACTGAACCGTGGCCTGCTTGGAACTTAGTGGGTCACGATTCATGGGGATCCAGAAATACTAGAAACTCAGGTATGTGGCTAACCACGTCACAACATTTTCCATATCGATTTTTCAAGGAAGTATATGAACATCATGAGAAGATTGCAAAAGAGGTTGGAATATGGAATGAAAGGTATTTGCCATGGCATGATAGCTTTGCATGCAGGGATTCATTCAAGACTGAGACTTTCGTGATGTACAATCCATACGACCCAGAAGATTTATCCAAAGTTGGTGAATATTATATAAAGTTCTTCCCCAAAATTGTGAAGATGGGTGCCTCATTTCATGGTCTTACCATCCAGTTCCATGGCAGAGAAGCAATGGAAAAGCTCGGTCCACTTTATGAATGGATGAAAAAACTTAGAGATCAGATTGATCCAAATCATATTATGAATCCAGGAACTTTGTTCTAGGTGGTATAAAATGAATGAAAAAGATAAAAGACTTTTGGATCCATATCGTCGCTGGCTTTATGCATTGGACTTGCATCCTTCTTCAGGTTGTGTTGCATGTGGAAATTGTTATGGTCGTGGACCGGCAAATTGGTTAGCTGATGAACACAATACCGCGGATTGGAAATGTGTACCATTTGACTATTATGGTTGGCGTAGCTATTCACCATCTGGATTTTGGGAACTCACTACAAAATTCTATCATGATCAGATAGAAATTGATAATGAAGTCGCAACTCGTCTCTTCTCGTGTGCACAGTGCGGATTGTGTGATGAAATATGTGGAATAGTAGCAGGTGAAAACAGATTATCTGAAATATTTAGAGTTTTTCGTGCTATTATTTATAGCGCACGAGGTCCTTACACAGGACATAAACAAATTATAGAAAATATCAAAGCTACTGGCAACATATTTGGTGAAACCAATTCAACATCCATTTGGGCTGAAGGTCTAGACTTACCTTTTATTAACAATGAAAAATCAAACAACACCTGCTTATATGTAGGCAATGAAGCTGCTTATAGACTCAAGGAAGTTCCAAGAGCTACAGCAGAATTATTAATGTCAATAGGATTAAAATTTGGCATATTCGAAAAAGAACCAAATTCTGGATATTATCCCGAAGTTATTGGCGATCTGGATCTTGCTAGTCATTTAATGAGACGCTTTAAAGAAGAAATTAAACGTAATGGGATTAAAAAGATCATTGTGCTTGGGGCACAAGATTACCATGTGATTAAGCGTGAATTGGGAACAGAATTAAATGTGCTCCACATTGTAGAAGTATTGGCAGAGTCAATTTCTTCCATAAAGAACCGATTAAAACCTTTAAAGCAAGTAATAACTTATCACGACCCTTGTTATCTTGCTCGCCATGCAGGCAGTAGGAGACCACGTAGCATGAGAGTTATCAACGAACCTAGAGCTGTTTTATATTCAATACCTGATGTAAAGTTTAAGGAACTACCTAAAAACAAACGCTGGACTTGGTGTGTTGGCGAGTGCGGTGGGATTAAAGAAGCTTTTCCCGATATGGCAAAATGGAGAGCAATAAAACTTTTTGAAGAAGCTATAGGCGTAGGAGCTGAAATAATTGTAACTGCATCCCCTCCTGAACAGTTGCACTTAATTGAAACTCTGCGAGATTCAAGCAAGAAAGTCCGAATACAAGATATATCACAACTATTATTGTCCTTGATCTGAACAATTTTTCGAGCTAATGATTATTAAACGTTCATGCAATTAAATGTCAAAGCTCTCTATGCATTAATTCATAAATTTGAGTTCATTATTCCTTCAGGTTAATGTGTACAAATTCGCTCTTTTGTTGAAGGGGTGTATCAATTTACCTATCTGAATTGGTGCATCGAATTGAGAAATATACCTATAATCTTTTAAACTGTTCATAAAATATTTACGTTTTCTTATCAACTCTCTTAAAGCGTGGTTGAGCTCCAGAATCAACGGTAAAGCATATTCATGCACTTGACGTGAGAATAGAATATGCGAGCTTCGTTAGGGAACGCTGCTTGATCCTCATCAAAGATTTATTGTCCCATTTTGTTTCGGATAGCAGGTTGCGTATACGTAGTAATCGTCGTTCCTTTTCACCAGATTTACTGCGACAACTCCGCACTCTCGGGTAGTTGTTCTAAGCTAGGACTTTGAAATCCCCAAACTTCTGAACGTGAACTACCTATTTTCCTTGCCATGTTATCTGATATGTTATCCCGTACTGCATGGGTATTGAATGCACCGATCTTATCTTAATTTTACCCCCTCTAACACCTTTCTCCTTGAGCCTTTTACATTATCCTGAAGCCTTTTATTTAGGGTTTCATTTTTGAAGAACTTTCCATATAAGGTTCAAGCATGGTTATGTCAACCACTATCACGTGTTAGTGAACCATCTAGCCTCAACCTTCTCTACAGGAGAACCTACCCTACAAAGATTTTGACGAGCTTCAGCTCGAGTATCTTCACCTCCTGAAGTTTTCTTCTGAGTAGCGTCTTTATGATCCTTGCGTTCTTCTTGGAACCACACATCCCTTATTCCATGATAAAAAAACTTAAGTAGACCAAGGTCCCTTCCGTAAGGGAAGGAATGGAAAGCCCCTAAAATTTAAAATTATACTGCTATCTGTTCCAACTCCAGCCTCGGCCTAATATTCGGCATTGTGATTAAGAATATTACTAGTGCCACAATCTCTGGCACTATGGCGCCCCATATCCACGCATTATTGAACCCGATAAGAGGATTGTGAACGATAGCAATGAATTTAGTCAGGATTTGGGCGAAGACCAGTAGCAGCACGGCTTGTCCCACCGAGTACCACGCGGTTGACCAGTTGGATCCAGTGCCCCTTATACGCGTGGGGAACGCCTCCGTAGTTAGCCTTATCTCAGACGCGAACTGGCCATTCAGGCCAAAATAGAATATCAGGTAATAGAGCCAGAACGCTGGAGTGACCGTTGAATACGGTTCTACGACGAGCAGGTATAGTCCTAAAAGCTCCAGCACCACAAACACTGCAGAGGACCACTTTCCACCTATCCAGTCGGATAGCGCTCCATTGGCCATATAAGCGAGGATTCCTGAGAACGACGCCACCGCGAACACGGTCGTGACAGGACCTATCGGCATTTGGCGGAAGATCTCGAAATATGCAGGCGTATACGCCACGCCTACTATGGCTACGCCAGTGGTCATGAACCACCAGAACGCCATCACCCACGTTACACGCCTAATCTTCTTATCGAAGAGCTGGCGATAGCTGGTCTTCTTTGCCTCTTCAAGATCAACATTATATATTTTTAATAGTTCTTCCACCTTCGCTTTGTCTCCGCTTTTTTCAGCTTCCTTCAGCGCCTTGTAGTGGATATATCTCTTGGACTCTGGCATTTTCATCCTTAGAAAGATCACCAGTATAGCTGGCAGGAAGGCAAACAGGAAGGCGACCCTCCACCATTCGGAACCGTACGGTCTTCCGATGTTAATCGCCGCGAGCGCTATAGCGCTCGCTAGCCCGTATCCGAAGACCCATCCGGACTGCATAATACCCATGAGCCAACCTCTTATGCGCTTCGGGACGACCTCTGACAGTATTGCGGCACCTGTTCCATACTCTGCACTAGTAAAGCTCTGCGCGCCGAGCCTAATCAGGAACCACTGAAGGAAGTTCTTCATAAAGTACTGCAACATAGAAAAGATCGCCGTGCCCAGCAGGGTGACCTGGAGAACCGATTTGCGGCCGATCCTATCCGCGAGCGGACCGAATATCAATCCCAAGATGAACGATACCGTGAATCCGCCAGCTAGCACGTAGCTGTACTGGGTTATTGTCATATGAAGTGAGTTAATTATCGGCGTGGATAGTATGAGGACTAGGTTGCCATCCGTGTTTAAGAGCCCATAGCCCAGATAAGTCATAAGGACTATTACAGCAATTTCAGATTTTTTGATGACGAATTTCGCACTTTCGACCCTCTTTTCTGACTCACTATTACCCATGCCCCACCCTCCATACCATATGGCAATAATTGAAGCAGCCATATATATGCTTTTTGCTCCAAGGTATGGGTGTTGGACAGATGGAGCCAAATCGGCGAACCACCCTCCAGTCTACATGGGCATCAATCCAGTAAAAGAACTAAAGAGCAATCTCCGCTCTTGGCATCTCTGGATAAAGGAATAAAATACCCAGTGGGGAGAAAGTTCACGCAGCCTACCTTTATACATGGCCAGCCTTCCATCTTGGCAGACAGTAGACATATAGTCGATCCTACGGAAGCCATCTTACTCCTTGGCGCTGAATTTACGCTGACGCATTGCTCGTAGACAAATTCTTCTAGGGAGAGAGGGTTGTGACCGTTGATGAAGCGAATGAGCTACAGCGAAGTATATATGAATATCTCTAAGAATCTATGTGGATGCGATAGATATAGACAACAGAGAGCTACTGGCCATCAGAGTGTCGTGGTCTTTGGGCTTCCTTGACGTGCTCCTCTACTAGGGTGCTCGTGGTCTGCATTAACAAGCCAGCATCTGTGGTGGGCAGAGACCCGTAGTATCACTGGTCTTTTTATCAACTCGAGCTTTAATACTATAACAAACATTCGGCATAAGGAATAAGGCTGAGAGGCTCTTCGCAATGCTAGAGAGGTGGACGGGGTACTCTCCAATGACTTTGAAGGTAAAGATCATACCTTGCCAGAATGGCTAACCTGTCTTCGTGTACTACAACAAGCTGAGGTTTCGCAAGGAGATATAGCTCGTGACGTTGGTCCTGTAATACACCTAAGCCAAGAGTCCCCCGTTTTTGGCGCTTTTCTTATTGCGATGCTAATGAAGATTTATGACGTTTTGAACGAACAAGGGAAAAAAGTGTTCAAGGCCACAATTGTTCCCTTTGTGATTGCGATCGTAGTCATTATGGCCTTTTTGATTCGCACAAGCACTGGTGGTAGAATTCTTGCGATAATCGATCCATTTCCTTATCCAAACACGCTTGTGAAAGAGACGGTATAATAAGGCTTAATAAGACGAGTTTCCCTCCAAGATGTTTACGTTATGTGATGTTTGCAAGGAAAAGGTATAATAAAGAGGACTTATCTGACCGCCTTTGAGGCTGCCACAAGCTTAAGCTCACAACTTATCCAACCTACTTTTTACACTAATCCAATTACCTTAATATTTATGCACTTTAAGCCTCTTTTTATCGAAAACGCCTTTTAATCGAACCATTCTGAACACTATCCTCATCGTTTCGCTAAGTTTAAATAGGCTTTGGTGTAAAAAGAGCTTGTTAAGGCACTCGTTACAGGTTTTGAAGGCTGGCTTGGTAAAATCAATCCAGCGGGTGTGATCGCAAAAAGCGTAAACGGAGTAAAAATCGGAGACGTTGAAGTGGTTGGAAGAGAAATACCAGAAGATTTCACAAGGCTACCTAAAGTGATAAACTCTCTCATTAAAGAGGTAAAACCCGATATTTTTTTGGGTCTTGGCTGGGACTATACAAAAGGTATTAAGGTTGAAAGGATTGCGCTCAACGTTATGGATAGCGACTTTTGGGGAGAAATCAAACCCGATAACTACGGTAACACCCCGCACAACCAAAGGATCTTTGCTCGAGCGCCGCTTGCGCTTGAGGCAACGTTACCCGTGGACGATATCGTAAAAAAGCTAAAGGATTCGGGAATTTTTGCTTTCCCTTCTTACTTTACGGGAACTCACTGCTGTAACACAGTGATGTACTCAGCTCTTTACTACTTAAGAAGGTCGAACGCGCTTACCGGTTTTATCCACATACCACCAATTCCTGGCATGTTTGAAAACGTGCCAACGATGGATTTAGAGCAAGAAAAGAAAGCGGTGCAGCTTGTTTTGGAAGTGTGCCGCGCGCACATTAAGGCCTGATGAACTCACCTTTTTGCTTCTTGAACTACTTTCTCACTGAATCTCTATTGTCTCGTCTTTAGGATCTAGGGGCGGAACTAAAAAAGCTTAATATTTTCTGTGATTTATATGATAGTCTCGAAAAGGTGTCTATATGGGCGACCCTTTTTTCTCTCACACGGATCGTGGTAGCGTGGCTTGTTGACCCGTGAGAGCAGGCTTCCAAAATTATTGCACCTTCGGCTTACGTATCTGTTGAGCCTTCGGGTACCTCAACAACAGAGGAGAACACTCTTCACACCCTACTTTAGAATTGTTCACGCACTGGTACACTTGAGGTGATTCGCATAAATGCTTATCTAGACAGGATCAACTTGACTTCAAAAAATTCTAATCTAAAATAGGATTGGATGGATAATATTACTACTATTTGTTGATTCCATGACTATTCCCTTAGAAGCGTTAGTTGGTTAAAGCGCTATCAGCTACTTTTTCGCAAAAAACTTCACTAAAAGCGCTGAGCAAAATATTATCAAATCTTCCAGCTTTTACTATAAACTGGTTAAGATTCCATAAAAGGGACACATTGCGTTTCGCCATGTATGTTAAAGAGATGAACGTTATCTGGCCAATATCAGAATTATATCATGAGTAATGTTTGACACGCTTTTGAATATAAAAGTTGAGTCTCGAGAAGTGACAGATCCCTTTGGGTGTTTTGGAATTAGGGGAAGATGTAACTGGAAACTATATGTTCGAGTTAACATTAGAGTTTTTAATTGTCCGAATTGAACACAATTAATCATCGTAAACTGGCTTTCTCTTTTCTAAGAAAGCTTTGATACCCTCTTTACCATCGTCTGACAAAAGAATCGATTGGTAAAGCGACGACTCTAGTTCAAAGCCGTTTTGCGAAAAACACGCG
>Ga0208548_100616_pt1 | contig 13464 bp, 15 predicted proteins | sample ECH_Chost_MetaG_FD_187133 | JGI IMG/M metagenome (GOLD analysis project Ga0208548, IMG submission 187133) | Hot spring microbial mat communities from Yellowstone National Park, Wyoming, USA - ECH_C host_MetaG (SPAdes) (version 2) | ecosystem: Environmental > Aquatic > Thermal springs > Hot... | reverse complement strand
CTTAGTCCAATTTAAACATGAAGTCATTTCTATTTTATACTCACTATTATTCTTATTTCAATCCTACCTTAGTCCAATTTAAACAAGGCTTATTTTTGCATTTTTTAGGGGTTTAAGCGCAAAATCACAATGCTTTATGTCGGGGATGTATAATAATGTATTGCTTATTTAAAGATTCCCGACATAAGTCTTTTTTTAATTATCAAAAAAGGTTTAAATTATGTTATCCAAGTTTGCCTTTTCTTTACCTATGTTTTTAATATTCATAACTTTCTTTACCCTAAAAATGTAAATTCGTACATTTTCCGTTTAATTTATTGATAATATTTTTCATTTATACTTAAATATGTTGACGATAGAAAGCTAATGATTAAATTATTAAAATCTATCTAATATTACTTCATATATGACTTTAAATTTAAAAAGCCAAAACCCATGCTGTTTCTCTCTCCAAAACCGGTTTCTAAACCAAATTGAATTAGTTGTCTTTGCATATTGTCCATAGTACTCCATATAAAATCCCAGAGACTGGCAACAACACCATAACTTTTCCCGTATATTATGATTCTTAAATGTATCTCTTGCTTAAATTGAAATTGTTCAAAAAGGTCGTAGTTCATGATCTTAGTTCCATAAAAATCATTGTATTTTTTAATTATATTTTCAGTGAGTTGTTTTAAAAATGCTGTAAATTCGATGTCCTGTCTCCAATAAAGAAAACGTCTCATCCTTTTGTCTTCTGGTATTCCATAATTATCGTATTTATTTTCTGGTATTCTTATAATGATTGGAGTAGCCGTAGTTAAAATAATATTTCTTTTTGGAAGTTTTAATTCAAAAATTTGAAAATCCTTAATTATAAATGATTAATCTCCAAAATTCAATTCTGTATTTACTAATTTAGAAACATAATCTGCCAGAGAATTAATCAAATTTTCATCTGGAGATGAAATTATAAAGTTTCGCATGTCACCTGTTTTCATATCTCCAGGAGGGAAAATATTGGAAAAACAAAAGAATTTATATCCAATATTTATTATGAATATAATCCTGGTTATTATTTTTAATTAGTTCATAAACAACCCCTTGAAGTTTGTGGTAATCTTTTGAAACGTCGATTTGGTCATTTTTAGCATATAGTTTCAAAATTAAACGCATGGAAATATATTAACAGATTACGATTATTAATATATTCCTAACTAGAATAGTTAAGTGGAAATAGATAAATTAAAATGGTCTCTCTATTCAATGAGAAGCATCCTAAACTATATTACTTGTCTGAAGAATATGCTGTGCCGGATAAATCTGACCAATTTCCTCCTTGAGTCATTTGTATTTCCTGTCCTCAAATACTTTAATTTTAGGATATAGAACAATTTTGTTTATTGGTTTCTTATGGCCATTAACATTGAATTTTAGGGAATAAATTGTATGCGTGCAATCCCGATAGGGATTTATAAATTTAAGCCAATGAATAATTGGTTAGTTAAATAATAAAAGGTAATATGGAATAAAAAGCCTTGAAATAAAACGTAGTGTCACGAATTTTGTGTAAATTCCTGGAACAAGAGAAGTAAATCTCTTGAACCAGGAGATATACCTCTTCTGAACAGCAAAAGGAGGTACGAATTAATATGGAAGAGATGGATAAAAGGATAATGGAAGTTGCAAGGAATGCAGTGAAGGAATACCTTGAAAACCTCATGAAAACTGAGAGGGATGCCTTCATAGATGAGCATGGCGGTATAAAGAATGGATATTATGGGAGAGCAATGAAAACAAAGTTATTTGAAATATGAAATTGAAGATATGAATGTACCAAGGGACAGGGAAGGTAAATTCAGAACAGCACTGTTTGATCCCTATGCAAGGTCCATAGGAATAGATGAGTTAATTATCTCTCTATATTCAAAGGGAATTTCCACCAGGAAGATGTCAGAAATACTTGAATCAATATTCCAGAACAGGTATTCAAGATCCTCCATATCCAGAATAACTGAAATAACAATTGAAGAGGTTAAGAGATTCCAGAACAGACCTCTGTATGGAAGATACATAGCAATATTCCTTGATGCTTTATTCTTCTATCTCAGAAGGGATACAGTGGATAGGGAGCCGATAATATTTGCCATGGGAATTAAAGAATCGGGTGAATATGGGATAATATTCTATATTTCTTCAAAGGAATCACACCTCTCTTACAATGAAGTCATTAAAGATCTATAAAACATAACTATCTATACAACAGAGGTGTCAGGGAACCGTTATTGTTCATAGCTGATGGTATTCCCAAACTTGATGAAGAAATAAGAAAGGTATTTCCAAGAGCAGATTTTCAATTATGCACAGTACATGCATCAAGGAATTTTGAATCGGAAGTCAGGGAATATGATGTGGATATAATAGATTCACAGCTCAAGCAAATATTCCTATCTGATGACAGAGAAGAGGCCAGTAAGGGATTCAATGAATTCAAAAACATCTGGGAGGGAAATATCCCAAACAGGTATACAATTTAGAGAGGAAGTTGAACTATTTATTCACATATATTCACATATTTCCATTACACTAAACCAATAAGAAAATCAAAAGAAAATCAATTCACAGAAACATTATAGAAATAATGAACAAGGAGATAAGGAGGAGAATAAAGACAATAGATTCACTACCAACAGAGGAATCCGCTCTGAAAATAATATATCTTAGAGTAGCAGAGTTAAATGAGAAATGGTCTCACAGAGTAATTAACGGATACTTTAAATGCAAGGATGAATTGATGGAAATGTTCAGTAAGAGGTATCCTTAAGCGTACACAGAGTTTGTGACACTATCAAAGGATGGTAAATATTTATGTCCTTTTTAGCAAATTTTAGATGACCATATTTGGAAAATAATTAATTGCCATTTACAAATATATCATTACCTTCTCCTCATTACAAACGCAATTGCTGCACCTATCACTCCAATTATTATGACATATTCGGCGATGGTTACTATAACTGATGTTGCCAGAACATTTATGTGAACCGATTGTCCTGTTACGGTGATGTTACTTTTTATTCTACCAGCGTATCCAAATGGCATATGTATAAAGTATGAATAAGTCCCGTTTGGTTCATTAAATGTTATTGTATTTGTGGTGGAACTCAGAGTAATATTTATATGTTCACCATTAAATGTTGTTCCTATTAATGTTGTAGACCATAATGTTCCATTGGGTATTCCGTTCTCTGTTATTGTTATTGCATAGGTTATTACTGTCCAATTTATTGAAACATTAACTGAATTTCCACTGACATTTATTATTCCTGAATATGTGCTTGCCCTATATCCAGATATGCCTGATATTATGTATGAATAAGATCCATTTGTTTCATTGAATGCTATTGTTGAATTTGTTGAAGAGAATGTAATTCCATTAAGTGTAATTGACCAGGAAGTCCCAGAAGGTAATCCATTCTGTATGAATGTAACGGTGTATGTAACAGGATTGAATGTTATTGCTATATAGACATTTCCTCCATTTACTGTAAATGTCCCTGACGGTTGGTTAGTTGCATAATTCTTGTTCGATGTTTCTATTGTGTATAAATAGGATCCATTTGTCTCATTGAATGTTATTGTTGTTCCAGTACCAGTAAATGATTGACCATTACTTATATTGACATACCATGATGTTCCATATGGTAGTCCTTCCTCCTTGAATGTTACTGAATATGTAATCCTTGTGAATGAGATTGAAACATTCACATTCGAGCCGTATACGGATATTGTTCCTGAAAATGATGACGCTCGGTATCCTGATATTGGTGTTATGGAATAGGAATAAGTTCCATTAGGCTCTACGAATGTTATTATGCTTGTTGTCGATGATCTAATAGTTCCGTTCAGTTTTACTGACCAAGCAGTTCCTGATGTTAATCCATATTCGGCAAATGTAATTTCGTATACCTTTTGCGTAGGTCCGAACTGGACGGATGGCATCACACCATTTGGCGGGTAGGCACGCATTAAAGCCCAGTAAATAAAAACATATGAAGCAAAAGCACCGCTTCCTGCGCCAAAGAGAATTGGGCTTGCGAATAGGGGTATTGACGAGAAGTTGGCAGTTGATTGATAAGTTGGGTTATATAATTCAGCTGGTGTAATATTATTTGGAGTTGATGTACTTCCAGTTTCATTTGAATAAATCGCAACTGTACCGCTGTTCGACGTTATGTTGTAAAATGCTATCTGCGAATAAACGTAATAAGTTCCCTCCCCTTCAGCTGGGGCACTCGTTATTAAAGTTCCTGCATTATTACCAGTAAGCGAATACAAGGAAGCCACATTAGGGTCCCCTCCTGGTGGCGTTCCACCACCCGTTGAATAAAATTCATAATGATATGTCAATCCGTTATACATACCCGGAGTATCCCCCCCACCACCGGCATATATTATTTCAGGATCCCCCCAAAGGGATATTGAAAAACCATCAGCTGTTCCACTATAAGACCAATAAGTTTGTAAAATATAATTTCCAAGACTTATATTACTTGGAGATAAAATATATGCACCGGTACCTGCTCCGTCATTTAACAGTTCAACGTCGCTATAAGGAGAAGTTGAAGATACCGGTGTAAAACTCCCAATATATGAATAAGCAGTATACCCCGCTAATGTATCATAGAAATTTGAATACAATGGAAATACAATCCCGCCATCATCATACTCCCCATAAGCAGGGCTAAGTTGGGGAGCCTCTCCAATACCTATAATCCCAGAAGAGTTCAATAAATTAGTTGTTAGTGAAGCAAAATCAATGTATATCGTTACTGAGCTCAAGGCTGGAATTGAGTATAATTTCAGCCATATCGTCAATGTTCCTGAGTTATTATTTTCAATCCAGGCAGGGATTATTGTATTATTTGCATAAGTGAATTCAAAATTGGCCGATGATTGATTATAATGTATGTAATTGGAGTAAATGGATTCATTTAGTTTAATCATTTGCTGATATGGATTGGGAGTTGCAGCTGATTGATTGTTAGTTATTGTTATTGGGAATTGAAATCTAATATTTGGTGGAGTAGCATTTGCCTGAAGTGGAATGATATGTGATTTTATATTTTTATTTAAAAAAGATGGAGATGTACCTTTTATTGCATTTGTAGAGATAGCAGATTCATTATTATCTGGGCTTAGGACACTATAATAAATAATTGAAAGTCCAGAAATTAGAATTAATAGCACTATTAAAACAGCAACCATTTTTATGGTAATATTTTTTATATACATAGCTCCTCGCATCATACTATTATATTAATCTAATCCTTTTTAAGAGTTTCGAGTATTTAAATATTATGAAGCAATAGCTTTGTTGTATAGTCCCGAAATATTGACCAAAAGAGCTTTTGGTCAGATATTGGCAATCGGAAATTTACATGACGCAAGATTACATATATATAGGGTGTCCCATCTTTTGTAAAATGTCCGACTGATGTCGGATATTTATATTGAAAAAGTAATTTGGGGATATGGTTGCAACGTATATCCCCGTGATTATGGATTTGGTAGATAAAATAATTTCTGAAGACAGGAAGAGGAAGTATTCCAATGCCCTTGTTGTTAAGATTCTTTTGATCATACGGATATATGGGATATCCTATAGATCATCGGAGAAATTCTTCAAAAATCATCCAGATCTGAAAGAGGCCATATGTCTCAATGAAATGCCAAATTTCAGAACATTATCAAGAAGGGCAAGGACGATTGACTGGCATTACGTAAAAGCGATGATCTTTGACCTTATATCCACTGAAAAGGAGAATGCTGCAATAGATTCATTCATAGTGAAAACATGCAAGAATTCCACTGCAGTTAGAAGGAAAAATTACAGGAATTACAGGGATCAACACAGCTCATGGGGTTTCTCGACTAAAGGATGGGGATATGTTATGAAGGAGCATATCCCTTGACATATATTCCACTGCAATAGTGGAATGGGAAACAACAGCATCCCTTCACGATAAAAATGCGGCATTTCCACTAATAGATTCCATAAGTGTTTATGACTAAGGGATGATGGATGCCGCTTATGATTCCTCTGACATTTATGAATACATATCTGAAAATTCAAAATGTTCTCCCGTTATTGATACTAATAAAAGAAGGGGTATAGTTGATTCTAAACTATCCCATTCTAGAAGGGAAGGAATGAAAATCGGAAGGGAAGAGGCATCCAGATATTCCCTCAGGTGGGAGATTGAAAGGACTTTTGCAATACTTGAGGACATTCTTGGATGTGAATTCCTCTGGTATAACAGAAACAGAAATTATGATGTTCCATCGGCATGAAAATTGTTGCATACAACATCATAATTCTGATTAATCAGAATTAACAGGGACCTAAGGGGCAGAGAATGGATGTGATTGTTTAAAATAACTTGGGACAACCTATTTACGCAAATAAAACAGACAACAACAATGAAGCAAATAATAATTTTGAAAAATATATCAAAGAAAAAGGAACAATGCATATAGTATCAAGACCCCACCACCCTCAGAAACAATGGAAAATTGGAGAAATGGCTTGATTTGTATGAAAGGCATAGATGGGATTTCAACACATATGAAGAATTTGTGGACTGGTATAATAAAGGGAGATATCATGAAAGCTTAGATAAAAAAAAAGTTACTTGCAAACGCCAGAAGATGCATTCTGGGGTAAATTGCCAGAAGAAAACATTCAAGGAAATTTCAATAGAAATTTTGGAGGTAAATTAATTATGGAAAGATAAAAATAATACTAAGCTTTATATGCCCAAAGAAGACATGACTAATCATGTTCTCTTTTAAATCCATAAAATCTTAAATAGGAGAAAATTTATGTTATTTTGGCCGTCAATTAAGAGAGATGAAGCTGATGAAATTGGTGAAATACTGCAGGAAATGTGGATGGCCAAATGTTAATGAAGCATTATTCTGTACAAAGTGTGGAGCGCAATTTATTATTACAGGAATTCCGAAACCACCTCATCCCTTTCAAGGTTCAACCAGACAGCCACCTAATCAATACCCATTTGCGAGTCAGCAACAAAATCCAGACACAATATCTTTGCGAAAAAATCTCTTTTCAAATAACCTGGGAACTGTTGATATAACAAATCAGGGGCTGCAGTCAGCGCTACCCGAGGAGATGTTGATTGGTGTCATTCCGTGCCTCTACCTCTTATATGTAGAAACCCCGGTCTCCCTCTTATTTACCAACAGACGGATTATAATCGCTTACCCGGATGACGTCGCCAGTCTCCCCCCCCAGTCGGCGACTCTTGAAACTTTAAGGATAGCTATCACTCTCGCCTTCAAAGATCCTGGTTTCACGACTTGGAAAATGTTATCCAATACTGACAAGCGAAGGGCCTGGATGGACTTTAAGAAGAAGGTGAAGGAACAAGGAGTGCCACCTGTCTTTTATATATATCAACCGTTCCCGGGTATCAAGGGGACGAGCATCGAGTACCAAAGCATAAAGAAGGTCGCGCTGAAAGAAGCACCAAATGTAATCGTGACGAACGATTGGCAAATGATTCTCTACCAGGTGAAGATAAGCCAAAGTAACTCCAATCAGTCTTTTTTGCTGGATGAAAACTGGGTGGACCATATCATTAATTTCTTGGTAAAAACCCCAATTTTGCCGAAGCTCCCACTTTGGGTGAAGATGCAATTAGTGTATCTTGGAACATAATGAAGAATGTAGAATATGAATGGAACGCCACTGTTTTCCTTGATGTTTTCGTGAATTGTATATTTATTGCTGCATTTTATGCCTTCATTGAATTTGGGAATGACAAGCCTGTTTTCTTTAGCCTTGAAGCCTGAAGGTAAAATAAGATACTGTTTATCCTCCTTTGACTTCAATGCCGGATATCTGTATTGTGCTGGTATGTTAAGAGGAGGATAATAACCTCCTGGAAAAAACATAATAATCATTTATGGTGTGGGATGACCGTAGAGAGGTGATCACCCCACGTATACAGGGATGGATATCTCTATTAAAGAGATTGTGTGCACCACGATTGATGAACATGGTAATATCGTAAGAAAGGATAAGTTTGAGAACAGCTTTGACAACCTTGACAAATATCTCAGCAACTTCTCACACAGGGATAGCTTTGTCATGGAATCAACAGGATTCTATGAACCCATATGCGATTCCATGGAATCAAGAGGATTCAATGTAAAACTTGCCAATCCATTGAAAATAAAGCTCATAGGAGAATCAAGGATGGAATGATAACGATGATTCAGAAATATTAGCGGAGCTTCTCAACAACAACTGGATCCCTGAATCCTATGTCCCTCCTGAAGAAATAAGGGATATAAGAAGGATCGTGAGGACAAGAATGCAGATAAAGAGAACAATGACAACCTATAAGAACAGAATAAGGATAGAGATGAAGAGATTGCATTTGGATTACAACGGAGATCCATTCACAATAAATGGCAAGGCATTCCTCATGAGTTTGAAATCAGAGGGGATAGATTCCTATCTCAGGGTTCTGAATGCAATGGAGGAAGAGGTCAGAAATATAGATAGGGATTTGATGAAATATCAAGACATAGAGGAAGTTAAACTCCTCCAGATCATACCTGGCATAGGACTATTCTCCGCCCTTATGATATATTCTGAAATAGAAGATACCAGAAGAAGATAAAATTTTATTTTGTCATATGAATTTTAAAATACTATCATTTTTCGGACATACTCGATTTAATGTGCTGTGTTGAATAAATCTGACTAATGTCCTATTTTTGTCATTTGTTTTTTATACTTCTTATTATTTTCATTTTTTATGAGCAGTTCAAATAATAAAAGATGGGGTAAGCATCATAAAGATCATCGTGATTGGTCAAAATACAACGATGAACTTGTAGTTAGAGGTGAGTTCTATTTAGACCTGGGATTCTCAGAGCACTGGGATGAAGAGCTTGAAGAAATGAACAAAGGTAAAAGAGGATCTCCCTATAAATTTCCAAATCAATTTGTCAATTTAATGGCAGCATGGCACCAGTTGATTGATTATCGTGGATTAGAAGGTATTGGAAGAAGGCTTGCAGAATACAAGTTAATTCCATATTTTGGTGATTATACGACACTCTGGAACAGAATACATAACATAAAACCAAAGATCATAATGCCGGATTATAAGGATCTTGAACTGTCATCAGATGGCACAGGCTTAAAAACATCCAATGCCGGTGAATACAGGTTATTCAAATTATGAGATCCGGATAGAAATAGAAAGAAGTATCTAGTAGTTGTAATAACAGCGGATGTAAGAAAGAAAAAGCTCTATAATCTGGAGGTTCATGTACAGGGAGAAGGTCCATCAGAACCAGAGGTAGCACAGAAACATATTAAGCAGGCTTCTAAAGATGGCTATAAAATAGGTAAGTTTTATGGAGATTCAGCATACGATACTAACACAATGTTTGATACACTTCACGTGGTAGGTTCCGAGCCAGTAATAAAGATAAGGAAGAATGCAGCGCCAGAAAACATAAGGGGATCAAAGCACAGAAGAAAAGAAGCGAGAGAATATAAAAAGGAAGGTTATCGAGTATGGGCAGATAATAAGAGCTATGGAATGAGGTGGGTAGGTACAGAGGGTACATTTTCAGCGGTGAAAAGGAAGTTTGGAGAGAACACAGTTTCACGGTCAAAGGAAGGGTTGATTGCAGAAGGATATCAACGATTTTGGTTATATGACACTATGAAATGCTATGCAGAATCAAGAATAGGAGGCACCATTTAAATGATAATTGCAAAAAATTAAGAAAAAATAAAAAACTTAATGAGAATTAGAATAAAAATCTCACAAACTGAATTATTAAACAGAGCAATTTAATGGAAATATTTAAATATGACGACGATAATAATCAACCATGAGTGATATTCGGGTAGATAAAGAAAGGGAATATATACCATCAAATTCTCAAATGGGGCTAAAAGTCAGGGTTCAAATAATACCTGAAGGACTTGAAGGAAGCAAATTTGTTACTCATTCTTCAAATACTATCATTCTATTAGATAACAGCGGTTCAATGTTTGGAAGTAAATTAGAAGATGCAAAAAATGCTGTATTAGAATATATAAAATCCTTAAATCCGAATGACTTCATCTCATTATATACGTTTTCAGATGTAACAGAAAGAATAATTGACAATGCAAATATGAGTAATAATATTGAGAATTTTAAAATAAAGATTCTTGGAATTAGCGCAGAAGGTGGAACAAATATGTGGTCTGCCTTAAATGAGACTTTAAAATTGGTTAGGATTAATGAAGGGAGGGTCCGAGATAAGTCTGTAAAAATCCTTCTAGTTACAGATGGAATTCCTACTGATGGTGATGATCAGTCATTTATAAAGATATCTGCTGAGTTCCTTAAATTAGGAATTCCGTTATATCTTATAGGAATAGGTTCAGATTATAATGAGGATTTGTTATTGAGAATGTATCGTGCAAATGAAATAGGATTTTTCAGACATATTGACGAAAATTCATCACTCCAAAATTTATTTGACGAGATTTCTAAAGAAAAAATACTCTACCCTTCAAGGAATTTAATTATTAAGCTAACCACAGGAACTTCTGTTAAAAAGATTTATAAACTAGAACCTCAAATACTAGAACTTAATCCACAAAAGAGTGATGATCATACGTTAATTGTTCCGCTAGGCAATATTGGAACGGAAAAACAAAAGGTTCTGATGTTAATTGAATTGCCACCTAGACCTTCTGGTGAATATAGGGAAGGCTCATTTTCAATAGAGCTAGATAAGTTAATTACCAAACCACTTACGGTAATTAGAACGGAAGATTTGGATAAGATAAAAAATTCCATAAATGAAATAATATCAGCAGAATATATAGAAGCAGAAACAAACAGTTTAGCCCAAGTGGCATTAGACAAGAACGACCAAAAATCATCGCAAGAGGCAACTATAGAATTAAGAAAAAAATTAGAAACAATCAGGAATAATCCTTCAATTTCAAAAATTTTAGGCGAAGATAAAATACGCGATATTGAAGAAGCTCAAAAAATAATTCAAGGAACAATAAAAATTCCACCCGAAGATTTAAAAAAGAAGAAAGAGGGATTAACGATAAGAAATAAGAAGGGATAAAGGAGGAAATAACACATGAAAATATGTCCTGTATGCAAAAAGACGTATGATGATAATTATGAATATTGTGAAGAAGACGGTGCCTTATTGATTGACTCAGCTTCAGCTAAACCGACTCCACAAGAGCAGGAATCATCAGTCAGTAAAAATCCAAATGATAATAAGGAGGTCTCTTTAGCTTCAAATGTTGTGCATAAGAAATATAAATGTTTAAACTGTGGTTGGGAAGGCGAAAGCGAAGATGGATTCTGTCCACAGTGTGGGGCGAAGCTTGAATCATATGAAAGTGGAACACAAATAGACCAGGAAAAATCCAATATAAAAGCCAAGCTCATAATTATGAAAGATTCCACTGAAATTAAAATAGATAAATTTCCATTCGAATTTGGAAGAAGTTTAATGGCTAATTATCCAGATAGTCAAATGATAAGTAGAAGGCATTTCTTATTAACAAAGGAGGAAAATGAAAAAGGAAACAATGAAATTTACATTGAGGACTTAGGTTCCACTAATGGTACGTCCCTTAATGATAAAATTATAGGAGAGAATAATAAATCTTTGGGGAAATTTCAGATAAAGGATGGTGACATAATCGGCTTAGTTGTTGATTCCAATGGTAAAGGCTTATTTGAATTGCAGTTTAGAATTATCGAGGATAAATCATAAATAGGAATGAAAAAATGAATTATGAAAGAATCACAAACGTGATTTCTTTCGTTGCATTATTTTTCTTATTAATTGTTTTTATTGAACCTTTTTCATCATACTTTCAATCACTTGTTTCATCTACCAATTTTTTGCTATTTATTGTATTCCTTTTTTTTATCTTATCTCTTTTAATATTTGTCATTGGAACCAATTTTCGCCTTCTTCAAGTTTATTCCGCCCGACCAACAACAATATTGAGTGCATATCTCCTCGCTTTGTTAAGCACGGTCTCTTTTTTATTCCTTATAGTATATGTATTGGGTTACTATTTTCATGAAAGCTTAGCATTAATTGAGAATAATGTAACCTTGTTAATATTATTTTCAATATCTATACTAATTTATTTCATTTACGGGCGCAAAACCGAAAAATTTTATGGCATTGGGGTGGTATTACCTTTTTCATCGGTAACTTTTCTGGATCTTTTTATCATTGAGTTTCTTTACTTTGTAAAATCCTATGGCTATGTAATATCGACAATTCTAATTATAGTAACACTGGCAGGAATCTTAACATTTGTTAGGGTAGCTAAAAAGCGACAATGGGCAAATGTACTTCTATCAGGGATATTCCTAATTTCAGTAATATACGGTGTAATCCAAGAAGGAAAATATTTTTCAAATTTTTATTTTTACCTAATATTCTCGATGTTCATGCTCATGTCTGCAGTTTGGATAAGTAATACCAATACCAAGATGCAAAATATCCTCCCTTCTGACTTCTTCTATACAAATTGGAAATTTGGAACAAGAATTGGAAAATTACTACATTTTATGATAATAATGTTCATTTTAATCGGTTTTTTCTTAATTATACCGAAAAGTTTTAAGGTTTTTCCTTTGTTGGGTATAATTTCGGTTTATCTATCAACGCTAACGGCAGCTTATTATATCGAACAAAAAGCAATAAACAATGCTTTTAGATTTTCCATATTCCTGTTATATATTATAGTCGCTTTGTATGGATTCCAGTTTATAATTATGACCACTCCACATCCTTTCCTGACAGGAAATACGTCGGAAAGGTTTCTTATATGGTTGGGGGTATCCGTTGCTCTATTTTATCAACCGTTTTACAATGCTCTTGACGACATATCTGGAAATAAATTACCACGTCAAGCGAGCATCAGCTATTTAATAGATAGGCTTAGATACAGATCAAAATTGCTTCATGGGAGATATATGCTAGGAAATGAACTGGGTGAGGGAGGTACTGCAAATGTTTATGAGGCTTTCGATTATAAGAGGTATCAACAAGTTGTGATAAAGATTCCCGTAATATTGTGTCCTAACGCGAACTGCAATTGGAGAGATGAGAATATTCCAATAAATGAAAGGTGTCCGAAGTGCGGTTCCAAATTAGACATAAATAATTTTAAGGATGCAGTAACCCTTTTAAAGCAAGAAAAACGCGCACTTGAATATTTAAGCTACCCATCAATAGTTGAACAAATAGATCTTTTTGATGAGGGAGGTAAAACGTATCTAGTGGAAGAACTTGTAAAAGGAATTAGCTTTTTTAAACTGTTTGACCCTAATCATAAATTTGATGATGAAAAAGATGTGATTTCATTAACTGAAAAAA
>Ga0208548_100608_pt1 | contig 13585 bp, 13 predicted proteins | sample ECH_Chost_MetaG_FD_187133 | JGI IMG/M metagenome (GOLD analysis project Ga0208548, IMG submission 187133) | Hot spring microbial mat communities from Yellowstone National Park, Wyoming, USA - ECH_C host_MetaG (SPAdes) (version 2) | ecosystem: Environmental > Aquatic > Thermal springs > Hot... | reverse complement strand
TACCTAAGGAGTTTAGGGATAAGTTGTATTTAATGCAGTACCGTCGTTTGCAGTATTGGATTGAGTGGCAAGCTAAGAAGCATGGCGTGGTCGTTAAGTATGTTAATGCTAGTTATTCTTCAGTCTCATGTCCGAAATGCGGTAGAAAGATGAAGGAGAAAGGATATCGTTGGTTTAGATGCAATTGCGGTTATGAGAATGATCGTGACGTTATTGCTGTAGTTAAACAGGAGGGGGTCTCTGACCCCCTCGACTGCCCCTCAAATGAGAGATGTAAACCCGAATCGATGAGGGGAACCCTTCAGGGCGGGGAGGAAGTCAGCTTCATTCGATCCCTTGGACCTAAGAGCTTCAACTCCCCGAGCCTGGACCCCTCGATCCCTCCTCTCCACCGGTGGTCTGACTTCCATTCACGGGTTCCTGTCTCCTCATCGCGGAGTGCGGTTAAGTGGAAGGGCTTAACTCAGCGAACTCTCCCTCGACCTCCCTCACCTCTCCAAGTCCCTCAACCTTTATAACCCTCCACACGTACAGTAAACCATGGAATTCGCCGAACCGCTGGTCACAGAGCTCGAGTCCTTCTTCGCAGCGCTGGCCGATAAGACTAGGTTGCAGATAACCCTGTTCCTCCTCTAGAGGAAGGCCGCGACCGTACAGGAGATATCGGAGTCGCTCCGTAAGTCCCAGTCTCTGATCTCCCATCACCTCGCCTGTCTCAGGAGCTGCGGGGTGGTGAAGATGGAAAGGAAGGGGAAGTACTCCTACTACTCTGTGGATGAAGAGGTAGTGGGGGCCATAGTGAGGAAGGCTGTGGAACACGTGAGGTCCTACAGCACTTCCATCCTTTCCTGCGAGGTGGTGAAACAGGAGAGGCCAGCCGTCTCACCTACCCAAGAGTAGGTGAGGACTACACTTAGCGGTTGAGGTTCTCCCTTTCCTGGGGGGTAGACGTGGACTACGTGCTTCTAGCCAGCTCCTCTTCCTCAAGGAGGCTCCCATGGGCGATTCGCTGTTCCCCGTCTCATCACTTGGTGGGTGGAAGCTTCTACCGCGCTACCCCCCTCAACGGTTGTTCCCCTGGGACCTGTGGGATTGGGATCCTTTCCCTCTCCTAGACTTCCTTCAATACGTCTACGAACTTCCTGTACCAATTCTCGTACTCCTCTCTCGTGACCACATGTATTTCGAAAACCCTGTTGTTTATGATCTCCATCAGTATCTCAATCGTCTTAACTTTACTCTTTAAGTCCTTCCCCAGGACGTCAGATATCACCAGGACGTCGATATCGCTGTCGGGCCTCGGATTCCCCCTGGCTACGCTCCCGAAGAGGAAAACCCTTGCTCCGGGGTCCAAGGAATTCGCTACCTCTTTCACCTTGCTGAGGAAGCTCCACAGGTTGTTGAACGCTTCCTCCCTCTCCTTCGCCTTCTCCATCAGGAGGTCAAGCATAGTGCTATCCCCCGGAACTTCTCCGCTATCCCTATGGCCCTCTCCGCGTCCTCCTTTGCGAATTGAGTCCCGAAGTACCTCCCCTGTGTATATGAAAAATATATTAAGTATAGAAAGTCCCTGTTCTCAGTGAGGAACTTCCCAACGTCACACTTGTTTGAGTACAACCTATCTACATCTCTCAACAAGGAGAGGATATCATGTGTTTTCGGGTAATCTCCGACTTTCAGGTAGATCAGAAACTTGGAGTAGAGTTGAATAAACTGTTCTACGTCGAACATCGCTAAGTTATAAAACCCTTTTCCCAAGTTGTATCTGGCGTTATCCAGGAACTCTTCGGCCCTTTCCCTGAGAAAGCTCATGTTGAGAAAATTTGTGTAAACCACTAAATAACCTTGAGGTATCCTAGCAATTACCTCCTATACCTGAGATGGGTCAAAGCGAAGTGAACCAGCCAGAGTAAACAGTAAGAAGTATCATACTACCTTAGACTTCAAAAGCCAAGGATGACTACATTAACCAAGTCATATTCGTCGTGCAGCGGAGAACGAGCCTGTGTAAGTGCGTCACAGTGGTCGCTTTAGGTGCGACCTTGCCTATTAAGACATGAAGGAGTATAGCTACAGCTTTCCAGAAGACGTATGCGGGAACTCCGTGCTAGTCAACGGTGTCCCGACGCTCACCTTGACTAATTCCGATGGAGGTGTGAACTGCACCGTAACTAGTCTAGTTGAGAACGAAGTTACCGCGTTCAATGGGGTACCGTTGGGCAACGCCTCTTCGTCTTAGGAGGTACACGAGGTGATGCTCAAGGCAACTACCGCTATGCCCTTTAATAGGGCGATTTCTAACAATACGTCGACCGTTACACGCTGCTATGCGTCAAAGGAATTAAAGGCGAACGACTTCGCCCTCACGAGGAGAACCTCAGGTGCGTGGAGGCGAAGGTCCTCTACGTGTCCCCTCACCCCGACGACGAATGCGATAACGCAGGGGGAACTCTGCTGAGGCTGGTGAGGAGAGAGGTCGAGGTCGCCGTCGTGTACTTAACCGATGGGAGCAAGGGTTCCCCCCTACCCGTGGGAGAGGGGAGAGAGGTTAGCCGAGATCAGGAGGAAGGAAGCGGAGGCGGGACTCAAGCAGGCAGGGATCAGGAAGTGGTTCTTCCTCTCCTATCCAGATGGGGAGTTAATCGAACACCTGGAGTCGGGTTTTCTCGAACTTAAGAGGGTAGTGTTGAAATTCTCCTCAGACGCGGTGTTCAGCGCAGGATCTCCTTATTCGAAGACGACCTCCCACACCAATGTGGGCACGCTGGAGAGGACGGAGACGTGGCGGAGAAATGTGTATCGTGGCACGTACGCGATTGAGACGGAAGCGTGATTGGAGGCCGAGTCCCTACGCTCGATCACGGACGGACTTGAAGTAGATGAAGTAAAAGTGTAGAGGCAAACGGTAAAAGGGTTTCTTAATCGTTTCGGGAGTTCGTTCGCGAAACTTGCAGTACGATGATTCTCTAGAAGACCATTACCACTCCCGGGTACACTTCGTCTAAGAAGGACTCAGCGCCCTTAATGTCATCCACGCTATCTATTAGGTCCTCCTTCTTAATACCATACGTGGCTGCCGCCAGAGGGCAGGCATAAATCTTGAAATTCGCGGGATATTGCCTCTTCAACTCAGCGATCATGTCCGGCCAATCCTGGAACTTCCCCTCCTTAATCAGCTGTTGCGCGTTCTTCAGGAACACCTCAACGTAAGGACTGTACTTCACTGGGTATATGCTGTAATCCTCGGGGTTAGGGCTCTCCCACACCTTTTTCGCCACATCCTTCCTGAAAGCCACCAGACCCTCGTTAACTAGGTGGAGTGTTACATTCCATCCACCTGCGAGAGCCGACGCAGCGTAAACAACTACGCAGCAAATCCTGTTCGCTGCACCAGACTGGACGATTATTCCGAGCTTTTTCCCTTCTGCCATAGATCAATCACTTCACACTTAAGTAATGAGCGTTGTGATCTATGCGATTTTTGCACATAAAGTAAAACCTACTAATACGTGGTAGGGCTCTGGCCCTGGACTTCGCCCAGATGTACAGGAGGCTCGGCGTCGAGGTCGCGTTACTCCAAAGAAGTCCGCTCCTCCTGCCCGACTGGGAACCCGAGATATCCCTTGAGGCTAGGGGAGTGCTCGAGGAGGAGGGAGTCCACGTGGCGATGGGAGTGCAGGTGAAGGAGGTCAGGAAGGGGGGAGACGGAGGAGGGAATGTGGTGGTCACCAACTTGGGGGAGGTGGAGGGGGACGAGATCTTGGTAGTAACCGGGAGGAGGCCGAACGTCGACCTCAACCTCACTGCGGCGGGGGTGGAGCTCAACGAGAGGGGAGGGATCAGGGTAGACGAGGAGTTACGAACCTCCAACCCCGACATTTACGCAGTGGGTGACGTCCTCGGTGGGAGGATACTGGAGGCCCTAGCCGAGAAGCAGGGTTCCATAACAGCAGAGAACACGCTCTCCAACTCCCACAGGAAGGTGGACATGCTCAGCGTCCCGAGGTCGGTCTTCATCCAACCTAACGCAGCGGGGGTGGGATTGACCGAGGCCGAGGCGTCGAAGCTCTACTACATCAAGTCGAGGGTCCTCAGGATGGAGGACGTGGCCAAGGCTAAGATCCTGGGGGAGACCAGAGGGCTAGTGAAGATGATAGTCGACTCCGGGAACTGGAGGATCTTTGGGGTTCACCTAATCGGGGAGAACGGCGCTGAGGTCGTAAACGAGGCAGCCCTGGCCTTGAGGCTAAGGACCACCGTTTACGACCTCGTAGACACCGTTCACGTCTTCCCCACCATGGTGGAGTCGCTGAAGCTCGTGGCCCAGTCCTTCTTCAGGGACGTCAGGAACATGAGCTGCTGCGTGGACTAAATCGAGCGACTGCCCCTTAGCGGTTCAGTCTCAAGGCGCTCTACCTCTCTCTAACGAATCCTGGCTCTTTCCTCGAACCTGCCCACAGGGGGATAGTGATCACGTGGGCTCGTGGCGGCATGTAGGCAATTCTCCCCAGGAGGCAGGTCGATGGGGATGAGTGAATCGTGGAGTGCGTTAAGACCCCCAATCTACAGCAAGGGACCTCTCAGGAGACCCCCGGGGGAGGTAAACCCCCAGTCAAGGTCGACACCACGCTGGAGCCACGTGGCTGTGGGCCTAGTTCGCCTGTCTCTGGACTCGAGCGCTGAAGGCGAGGGCGGGCCAAGTGAGACCCACAACTGGAGGAAGGGGACGAGCTCACGGGCTACGGGCATCGGTCCGGCTCCGTCCCCTCCCCCTCGACGCACCTCGAGTGGAAGTCCCAGCGGGAGTCTTCCGCTGGTGGGGTAGAGCGCGAAGAGGTCAGAACCCCCCAGCCCTCAGGGGGGATTAACGCGATGTCCTTCAGGGTCTGTAGCCCTCGCTTAACGGCAGTTGGGAGGTAACCCTCTCCCATCGATTGAAAAGCCCTGTCTTCGCCTTGATCGGCCAGGGTGAACTAGGACGTCCGCCGACGATCTCCCCTGTCACTAAACCCTACAACGCTCCAGCGTTCTTGAACATGACGTAGATCGCCACGACTATTATCACGGCGGCGAAGATCTGTTTCAGCCTGTAATTGGAGGTGGTGGAGACGACCTTAGCCCCGAGGTATCCCCCAGCGATCCCTCCCACCAGGTAGAGAAGCGCGATCCTGTAGTCCACTTCCCCGAAGAGGGCATAAGTGAGCGCGCTCACCACCCCGAAGGTTCCAACCGCGATGAGGGATGTACCTATTCCCTTCTTCATGCAGAGTCCCGTGGCAGCGATGAGTCCAGGCACCACTAGGAAACCCCCTCCTATGCCGAAGAGACCCGAGACCAGACCCACTGCCACACCCGTGGGGAGGAGGACGTGGTACTTCACCCCCTTCCCTGCACCCCGTTGGACGTCGGAGACCCCGAAGCTCTTCCCCCGGAGCATTATCAACGCAACTGCTATCATCACGAAACCGAAGGAGAACAGGATCAACTCCCCCTGGACGAAGTGGGCGGCCAACCCGCCCAGGACAGCGCCCAAGGCGCCTGGGACCGCGAAGAGCACTCCCCTCTTCACGTCTACGTCACCGCGCCTGAAGTGCATCCCAGCGTTGAGGTAAGCGTTGAGCCCCACAGCCAGGGCCGTAGTGCCTATGACGACGTGGTCCACGTAGTTTGAGGGGAGATCGGAGTCCGACAGTCCCACGAAGTACAGGAGCAAAGGGATCGCGAGTATGGAGCCTCCCCCTCCTATTAGCCCTAGGCTGAACCCCACTAGGATACCCGAGACCACCGCCAGTAACTCCTGCACCAACGTGAGTCCTATCATGATTTGATACTTATCAGAAAATTAAATAAATCTTTGTATTATGAAGTTTAGTCCACTGTTTCATGAACGGGGTGGACCAGCGGCGTGGAAGTCGAGGTCCTCAAAGTCGCCGTCTTCGAGTCATCGAGGACGGGGGGAATCGCCGGTACCCCCACGCCGTTATGGGGAGTGGGGAACTCTCCCCTTCCAGTGAAGGGAACTAAGGAGTCGAATGCGTCAACTCGACCCGTTTGTCCCTACACTTCCACGTCACTCGTTTTACGTCTGTTCGCGATCGAGTGTGGGGGCTTAGCCTTCAATCACCCAGGCACTCTAATGGTGTGTGAGTCAAGGGACTCTTTCGACCAGAACGGCACAGGTTCACGTCGTGCTCTCCTTACTCTCTAGGGCGGAGTCCGCATAGAAGTGGGAGGCCATTTAGCTGAAATTTCGATCTTAGTCGAATACAAGACGTTTCTATGGGCACTAAAAGGGGTTCAGTCCAGGCCCATCTTCACTACTCGACCTCTACTGGGTAGATCCAGCGGTTCAAGGAGGGGCGCGCTCTCCAGGTTGAGCCTCTCCCAGAGAGGAGGACACGGAATTGACGACTCGGTCCACATTGCCCCACTCACTTAGCCTCGATCCACGCTTCAGAAGATAAGCCTCAGCAGAATGCCTATTACCGCCACGAGGACGGCCACGTTCATGCCCACCATGAGTCCCACCTGTCCCTCGAGCTTCGAGACTCTGGCCCCTAGCGAGCTCAGCTCCCCCCTTATGGAGTCGAACCTCGCGTCGATCTCCTTGAACCTCGCGTCGATCTCCTTGAACCTCGCGTCGATCTCCTCCCTCAGCCTATCTATGTCAGCCTTCGTCTCAGCCCTCAGCTTCTCCACGTCCTCCTTGGTGGCCACGTCCCTGAGGATCGCGTTGACTACCGCCAACCTCACGTCGGCGTCCGAGACGATCGCCTCGGCCAGCCTCCTCACCGCTTTCCTGTCCTTGACGATCTCCTCTACGATCTCCTCCCCCTTGCTCATCGGTTGAGTACAGCGTCGATCGCATTAAAGCTTTGCGGTACAGTCCCTCAGGGAGGAACCGCTCGTTTGCCTGGGGTTACCGCGTTAGCCCCTGTCTGCATGGGTCGGATCGATCACCTAAGGAAAGGCTATAGTCGATGATCCTTACTGTTGACTGCTCCCGCGCGGGAGGGGGATCCTCGTCGGTTCGCCAGTGCAAGAAGCGGTTCTATCCTCTTGGGCATTCGCGAGTTCCGTTACCCCGTTCTCTGGCCTCGACGGAGTCGAGGGAGAGGGGATTCAGCACTTCCTTCGCGGGAACTCCACGTAAGGGCGAGGTCTGCCCCCATCCCCAGCGCGCGGGGGGGCGTTCCAGGGATCAATCATTTCAGGCTAAGTCTTGACCCAGTCGACAGGTACCTGCGCTGCGAGCTCCCCCGATCTGGCGGAAGGGAATCAACATGTCCGCACTGGGCTGAATCCTTTTTCGTGTTAATAGAAATCTTTTTATAGCTGTTTGTGACAAACTTTTGTTGATAAAGGATGATCTCTCACACCGATGTGGGCTATGCCCAAAAGGGTGGGAGTGATTACGGAGATGTGAGCCCTGTGCCGTTGGGCTCTAAGGAGTCCCATGACCCACAGTGGTTGAGGGCTAAGTCCCTACACTCGATCATGATTGAAGATAAAATGATTGAAATGAAAGTATAGGGACAAACGGTAATCTCCCGTTTCGGGGAGTCCTAACCCTGGCTTCACGTGGGAGTGAGCTACGGTCACTGGCGAAACTAGCTCGATCAATCCATTAGTCGAATGCGGAAGGGTTCGGCTCCACTGAGGTAAATCCCCTTAACTGCACCGCGCGGTGGAAGCTGCGGGAACACTTAAATTCGAGCAACCGAACCCGGTGGACTGCTCGATGCCCTATTCAAGCCAAAGAGCATCGCCGTGGTGGGCGCGTCCAGGGACAGAGAGAAGGTAGGTAACGTGATCCTCAGGAACGTGAAGTCGAGCTTCGCTGGTAAGGTATACGCGGTGAACGATAAGGCGAAGGAAATTTAGAAAAGATATTTTTAAATATGAGGGGGCTATCCGTCCCTGCCCCTGGAAGGGGCGAGGTTTTCCGCCCCCTTTGAACCCCCATGAAGGTAACTAAAGGATCCTGCCGCGACGAAGACCGCGTTCGCCTCCCTCTACACGTTCTGCTCGTGGGGAGTGGGCGAGGCGTGAACACGAGGAGGAAGCCCGTCAATCTGCAACTAAGCCCCCTTTAACTTAAGGGGGGTTAAGGGGGCGTAAGACCCTCGTGAGGGTGGATAGCCCCCTATTTAAATACTCCTTATCAATTACTCCATTACTCCATTAATGACAGTCGCCGACTGGGTAAGCGTCCTGAGGCGCCTGAGCGAGGGTCTGTGCGGGACGCCTCTGCTCCGATCAACAGTCCCATAAGGGATACAACATTCGCTGCTCGGGGTCGGAACGACAGTGCCTGTGGGGCTCCGCCCTTACCCTTGGCGAGGTGGGACCTTGAAGCGGGAAGCCTGTCCGTAAGGGCGGGGTAGTTCACCTAATATTCGACTTCTCCACGGCGAAGCTCCTGGGATCTGCCCTCTCCCCCTGAGGACTCCTCCGATCCTCGAGAGCCTACGTGATTAACACCACCCGCGATCCCGCCACTGCAACGCTTATTAACCCAGGCGGAGTGGATAGGCCATGACGCGTTGGAGAATAGGACTTCAGTTGTACTCCCTAAGGGAGGAGATGTCAAAGGATCCCTTCGGGGTTTTGAAGCAGGTAGCTGAGGTGGACTTCGATGGAGTTGAGTTCGCTGGCTTCCACGGCAAGTCAGCCCAGGAGTGGAGGGAGGCCCTGGAGGGACTCGGGCTCCAGGTGGCGGGGGCGCACATAGGGGTCAACGCCCTCTCCGGGGAGGAACTCAACAGGACCCTGGAGTTCAACAGGACCCTGGGGAACAGGAACATCACAGTTCCCGGCCTCCCCGAGCACATGAGGAGGACCAAGGAGGACTGGCTCAACTTCGCCAAGACCCTCAACGACCTCTCGGGCGAGCTCGGGAAGAGGGGTATGAGGATAGGCTATCACACCCACTGGGTGGAGTACCAACCCGTGGGCGGGGAGTGGCCTTTCCACCTCCTCTTCGGGAACACCAAGAGGGAGGTGGCCCTGCAGGTGGACATAGGTCACGCCATAAGGGCGGGCCTCACCACGGGGCAGGTGATCGATCTGGTGAGGAAGTATCAGGGCAGGGTGCTCTCGGTCCACGTGAAGGACTACTCCAAGTCCAAGGGCTACAACGTGGTGGTGGGGGAGGGGGAGGTGGAGTGGCCTCAACTCCTCAGCGACTTGGCCAAGTATGGGGGGACGGAGTGGCTGATCCTGGAGCAGGAGGAGTACCCCTACAAGCCCCCCATGGAGTCCATAAGGAGGGGCCTCAAGAACCTGAGGGACTTAGCATCAACGCTTGGCTGATCAATGCCTCGCCCTCACCCCATTTCTGATCGCGATCAGGCGTGGGGGCTAAGCCCTCAAGTACCATGACCCACAGGGGACTCCTCGGGACGGCGGAGTTGGGATCCCCCTGGTTCCCCCTTCTTCAATTCCTCAACCCCCTTTCTCCGGGTGGTAGTCACGTCATGGCATTCTGTGCTCCAATCCCCTTGACCAAGGGGCTAACCCCCCTCTATGGCCCCCTTGAATATCTGCTCTAGGTCCTTCCTCCCCACCTGCTTCGGGGAAAGGCCCAGGAGCCTCTGCTGAGCCAGGGTGCCCTGCACCAATTGGTCCACGTCCTCCAGGGAGAAGTCCAGCTCCCTGAGGTTCGTGGGGACCCTGAGGGAAGTGAGGAGCTTCATGTAGTACTCGAAGAGCTGATCGCCCACCCTACCCTCCTCAGGTTCCACCCCGAGTCTCTGGAGGACGCGTGAGAACCTCTCCTCCGCGAAGGGGGCCAGGTACCTGAGGGCATAGGCAGCGGGGATCGCGGTGCTTATGCCGTGGGGTGCGATGGGGTAGCCGAACTCATAGTCCTCCGGGTACCATCTCCTGAGCATACCCGCAATGGGGTAGGCCATGGCGTGGGGGACGTGAACCCCAGCGTGGCCGAAGCCAATCCCAGCCACGCTCGCCCCGAGCATCATGTAGTACCTGGCCTCTAGGTCGTAGGGATCGGCGTAAGCCCTCCTCAAGTACCTGTGGACCCACCCTATGGCCTCCAGGGCGAAGACGTCGCTTATGGGGGTGGCGCCTGCGTAGACTGGCCTCTGGGCTGGATCCTGGATCCGCGGCCGGGCCGTGTAGGGGTGGGCGGTGTAGGACTCTAAGGCGTGGTTGAGTACGTCCAGACCAGAGGAGGCAGTGACCATGGGCGGGAGGGAGAGTGTATTGAGCGGGTCCACCAGGGCCACGGAGGGCCTGAGGTACTGGTTGCTGATCCCTGTCTTGACCCTCAACCTGGCCACGTCCAACACGGCGACGCTGGTGTTCTCGCTCCCCGTGCCCGCAGTGGTGGGGATCGCGATCATGGGCCTCAGGGGCCCAGGGGGTGAGAGGCCCTTGCCTATGGGTTTATTGAGGTAGTCGTCGAGGTCCGCAGGGTAGGTGTGTAGGAGGTTGAGGACCTTGGCTGTGTCTATGGTGGATCCCCCTCCCAGTGCCACGAAACCGTCCACCCTGAGTTCCTTCACCTCCCTGTATGCCTCCATCAGCGCAGTGTCCTCCGGCTCGATCCTCACCCGATCCACCACGTGCACCCGGATCCCCTCCCCCTCCAGGGAAGACTTGACCTCCTCGAAGGTCTTACCCTCCCTCATTTTCCTCCCCACCACCAGGATCACCTCCCTCATGCCGAGCCTCTTGGCCTCGTATCCCACCTCCCTGGTGGCGCCGAGGCCGAACTTGACCTGGGGCAGATTCAGGACGAAGACGGAGTCGTTGAGGGGGGAAAAGGCCAGGAAAGCCGGCTCCATGGGCTCACTCCAGGGCCTTGGGGGCCTTGGGGTACTTGCTCCAGAGTCCCGGGTCATGACCCAGCACTATCTTCGCCCTCCTCGCCCTCTCCCTGACCTTGAGCTTCCTTATGTAGGCGTGCCACTCGTCAGCGTCGCTCAGCAGCCACCCCTTGGCCTCCAGCTCGTACTCCTGTGGGATGTGGAGGTAATCGCCGGTGAAGGTGTAATTGTTCCCCGCCTTGGTGGAAACGTGCATCACCTGGTGCCCCGGCGTGTGGCCCCCCGTGAACTCGATCTCCACCCCCTCCAGCAGTTGGAAAAGGTGATCCTCTATGGGCACCCAGTTCGCCCCCCTCAGGGGTTCCAAGTCAGCCATGTCGTATGCCCCACCCTTGCCCTGCCAGAGCATGTAGAGGGCATACTGTAGTTCCCTCTTCTGCACTATTATGGGCACCTTGGCGTCCCTGAAGGGTGTGGCCTGTCCGATGTGGTCCAAGTGGAGGTGGGAGATCACCACGAAGCTCACGTCCTCAGGCCTGATCCCCACCTGGGCCAACTGCCTCTCTATCCTGTTCTCCTCCGAGAACCTAATGATGGGGAAGACGTCCATAAGGCCCTTGGAGTGGGTCTGCATTGCGTCCTGGGCTATACCAGTGTCGAAGAGGACGTAGCCGTCCCTGTGCTGCACTAGGGCAGCAGTCACGGGTATTTCCACCCACTCCCTCTTGGGGGACCTGTTGGATTGGGTGAGGGCCCCTCCCGCAGCTCCTGGCAGGAACCACCCTATGTCCCCTCCCAACCACCCCAGTTCCAGGAGGTAAATCCTCTCCGCCGCCATGGGTTTTATAATCGATGGGTGTAAATATAGGTTACGGTTCAACTGGACGGGAGATCCTCTGTGAAGGGAGGACTGAAGAAATAGAAAAGAAGGCTACACTTTAAAACGGGTTCGAAGTTAGTATCGCCTTTTAAATCTCTGACACAAACTAGGGGAATCGAGGATGAAGGAGAGAGGCGAAGGTTATTCAGTTATAGGGGTGAGGAGGATTTGGGGGAGAGTGTGGGGGTTTTTCGATAGAGGAGGCCTATCACGACCTTAATCCAGGCCGTAAATGTCCTTGTGAAACCCTATTTCCTCAAGGACTACACGGTTTTCGTCCACAAGAGATACCGTGTTCCCAGTAACATGAGTTTAAAGTAGCGAGTCTCGGTATTCGTGCTTACCTACCCTCATGGTCTGTGTATAGCCTCTTCGACGCGATCATATTCCATTAAGGTGAACTACCCCGCCCTCCGGATGGGGTTCCCCGCTTCACAGCCCCACCTCGCCCCCGGAGGGCCCCACAGGCTCTAAGTCCCCACTCCGCACATTGAAACATGTTACACGCGCGAGTCGTCGATGGGGCAGAGGCGCACCTCGCGGACCCTCGCTCAGGCGCCTCAGGACGCTTACCCCGTCCGTGAGTGCCATTAGAATACACTTTGGGAAAGTGACATTTGAAGGGCTGTCCGTCCCCCGGGGGCTCTTACTCCCCCAAACCCCCCATGGGATAACTTTGCACGTCGTTGGACCCTCCTCCGCTCCCACTGGTCAGATCAGGAAACTCCTCACCTCATCCAATCTTTTGTCGTTGTACCTTACCTCCTTCACCCCTCCTCCCCTGTTCCTGAACTCCACTAAACCACCGGGCAGCCCGGCGTGAGCGAAGAAGGTCCTCTTGTCGGGCTTTTAGTGATCTTCAGCACCTGGGATAATGGGGTCCAGTCAGTGCTCTGCCTATCAGAGTCTATAACCCTCTTTAGTCGGTGGATCTCATTCCTCACTATGGTGTAGATCATGGGACGGCTTTGGTAGATGGATGTCATGCTCTCCAAGTGGTTTAGGGAGACCTCGGACCTCTTCGTTATCCCGCTTAACCTCTTCAGTAGCTCAGCCACCACGAAGGACTCGAAGGGCGAAGTGAACGAGACCTCCTTCTCCACCTTGAGGGAATCATCCACCTCAACCCTTACTCCCCCCTGGAAGGACTTGAGGGCGAAGTCCACACACCTATCGAAGTCGTCTGCGAAGGAAGCTAGGGGGGTGCCATTGTTAATGGAGCTTACGAATTGGAATCTATACTGGCCACCCCTTTCAACCTGATCCCTGATCCGCTTACCGATCCTCCCCTTAGACTCCCCATGGAGGTGGCTAGAGGGCCTCACGCTGCGGCTGCGTCCTCCTCCCCCGAGGGTGCAGAAAGGACGGATTCACCTGGTCGTCCGAGACGACGTTTATATTCAGTTTTGGAGGAAAGTTGGAATTCCATTTGACGGATAGGGATCGGAGTTAACTACTTTTAACCTTTGTCTTCCTAAAGACTGAATAAACGTCCAAGATAAGCTTGACTTCATTAAAAACTAGATAATGTAGTTTATACCATGGCTGAGGTCCAGGATTACAAAAAATGGGGGTTAAGGGGGCGGAAAGCCTCGCCCCTTCTAGGGGCGGGGATGGATAGCCCCCTTATAGAAAGTTTAAATACTTCTTTTTCTAAAACATCTTTTAGTGATGCTAAAGACGCTCCTCCCCAGCTCGATTGAGGGCTTAATGAGACTGTGGGAGGAGTACCAATCATCTCTCCTTTCCTTCAAGGGACTAGAGCCCAGCAATGAAAGTCCCCCTTTCGTGGGGGGCTCTCTGACTACCCCGACTGCCCACCAAATGAGAGATGTAATCCCGAATCAATGGTGGGAACGATGAGCCCTCTGGAAGGGAACCCTCGCCCTTCCAGGGCGGGGAGGAGTCAGTA
>Ga0208548_100603_pt1 | contig 13677 bp, 13 predicted proteins | sample ECH_Chost_MetaG_FD_187133 | JGI IMG/M metagenome (GOLD analysis project Ga0208548, IMG submission 187133) | Hot spring microbial mat communities from Yellowstone National Park, Wyoming, USA - ECH_C host_MetaG (SPAdes) (version 2) | ecosystem: Environmental > Aquatic > Thermal springs > Hot... | reverse complement strand
TTAAAAAGTATTATGCACGTTTATTTGAATAAATATACAAAGGCAATACTCTTTGCACTTTCTATTATAGGACTTATTGCAGCAGGGATTGTTTTTGTAGATTATTATATTGAAAATTCTAATTCATTGCCTTTTTGCGGTGTAGAAGAAGGCTTAGGTGGCACAACTTTACAAGTTAGTTGCTCTGTTATCTCAAGCAGTTTTAGTAGAGTATTTGGAATTCCGTTAGACTTTCTTGCAATTGCATGGTTTAGCTTAAATCTTATCCTACTAGCAGTTTTAGTTATTATGAATAAAGGAAAGGTGATAACGCTTCTACTAGCGTGGAGCATTCTTGGAGTATTGGTTGTGCCTTATCTTATATACATAGAGTTGTATGTCTTACATGCTCTATGCATTTACTGTACAACGATGCATATCGCAATAGTTTTGAACTTCTTAATTATTTTATATCTCTTTTTGAAGCGTGTTGAATTTTTAAAAACTTCTTTTCGAATGTAAATTTAATCCATACAGCAGGGGTTACTTTCTCTCTTCCGAAGACAAAACCCCTGCAACAAGTAGGGAAGTAAAGTCGCTAGAGAGTGATAAAATGTAAATGTCAGGATCCTAAATATAAAAAATTTGGTTTAAATTTTAAAAAGTTTGTCGCCCATATTTTTCATATCAATATTCAATTGTTCAAGCTCTTTGTAGGTGTTTGCTTGTTTAACAAATCCATAATATTTATATGCTATCAATTTTTTCTGAGAAATAAGCAAAGGAAAAACAGAATCCATCCTGTCTCCCATCTTACCGCTAATATCTTTTTTATTAAAAATGTGAATGCCTGAAGCTACGTGTGTAGTTATTTTATCATGCTTTATTTTTTTAACTAGCTTTCCATAGGTTATAATTGTATCTTTTTCTATGTCTTTCTTAAAACTAACTATTACATCATATTTTCCATTATACATATTATAGTAATCTATAACTACGTCAAAGTTCAAATCAGTTATAGTATCACCAGGTATTAAAAGAAAAGCATCTCCTTTTACATTATTGTCAATAGTATATTGAAGAGAATCAGGAAAACTGTCTATATCTTCTATTGAATACTCTATTGGTTTTATTGTTCCATAGCCATATCTATCTATAAACATTTTAGCAAATTTTTCGTTAACATTCAATATTATCTTATCCACATTATGAGTGTTCATAAGTTTTTTAATTGTGTAATCTAAAATCGGTCTTCCGTTAACTTCAAGTAAAGCTTTCGGAGTTTCTTTTGTTAAATAACCCATCCTTTCTCCTTTTCCACCACACATTACGACGGCTTCCATTTCATTCATCCTCTATAACTTCAACCTCCAAACGATTTTCTTTTATAAGATTTTCTATCATATCGTGTATAGTTTCATCTTTTTTCATCTTTTTGTATTTATCAACATAAATTATTCCAATCGGAGAATATTCATTTTCATAAACTATGTAGGGAGAATATTTTTTAACAATGTTTTTATTATTAGTTATAACCTCCGGATAACTTTCTATTTTTGTTTTTCTAACAAATAATGTAGGTTTCGATAATGAATTGTTATCTATCTTTTTCAAAAAAGCATTAAAGGAAGAGAGTCTAATCACTTCGTATATAATAAGTGATGGTTCTTCTATATCGCTTATTTTATCCCACTCATCATCGTTTTCAAAATCTATTGTTATTTTATTGTCTTTTATTATTTTCATCAATAAATATTATTTTTTAGTATTTAAATCTATTGTTATTTTATTGTCAAAATAAATAGGTAGTAATTTAAAAATTAGATATGTTATTTTAATTATGAAGAGCGTATGGAACGGCTCGATAGGCTTTGGCCTTGTAAACATACCGGTAAAGCTCTACCTTGCAATAAGAGAAAGAGAAATTCCCTTGCACTCGCTTTGCAAGAATGGGCACAGAATAGTATATAAAAGGTGGTGCCCTGTCGAAGAAAGGGAAGTTACCTGGCAGGAGCTAAAGAAAGGCTTCGAGATAAGCAAAGATAAGTATGTTGTTTTAGAGAAGGAAGACCTTGAAAAAATAAAGATACCTTCAACAAAAACGATAGAGATAAAGGAGTTTGTAGATTCACAGATAGACCCGATCTATGTTGAGAAAAGCTACTATATTGTACCAGATAAAAACGGCGAGAGGGCTTATGCGCTCCTCTTCCAAACACTAGCCCTTGCAAACAAGATAGGAATAGGAAAGTTTACAATGAAAGACAAGGAGCACGTTGTTGCATTGAGGGCATACAAGAAAGGCCTTCTCCTCCAAACTCTATATTATGATAGCGAGATAATAAGCATGGACCTATTGGCTGAGCTTGAAGAGTTACCAAAGCCTGAGAAGAAGGAGCTTGAGCTTGCACAAATGCTGGTAAACAAGCTCAGCAAGGAAGAATTTGATATATCGAAATTCAAAGACGAATATACAGAAGCACTTAAGCAGCTTATACAAGCAAAGGTTGCTGGCAAGAGCTATGAGGTTAAGGCTGAAAAAGAGGTAAAGAAGGCTAAAAGCCTTATAGAAAGCCTTACAGAGAGCCTTAAGCAAAAGTAGTGTTTTTGATGCTCTGGAACAGCGAGATGAAATTAGTAAAGCCTATGCTTGCATTTCCAGCAAAGCCTTTCGATTCAAAAGATTTTCTTATGGAGATAAAATACGATGGAACTAGAGGGATCGCATATATTGACAAGAATGAAAAGATAGTTAGGCTTCTTAACAGAAGGGGCAAATTCTTCGAATATCGCTATCCAGAGCTCATGCATTTATACGAGCAGGTGAATGCAAAAAGGGCAATATTAGATGGCGAAGTAGTGGTATTTGAAAATGGAAAACCTAATTTTTACCTTCTTGAAGAAAGGGAGCAGAGCGAGAATAAGGCTAGAATAGAACTGCTCTCAAAAGTACATCCCGTGGTTTATGTGGTTTTTGATATTCTTCATGTTGATGGTGAAGACCTTTTAGAAAAACCCCTTATAGAAAGAAAAAAGGTGCTTGAAGAGATTCTTGAAGAGAGCGATTTTTGCATAAATTCTAAATATATATTTGAAAAAGGCAAAGCACTTTTCAAACGGGTAAAGAAGAATGGGCTAGAAGGAATAATGGCTAAGAAGATAAACTCAACGTACCAGCAAAAAAGAAGCACAGACTGGCTGAAGATAAAGGCGAACAATACAATTGATGCTGTTATAATAGGCTATACAACTAGCAAAAAAGAGGAGCTAAGCGCTTTGATACTTGGAGTTTATGATAAGGGTAAGATAAGATATATTGGCAGGGTTGGCACAGGATTTGATGAAGAAAAGAAGGCTTCGCTTCTGGAGAAGCTAAAACACACAAAGAAGGCAAAATATGAAATTGAAATGGGCCTTGAGCCTGGAAGGAAAGCGTTTTTTGTAGAGCCAGAGCTTGTTGCAGAGGTAAAATATCTAGAGCTTACACGAGACAACATACTTAGGGCTCCTTCTTTCATTAGGCTTAGAGATGACAAGCTTCCGAAAGAGTGCACCCTAGAGAGCCAGATAGCTCAATAAGGAAGCTCTAGCTCAAATGCTATGGCTGGCTCTTCTATTCCAAAATTGTTTAGCACCTCTGGGTGCAATTCACCAAAGAAACCTTTTATACTATTTGCTTCTATCCTTGCGCACCTTCCTTCTATAAACGAGCCCATCTTTTCTTCGCTTACTTTGAATTCTATGCCAAGTGCATGCATGAGAGCGCTTACAACTGCTTTTATATCATTGAAGTTTGCCTTTGGCGAAACAGCTAAGCCTGCAAGGTGGTGAGATTCTATAACCTGATCTTTATTTATGTTGAAAACAAGGTCAAGCTCGAAAACCTTTTGTGGCATGCTCTCATGCGAAGAAGAGCCAAGAACATTAAGCAATGAGGGCAAAAGCCATGTGCGCATCATAGTTATATTTTCTGTCTTTGCACCTTTTACTTGAACATGTGGCTTTTCCTCTATTAACATAGCCTTAAAGTTCATTTTTTCATTTGTAAGATAATTATTGTTTGTTTCTGTAAAGCCTAAACCAAGCATAAGTGTTATAAGCTTGCGGTTAAGCTTCGTCTTTTCTTCTAGCATGCCACCGCTCACTTCTGTAAAAATAGGTATAGGGTGTATATAGGCATAGCCATATGCTATAGCTATATCCTCTATTATATCCTGCGCGTTTATTATGTCAAACCTATATTGTGGAACAAAAAACCTTACCCTTCTGTTTACAAAAACTGCCTTATAGCCCATCTTAGTTGCTAATGAAAGAATATTGTTAAAACCTATTGCAGCACCAATGTGGTCTTCTATATACCTTGGCTTTATCTCTATTATCCTGCTTTCCATTCTTGGCGTTAATACACTTTTCTTGCCATATTTTATCCTAACACGCTTAACGCTTCCGCCAAGGTCCATAAACATGCATGCAAACATATCTGCTGCCTTTTCAACAATGTATTGTGAAGTGCCTGTAATGTCTACAAGCATGTCTTTAGTGTTGCTTGTTACCTTTGTTCTATCAGAATTTATTATTGGTATAAGAGAGAGTATTCCTTTTTCATCTTCAAGAACTGGGTAGAGAGAACCTTTGATTGTATTTGCATACTCAATGCCTTTTGCGTGTGTATTCATTATTTCCTTAAAGCTCATCTCCCTCTTATTATTCAATGGTACAAATCTTCCTTCTATCTTAGCATCATATCTAAGATTACCTTCTACTTTTGATAGATCATGCAGACCCATTGCAAGCTTTTCCCTCTTTCTTCCAAAAGTCTCGCTAAACTTCTCTGTAAACTGAATAATGTACTTTAAGCTCTCATCTGTAAGGCTCAGCCCATTTACAATGAGAGCAGCTATGAATGGCCTTACCTTGCTAACATTTTCACCAACCTCTATCGTTGCTGCAGGCTCTTCCTCTTTTAAGCTATAGACAAGCTTTTCATGGAAATGCATATAGTTTCTCAGCGCCCTTGCAAACCCAACTATGTCAAGTAGATCTGGCCTGTTAGGTGTTACGTCAATACTTATCTCCTCTGCGGTGAGACCTTCTACGCTCATGCCCAAGTCAAAGACATACTTGCTTAGCCTTTTATCGCTTATTCTCTTGCCAACAAGCTTGAAAAGATAATTTTTGTCAAATGTAACTACAGCTATATAATCACCTTTCTCCTAAGCCAACCAAGATTGCTGTTGAAGAGCTCTGTTATTGAGTTTATACTCTTATCCTTTGCGAGAAGCGCCCTTTCAACGCCTAGACCCCATGCAAGCACAGTTATCTTCTTGCTTACAATATCGGTTATCTCTTTCCTTATAATGCCAGCGCCGCCAAGCTCGAGCCATTCGCCATTGTATAATATATCAACCTCAACCCCAGGTTCTACGAAAGGAAAATATGAAGGCTTGAATTTTATCTCTACACCTATACTGCTATATATTCGTTTGAGCACGTCGAAGAGGTTTGCAAGAGTTAGGTTTACGCCTATTACTATACCATCTGTTTGATAGAATTCTGCCAGGTGCTTGTAATCTATGCTTTCATTCCTAAAGACGCGCCCCACAGAGAAGAGCTGTAGCGGCTTTACCGCTGATATGCTTGCAAGCTCCTTCAAGTTATCTCTAAGCCTATATATGAACCTTGCAGAAACACTTGTTGTATGCGTTCTAAGCAATGCTTGCTCAGCAACTTCTTTATACCAGTTTATGTGCCATGCTTTCTCATGCATCGCCTTAACCTTTTTAATGAGTTTTTCGTCTTTAACATTAACCTTTCCGGGATTGATAAGATAGAATGTATCCTGCATCTCCCTTGCTGGGTGGTCTTGTGGAACAAAAAGGGAATCAAATACCCAAAATGAAGGTTCTATTATTGGCCCCGATACCTCTTTAAAGCCCATGCTTAGATATGCGTCTTTTATCTCGTCTATAAAACTCTTAATTGGATGCCTTTTCGCTATCTCAGCATCTTCTACGCTTATGTTAACATTATATTTTCTGAACCTCTTTCCTTGCCAGGACCTATTGGCGATTATCTCTCTGTTCAGCTCACCTATATCCTCTTCTACGCTTATCTTCTCCTTTTCGCCGAGCTCTGTTAGCTCTATGCTCTCTACCTCTTCTTTTTCCTTTACAAAAACAAGCTTTCTTTTCAAAAGGTTTTCAAATGCCTGCTTGTGCTCTAAAACAAGCTTATCCGCTTCATCTGGCTTTTGATAAAGTGCTCTTAGCAAATTGCCTTCTTCTATCTCTTTTTGGCCTTCTTTCAGAACGATAAAACCTTCTTTTATCTCAACGAGCCCCTTTGCTTTAAGCCATTGGAAACCTATTCTTTCTTCGTTATTTAATTCACTTATCTTAACCTTTTCCTTAGCCAACCGCTTGAGGAGCGCCTCTTCTGGCAGCAATGTTTGAGCATACCTCAAGCCTTCGTCTGAAAACACAACCGAAATAGACTTTCTTTTCTTCAAGGCCACAAGCCCCTTGCTTTGCAATTCCTCTAAAGCCCAAAGCACAGCATCTTTAGCTAGGGCGGTTTCTTTTATAAGTTTGTTTAGCGATGAAATCTTTTCCTTCTGCAGAACGCTTAAAACAGAGGCAACGTACTTATGCACCAATTCACCCAAAAACAAGCTTAATGTACAGATAGGCTACGATACCAACAACTATTATTATAACAAGAACATAGATTATTAGACCAAATTTAGCGAAAAGATTTGAGAAATAGTTTACCACCTCTTGCTGCAGGGATTCTGTTATAATGTATGAGAATGAAAACTTTGAAAGAGGTTCGCCAGAGTACCATGAGAATTCGGTATAGCCAGTATAATTACCAGGTATAGACGGCGTTGGATAGTCTGGAGCTGGGTATATTGATACGACCTGTGCACCATTTGGTATTATTATATTGAATCTACTGTTTGGATAAAGAGCCTGGCCACTTGCTGTATGCATAAAGTTGAATACCTTATTATTGAATGTATATTCAAACTTTCTTGGTGCTATTACACGCTTTGTAGTAACGTTGCCTACATAGTAATCCATAGTAAGATAGGCAATACCGCTTCCATTAATATTTCTCATTACTGGTCCAGGGAGGAAAGTGAACCTTGATATGTTTGATTCAGGGTTTATTATGTGCTCAATTAGATAATTTGTACCAAGTGCATTATCCCAGTTGCTTAGGGTTAAGTTTATAGCTTGTCTGTATTGCAGGTATTGTGGAACTGAAGAATTGCTCATAAAGAGTGTTATAACCTCTATAACATGAGCACTTGTATCATTTTGGAGTATTACTGTGGTATTAAGATATGTTACATTAAAGTATGCGTTAGCCTGTAGCATAAGAAAAGAAGCTATTAGAAGTGCAAAAGGTATTAAAAGAGACTTCATTTAGATCATTATTATTTCAAAATAAAACAATTTAATATTATTGTTTTTAGTTTTTGGCGCACATTACTACATTGCTTTAGCCGCTTTAAAAAGTTTGACCCGCCTCTTGAAATAGCATCGCTTTTTGTCTAATAGTGCGTAGACAGTTTAAATGATTTACTGATTAATATTGTCTAGATTGCTATGGAGCGCGAAGATATAAATAAATGCAGAGATAGCATGGACTTTTTTATAGCCACGGAATTTCCATACATGAAAGATGATGAGCTTGCTGAGGTTGTCAGAAAAGAGCTGAAGAGCATGGATTGCGATATAGATATCGAAGTAATCAAAGAAGCAATAAGAAAGTATTCGAATAATGGTGGCGATGACGATATACGCTTTTACTGAATGCATAGCAGAAAGCCCACGAATTTATTCGTGGTATGATGTTAGTGAATTTGGTTGTATAAGAAAGGGATACATTCTTAATCTATATAAATAGGATCCTATCAGCCCCCACCAATATGTATTTAAACATTTGTGCTTTATAATAAGCATTTAGATTTAGATGAGAAGCCCACTTTCAAAAACATTAACACATGGGGCTTCCTCCTTCTCTGGTGCTGCCTATTTGTATCTTAGTGATGGCACTGTACTTAAGGGTAAAGGTTTTGGAGCAAAAGGCATTAGAAATGGTGAACTCATATTCACCACATCAATGAACGGCTATCCTGAAAGCCTTACAGACCCATCCTACATGGGCCAGCTGCTTGTATTTACACATCCACTTGTAGGTAATTACGGTGTGCCTGATAAGACCTACAAAAATAGTATACTTTCGAATTTTGAATCAGAGCACATTATGGTAGAAGGTATTATAGTAGCAGAACTTACAGAAGGCAAGTCCTGGAACAGCATTCTCACCCTTAGCGAGTGGCTCGCTAGAGAAGGTATACCAGGAATACAAGGAATAGACACAAGAATGCTGACAAAGAAGATAAGAGACAGCGGCGCAATGCCGGCAGTGCTTTCAAATGGTATAAGGCTTACTAACAGCACTGTCAAGAGGCTTTTAGAAATAGACTATAGTACCATAAACTTCGTAGAACGCGCTTCTGTAAAGGAGCCTGTCATATACAAGGGCAAGCTGCCTGGTAATATAATACTTATCGACTTTGGTGTGAAGCACGGCATACTTGAGGAGCTGCTAAAGATCGGCTATAATGTGGTGCGCCTGCCATATAATGCAAGCCCTGATGAAGTTATGTCATACAACCCCGTAGGAATAGTATACAGTAATGGCCCTGGCAATCCCAACCTGCTCAGCAATGAAGTAAACAACTTCCTGTCGCTTTCTGAATACAAGGTGCCCACATTGGGAATATGCCTTGGTCACCAGATTGCTGCCATGGCATTCGGCGCTAAGGTAGTGAAGATGAAGTTCGGCCACCATGCAATAAACAAGGCAGTTGTTGAAACTGCTACAAATAAAGGTTTTATAACAACGCACAACCACGGCTATGCGATATATCCTAATAATATGCCTGAAGGTGGCAAGATATGGTTCATAAGCCCAGACGACAATGTTGTTGAAGGCATAGAGTATATGAACCGCAAAATTATAACAGTGCAGTTCCATCCAGAAGCAAGACCTGGCACAAACGATACAAACTTCGTATTTGAGAAATTTAGGAGAATGTTATGAATAAAAATGAAGCTGTAAAGAAAGTAATGCTTATAGGCTCCGGTCCAATAAAGATAGCCGAAGCTGCAGAATTCGACTATAGCGGCAGCCAGGCTCTCAAGGCGCTACGTGAAGAAGGAATAGAAAGTATACTTGTAAATCCAAATGTTGCAACTGTTCAGACAAGCTACAGACTTGCTGACAAGGTTTACATGCTACCATTAAACACAGATTTTGTAAGCAGAGTAATAGAGCGCGAAAGGCCAGACGGAATAATGGTAGGTTTTGGCGGGCAGACTGCTCTATCGATAGGAGTTTCACTCTACAAGAAAGGCATATTATCTAAATACAATGTAAAGGTGCTTGGCACACCTATAGAAGGAATTGAAAAGGCGTTGAGTAGAGAGAAGTTCAGAGAGACAATGCACAAGCACCATATACCTGTACCTGAAAGCAGAAGTGCAAAAAGCGAAGAGGAAGCTCTTAATGCTGCAAGTGAAATTGGCTACCCGCTGATGATAAGAGCAAGCTTCAACCTTGGTGGCAGGGGCTCTTCAGTAGTGAGAAGTAGAAAGCAGTTAGAGAACGCGCTCAAAAAAGCATTCGCGCAGAGCGGCATTGGTGAGATACTACTTGAAAAATATCTAGAAGGATGGAAAGAAATAGAGTATGAAGTTGTAAGAGACAAGTTTGGAACTGTGGCAGTGACAGCATGCCTTGAAAATCTTGACCCGATGGGCATACATACGGGAGAATCTATAGTTGTTGCACCTACCCAGACGCTTGACAACTATATTTACCAGAAGATGCGTAGCGTTGCAATAGAAGTTGCAGAAGCGATAGGGCTTGTTGGCGAATGCAACGTGCAATTTGCGCTCGATCCAAAGAGCTACAATTTCTATGTAATAGAGACAAACCCTAGAATGTCGCGCTCCAGTGCTCTAGCTAGCAAAGCTACTGGCTATCCTCTTGCATATGTAAGTGCAAAGCTTGCATTAGGCTATAGACTCCAAGATATTAAGAACAGCGTTTCAAAGGCAACAACAGCATTGTTTGAGCCAAGCCTTGACTACATAGTCGTAAAAATACCAAGGTGGGATCTAGAGAAGTTTGAAGGTGTAAAAAAAGAAATAGGTACAGAGATGAAGAGCATTGGCGAAGTAATGGCTATAGGTAGAAGTTTTGAGGAAGCACTTCAGAAGGGCATAAGAATGCTTGACATAAGTGAAATAGGAGTGGTTGGTGGGCGCATATACAACTCAAAAATGAGCGCAAAAGAAGCCATTCGAAAATTGAAGGAGAAAAGATACTGGCCGCTCTATGCGGCAAAAGCCTTCAAAGAAGGTGCAACGGTGGAGCAAGTTTTTCGTGCTACATTGATAGATAGGTTCTGGCTGGAAAAGATCAAACATTTAGTTGAAATATATGAAGCCTACAAAAAGGGCGAAAAAGGTGTAGATATAGCATCAATGAAGGCGCTCGGCTTTGCCGCGACACAGCTGGGCAATAGTAGCGATGATGTGATTATAAAGCAGATAGACACCCTTGCTGGGGAATGGCCTGCAGATGCAAACTACCTTTATTCTACATATTCAGGCAGCGAGGATGATATAAGACCAAAGAAAAATGAGAGAAGATTACTTATAGCAGGTGCTGGCGTATTCAGGATAGGCGTGTCTGTAGAGTTTGATTGGTCTGCAGTATCACTTGCAGAAAGTGCAAAGCGCTATTTCGACAAAGTGGCGATAATCAACTATAATCCAGAAACAGTTTCTACAGACTGGGATATAGTGGATGAATTGTATTTTGATGAACTTACTGAAGAAACAATAACAAATATATATAGGAAGATGCATTTCGACAAGCTTGCGCTTTTTGCAGCAGGCCAGATAGGCAACACACTCTCAGAAGCACTGCAAAAGAGAGGCGTATCATTTCTTGGCACATTAGCAAGAAGCATAGACATAGCAGAAGACAGGGAGAAGTTCTCAAAGCTGCTTGAGAAACTAGGCATAATGCAGCCTGAATGGGTTAGCGCAACGTCTATAAACGAGATAAAGAAATTCGTAGATGATGTTGACTTTCCTGTGCTTGTCAGGCCTAGCTACGTGCTCAGTGGCTCTTCGATGAGAATAGCACGCTCATGGAGTTCACTGAAGAGATATATTAGCGGCGCGCATGCAATTTCTCCGGAGCATCCTGTAGTAGTTTCGAAATTCATGAGCGATGCAGTCGAAGCTGAACTAGACTGTGCTGGCGATGGAGAGAACGTTATAGGTATAACGCTTCAGCATGTAGAAGAGGCGGGTGTGCACAGCGGCGATGCAACAATCTTCACACCATACAGAAACAGTACAGCTTCACAGGAGCGCATGAAGGAAATAGCATTAAGGCTAACAAGCGAATTAGATATAAAGGGTCCTTTCAACCTGCAGTTCATAGTTAAGGATGATAAGCCTTATGTTATAGAGCTTAACTTGCGTGCAAGCAGGTCAATGCCATTCAGCTCAAAGTCTGTTGGAATAGATTTGATGGATTACTCACTGGAAGGAATATTTGAAAAATACCAATGGAACGGATTCTTCGAGCCCAGGCACATATCATATGCAGTGAAATCGCCACAGTTTGGATGGTCGCAGCTTAGAGGAGCATACCCATTCCTAGGACCTGAGATGAGGAGCACAGGCGAAAGTGCTTCACTAGGTACTAGCTTAAATGATGCTTTGATAAAGAGCTGGCTTGGCGTATCTCCTAACAACCTGCCAAAGAAGGCGGCGCTTGTTTATGGCAACTCTAACAAAGAAAGCCTTGAGGCTGCAGAAAAAGCATTGTCAAAGAGTGTAGATACATACACATTAGAAGGTTTTGAAATAGGAAGTGCAAACAGCATAAATGCGGAAAATGCAGCAGAAATGTTAAGTAATGGCAAGATAGACTTACTTGTTACAGACAACAACCTACTTAAATATGATTACATTGTGAGAAGGACAGCTGCAGACTTCAATGTTCCGATGATACTCAATGGCAGGCTGGGCAAAGCTATTGCAGAGGCAGCAAACGCAAAAACAACAGTATATGACCTTAGAGAGTACTGGAGAAGCAAAGGCGCAGATAAATAATGCTGAAGTCCAAATCAAAAGGTATATAAATCAATATTTAGCATATTTATAGAGAGTGATTTTATGATAACAGGAATAGATATAAACAAGGTAGAAGCATCAAGGCTCTCCAAAGACATGATAACAAACATGAAGTTCAACATAAACTTCGATGACGTTAAGATAGATAACGATAATGTTGAAGTTGCATTTACATTTGTGACCTCATACGAGGGCGGCGCTGAAAACTCACCAAAGAACGTTGGAGAGATAAGAATAAAGGGCAGCATAACATCAAAGGAAGACAAGAAGAGTATAGAAGAGATAGCAGATGCCTGGAAGAATAAGAAAACACTCCCACTCAACTTTGCAGAGAACATAATAAATCTATTAAACTTTGAGTGCGGAGCAAGAGGAACACTACTTGCTTATTCAATAGGCTTCGTTGCACCTCTTCCATTAACAAGGGCAAAGCTTCAGGAATCTAAATAAAGATAGTAGGATGTGAAATTTTATACCTATATCATGGAAACACCGCCTTTTTCGAGGTTCCTAATTGTATAACAACTTGTATTTACCAATGCAACTTGCGCTAACTTTTCCCCATTCTTCGATCGACCCTTCTACTGATGCAAACAAAGGATTTGGCTTAATTTAAAATTCTTATAAGTACTAGAATCCATAATTACTATCTCATTAGAAAAATCTCCAACTTCATTGACTAATTCGATTAAGTCATTCACATTGTCTCTATTAAAGATCAACGTAGAGATGCCTTTATTATATCTATTCATGAATACCCATACGGTTTTCTAAATTTTTAGACATGACTATTATTTTGCCAGCAACCTCAAGCAGATGAGTTTTATAGCCGATCCGTATTGCTTTATCAAATAGATAGAAGGCAACTGGATCCGCATTTAATTTGAAGTCTACGGCCCTTATATCACCTTTTATAATCTCATATAAAGTAGACAAATATCTATCATTTTTATCCATTTTAATTAATTCTTCTGCAATCTTCTTTGCTTCAAGAAATAGTTCTTTGACTTTTGCGTTGCCTTCCCTATCTTCCTCTAACACTTTTTCATATACTGTGGGTGGTTTTAGCCGCTTTGTAAACGGCTTGATTAGTTTCGAAATTACTATTGCAATATCGGCCAATGTGTTTATATAGTCCAAGTCACTCAACTTTTTAAATTCGTCTTTCTTTAATTCAGAATTTATTTGTAGAGATTTAATTTTTGTAGATACTGATTCAGAAAGCTTCTCTATGTCCTCTTTACATGCAGGACATGGCTGGAACTTCGCAGCTAAGTCTAATTTGTCACGTATTATTAGCAGACCATTTATAAGTTTTTGATTTTTTATATTTTGGTTATTCTCACTATTTTTCCTCTTAACCATTGTATCATCTTGGGTAATTGCTAAATTAATTTTTGCGCCATAATTCTTGGGGATGTTGAAAATTTATAAAACCTCGCTTCCACTAATTCAAAAATTT
>Ga0208548_100600_pt1 | contig 13764 bp, 15 predicted proteins | sample ECH_Chost_MetaG_FD_187133 | JGI IMG/M metagenome (GOLD analysis project Ga0208548, IMG submission 187133) | Hot spring microbial mat communities from Yellowstone National Park, Wyoming, USA - ECH_C host_MetaG (SPAdes) (version 2) | ecosystem: Environmental > Aquatic > Thermal springs > Hot... | reverse complement strand
CATTCCCCCCGGCCCCAAGGAGTTGGGGGGGGGTGGGGGTGCGTGATCCCTCAGGAGGGGTGCCGCAGCGGAATTAAGAGTGAGGATAAGTTACGTTATGGGTAAATACCTGTTAGCCATTCAAAAGAGTGAGGGACTTGACCTATTTATTTTAAAGTTTTAAATACCATATATGTTAAAGTGTAATGATGCGACGTGTCCGTAAACTGGACTCTTCCATTTGACGAGAAGCTGATCCCCAAGTCTTTGAGAGTGATCAGCCCACAATCTTACAAGGAAATCCACAGAGCCTCTGTGGACAATTACGTAAGGTTCTGGGAAGGAATAGCCTCCGAATTGGAGTGGTTCAAACCTTGGAACAAAGCGTTAGACGACTCCAACCCGCCTTTCTATAAGTGGTTCGTGGGAGGGGAACTTAACATCTCTTACCTCTCAGTCGACAGACATGCCAACAGTTGGAGGAGGAATAAAGTGGCCATAATATGGGAGGGGGAAGCTACGGAGGGGGAGAGGCCTAAGGAGAGGAGGATGATCACATACGCTGAGCTGCATAGGGAAGTGAACAGGATAGCTTACACATTGAGGGAGGTCTATGGGATCGATAAGCAGAGTAGAGTGCTGATCTACCTACCTATGATCCCGGAGCTACCCTTCTTCATGCTAGCATTAGCCAGACTGGGAAGTCCTTTCTCCGTAGTCTTCTCGGGTTTCAGCGCTGAGGCTTTAGTCGACAGGATAAATGACTTTGCACCCAGACTTCTCGTGACTGCAGATGGAGGTGTGAGGAGAGGTAAGGTAATAGACCTAAAGGGCATTGTGGACAAGGCCTTAGAGAAGTCCAATAACGTGAAGGACGTAATCGTGGTTGAGAGGTTAGGAAAGGGAGCCAACATGAAGGAGGGTAGGGATAGATACTTCGCTGACGTCATGAGGGAAGTCCCCCTGAGAGCGCAGGTAGATCCTGTTAAAGTTAAGTCTGAGGATCCCCTATATGTGCTTTACACCTCAGGCACCACAGGGAAGGCGAAGGGGATTGTCCACGACAATGGGGGCTATGCCACTCTGCTTCACTCAACTATGAACTGGGTTTTTGACTTAACGGATAAAGATGTATATTGGTGTACAGCAGACATAGGGTGGGTCACGGGTCACTCGTACATAGTCTTCGGCCCCTTAATCGAAGGGGCGACCACCGTGATCTACGAGGGTGCCCTAGACTTCCCCTCACCGGACAGATGGGCTTCCATCATCGAGAGGCACGGTGTGACGATCCTCTACACTTCTCCCACTGCCATTAGGTCCTTCATGAGGTATGGTGAGAAAGCATATAAGGGGAGAGACCTCTCCTCGGTGAGGTTAGTGCATTCGGTGGGCGAGCCCATAAATCCAGCAGCCTTCAACTGGTTCAGGTCTCTCTTCGGTGATATACCCTTCGGTAGCACTTGGTGGATGACTGAGACCGGGGGAATACTGATCAGCCACACTCCAGGCCTCTATATGATCCCCATGAAGCCTGGGACGAATGGAATGCCGATCCTTGGAGTGGATGCAGAGGTAGTTGATGACGAGGGCAAACCTGCACCTACAGGAACCAGGGGCTATCTAGTGTTGAGGAAGCCCTGGCCCGGTATGCCCCTAACGATCCAAGGCGACCCCGAAAGGTATGTTAAGGTCTATTGGTCCAGATTCCCCGGCTACTTCTATACAGGCGACTACGCAGTAAGGGACCAGGACGATTACATATGGGTGCTAGGAAGAGCGGATGAGGTGATCAAGGTCGCTGGTCACAGGCTAGGCACCTATGAACTCGAGTCAGCACTCATAAAACATCCTGCAGTGGCCGAGGCTGCGGTAGTGGGGATCCCGGACGAGATCAGAGGCGAAGTACCAGTGGCTTTCGTCACTCTCAAATCCCACAACGTTCCTAGCCGCGAGTTAGCGGAGCAACTGAAGGCGTGGGCGAGGGACATGGTGGGTCCCATAGCAGTGATCAAGGACGTTTACTTCGTGACTAAGTTGCCCAAGACCAGATCAGGGAAGATCATGAGGAGAGTAGTGAAGGCTGTGGCAATAGGAGGTAACGTGGGGGACGTCACCACTCTAGAGGATGAGGCGTCGGTGGATGAGGTGAAGAGGGCCATAGAGGAGTTGATGAAGGAGACTGAGAGGTTCGGGAAGAGCTGAGAGCAAAGGAACAAGTCCTCTCCTTAAGATGAGGCTCTTTTTAGCAAAATGTGCATCGGGCGGCGTGTCGAAATTGACATCATCAACTACAAATGTTGATCTCAGCTCTCTCCCAAAGGATCAACGCTACTCAGACTTGGTCATGTCTAAACTCCTGTTTAAAGCCTTGATCGCCCTCTTGAACCTGGTAAGCCTGCTCCTCAGCGAGGAGTGCACGGACTCGTTGGGGTTCACTGGGGAGAATACCGTGTGATCCCTCAACTAGAGATACACGCTGTGATCGTCACTGACCCACCTACCTCCTCGCGGTAGGTAGCTTCATATATACTTGAAGACCCTCTCGTCCCTATTGCGGAGAACAGAACGTGAAAACCCAGCGCAGGTGAAGCAAGTGAAGAGCAACCTGTAGAAAGCTCTGGCTTTGCTGAACAAGTAGGTCCGCATCTCGTCGACGACCTTCCCGTCTACTAGCCCCTTAGCGTTGTCCCAAAGCTCGACCAACTTGTCGAACCTCCTCTCACCTTTACACTCGACCTACGTGAACACCGTACCTAGGGGTACCCCAAGACCCTTGAGATAGCCCCATGCTCATCCCGTTGGAGTACATCCTCAGTGCCTCTCCCTACCTCCCCAGGAACGTCAGGGACTACCCCTCGTGGAAGACGAGGGAAGCAAGGTCAGTGATCAAGGAGGGAAAAGCGTTCCTCAAGGTCGTATTTGAGAAGCCCAAGGTCGAGGTGGAACCCAAGGGTAGCGTCGCCGTGGATGTAAATACGGCCGAAGTCGTGGTCGGGAGGGACAACGGGGAATACATCGGGATCCCAACGAGGCTAGATGAGGTCCATCATGAGAAGTCGTTAGCTGAAGCTCTTCAAAGTAAGTACCCCAGGAAGTCCAACAAGAAGATACTGAACAGGGTGAGGAGTTTCCGCGCAAAGGCTAGGAAGATCACGGAGGACTCAGCTAGGAAGGTCGGGAAGTGGGTCGTTAAGGAGGCAATCAGGATGGGAGCCAACGTGGTCGAGCTCGAGAGGCTGAAGGACTTGATCTAACGTGTCGGAGATCTTCCCGTCGAATACAGGGACAGGCTGAACCTCATGCAGTATAGGAGGATCCAGCACCGGGTTCAATGGCAGGCTGAGAAGAGGGGACTGACAGTCGAGTACGTCAGGCCAAGATACTCCTCAATCACGTGCCCTAGGTGCGGGCAAAGGATGGTCGAGGTCTCCCATAGGTACCTCAGGTGTCCCTCCTGCGGTTATGGGAACGACCGCTATGTGAGCGCGATCACGAACTTAAATGGGAGGGGTTCTCTGACCCCCTCGATTGTCCCTCGAGAGATGTAAGAGCGAATCGATGGTGGGAACGATGAACCGCCCTGGGAGGGAACCCTTCCAGGGCGGGGAGGAGGTCAGTGTTAAACCTCTATTCTCTTTCCTCAATACCATTAAAACTCTCTGGGCAACTTCAAATAACGCAAAAGGCTTTGATTCGTCATGCTAACCACTACATGATGCTTCAAGTCTACTCGCCATTTAACGGTATGTAATTTGCGATGTGAAGCTAGACAGGTGTCGATATTGTCAGCACTAAGCTGCGAAATCGTCTTCTGACGAGAATAGTTTACAAGGGGTGAATAGCGCTACACTCTCAAAGGGAATGCCCTAACCCTATGGCTTGTACCTTAATGACCACACCATTGATACACTGGATCGGGGACTACGAAAACTTTTTATATTTTAGGGTAACCCTAAATTCGATAAAGATGTTGTCCTTATGGCAGATCCTGAACCCGCAAGGTAATCTACCCCTCTGGCTAATACTAGTCACTAGTCTCATTTTGGGTCTCCTACACGGAGCTACCCCAGATGAGCATACGTGGCCCATAACTTTCAGCTACGCCATAGGGAGCTACAGTTCCAGGAGAGGAGCTAAGGCTGGATTCCTGTTCTCACTCGGCTTCACTGCCCAACGTTCCCTTCTAACCACATTGGGTTTTCTGGGTCTAGCATCCTTTTACAGGACCTTAAACCTGGACGGACCTGTTTACATAATTGTAGGCCTTGTCATGACAATAGCAGGTTCATACGTAGTGAGGGGGAAGTACTTGCATATTCCACTGGACTTATTCTTGAGAGGAGAGCGTCATCATTCCGATCAGGCAGAGCGAGTTCCTCTTCACGAGGAGATCAGGGAAGTGCCTCTCAGGATGACAGTGATACACGGCCTGATAGCGGGGTTCGGCTTCGGAGCATATGCGACCATAATCACATTCGTCTTAGCTCCGCAGGTTCCCAACGTCGTTTATGCTCCACTACCAGGCTTAATGTTCGGGTTGGGGACTATGTGCATGCAGATCATATTTGGGGCAGCCTTCGGCGCTATCCTGAGATTGAAGGGAATGAGTCAGGAGGAGGTGAAGACTGTGGGGAAGAAGACCGCCGGGAAGACCCTATATTACGGAGGGATGGCTTTTGTGGCGGCTGGAGTTCTCGTAGTTACTTTACCTTTAGTGGACAATTGGGCAATTGGGACGGGAAATCCCATACCCAACCTTGATGCAATCAACATAGGTTTCCTCTTAGTGGTATTGGTAGTGGGAGTGATCGGAATATATAGTATGATCGCCAGTTACAGGGAGGTCAGTAAAACTAGGAGGCTATTGAAGTAGGGATTCGTTAGATCCTCGTGCCGAAAGCCCTGCAGATTCTTTCACGTGCGCACCTTTAGGTGATGAGGAAATAGAACCTAGAAAACCCTAGTGGATTGAGGATAAGGTCTTATTCTCGGAATAGAGGAGTGTACTGTGGCCACTCGCCTCTCTACCGGCATTCCCACCTTCGACAAACTGATCGAGGGCGGGATCCCGCAGGGCTTCATGGTGGCTCTCACTGGAGAGCCTGGAACTGGGAAGACGATCTTCTCACTGAGCTTCACGGCTCAAGGCCTTAAGGAGGGTGACATTTGCATCTACGTCACCACAGAGGAGAGCAGGGAGTCGGTTGTATCACAGGCCTCTCAATTCGGTTGGGACTTCCAGAGGTATCTCGATAAGAAGATAATAGTCATAGATGCGTTGCTCAGGGAGAAGGGAGACGAATGGTCCCTCAATGAATTAACGCCTGAGGAGATGGTGAAGAAGGTAATAGAGGCCAAGCAGAGGCTAGGTTATGGAAGGGCCAGGCTAGTTATAGACTCTCTCAGCGCTTTCTTCTTGGACAAACCAGTGATGGCTAGGAAGATAAGTTACTACGTTAAGAGAGTACTCTACAAGTGGAACTTCACCACGTTAGTCGTCTCACAGTATGCTGTCACCACATCTCAAGCTTTCGGCTTCGGCGTGGAACATGTAGCGGATGGCATAATCAGGTTCAGGAGGGTCATAAGGAACGGGGAACTCAGGAGATACATGATCGTGGAGAAGATGAGGCAGACGGACCATGACAGACACCTATGGAACTTCGAGATAATTAGAGGGAAAGGAATAGTCCTGAGGAAGACCGCCGCACAGGAAGAGAGGGAGAGCGTAGAAGGTGTAGCTGGTCAACGCAGCGAGTCATAGGTAAACCACCCCGCCCTTACGGGAGGCGTATTCCACCCCCTTAACCCACATTAAGATAAACCTTCTTTACGATGATGGGGGTTAAGGGGCGTAAAGCCCCGCCAAGGGGATGCACATCCCCCTATACTTAAAAATATTCCTTATTTCCTTATTTTATTATCTAGTGAAGCTAACTACATTTTATTATCTAGTGAAGCTAACTACGCCTTTCCCCAGCTCGACTGGGAAATGGGACTATGGGAGTGGGATCAATACCTTCAATCCCTTCTCATGGAACCAGGGGTTATGGACGAAGGTTCCCCACTTACGTAGGGGTAGTCCTCTGATCCACCCGACTGCCCACCAGGTGTAACCCCTCACGGTGGGAACCGTGAACCGCCCCGGAACCTTCCAGGGCGGGGAGGAGGTCAGCTCTAGGCGGATAGGCAATAAGACGTCTCTTCAATAGCCGAAAGGGTCGAATTTCTGCTCCTCTACCGAATTCCAATGAATTTCCTGAGGCTTTCCGTGTACTCCGTTAAAGGTATCATTCCTTCCCTACTCATTCCCTTAATTAGGTCCCCTACCTTTACTTCCCTTCCCGGGACCTTTAGGTCCTTCTGTATTTCAGAAAGCGGTATTGCGACAAAGGGTCTAGTCATCAGGTCAGGATGGGGTAGGCTGATCATTTCGTCCTGTCTGACCAAGTCCCCATAGATTACGAGGTCTAGGTCTATGCTCCTTTCCGCGTATTTATCCTCCTTTCTCTCCCTCCTTAAGTGACTCTCTATCCTCCTCAGTACCCCGAACTTCAGGGATATCGGGTCCAATTCCGTGAACCCCTCTACTACGCAGTTGAGATAATCGGGCTGAGGAGTTGTGGAGATGGCCTTAGTCCTGTAGACCGTGGAGATCGCCGTGAGGTCCACCTTCTTGGATAAGAGCTTCAGAGCGGCCATTACGTTCTCTTCTGGGTTCACATTAGATCCCACGGCCACGAAGAACCTATTTCCCGTTCTCCTCTTGATCACCTGAACGCCCACGCTCCTAGCTCCCGTTAAGGCACCTGGCTTCTCCACCTTCACCCTCACTTTCCTGACCATCGGGTCCTCTAGACAGAGTTGAGCCACCCTATCGGCCAGGGTTTCCAGGAGGTAGAAACTCGATTTCGAGACGAACTGGATCACCCCGTTCTTTATGGCCTTGTAGTCCACCGTTCTCTGGATCATGTCAGTCTTCACAGCATCAGAGAGGTCAGCCCAGAGGTCTATGTTAATGAGAACTCTCTGCTTCTCCGCTCTCTCACGTGGGTTAACGCCTATTATACACTCGACGGAAAGGTCACTTATGGTTATCCTGTGGAGCCCCAAGTTAAATGCCCTCCGCACGCGGGATCAGGTGTTCTCCTCCGTCTACGAATATCACCTGTCCTGTGATGAAGTCTGACATCAATAGGAACTCCACGGCTGCAGCTACCTCAGCTACAGATCCTATCCTCCTTAAGGGGTTCCTCGTCTTCAGACCCTCTAGGTACTTCTCGTCCTTTCCAGTAGGAGGGAGGATCAGCCCTGGCGCCACAGCGTTCACTGTGAAATGCGGGGCCATTTTCAGGGCTAACGCCTTAGTCAAAGTCTCTAGGGCCTTCTTACTGAGGAAGTAGGGGAACCTATCGAAATTGTAACCGTTAATTATGGTGTCCAGGACGTTTACTACCTTCCCTTCCTTAACTCGCCTGAAGAAAGCCAGGGTCATGAAGAGGGGGGACCACGCATTCACATCCATGACTCTGACTAGGTCTCTGTAGCTGAGTTCTTCAACTCTCCCCTCTGGGAAGATCGAGGCATTATTGATGAGGAAGTCCAAGTTCGAGGCTACCTCAATGGCCTTATCGATCAGGGTCGTTGCCGAATCAGGTTCAGAGAGGTCTCCTTGGATAGTCCAGGTTTTTACCCTAGCCTGCCGCAGCTCCTGGGCTAACTGCTGCGCCTGATCTGCGGAAGTGTTGTAATGGATCACAACGTTAACCCCGTCCATGGCTAAAGCCCTACAGATCTCCTTGCCCACCCTCTTAGCCCCTCCGGTTACAAGAGCGGTTTTCCCTCTCAATTCCCTCCCGAACATCGCTTAATCCTCTCCCATTGGCGTATAATGCGTTGCGCTTTTCCATTAAGATAGAGCTTTCCTATCGGTGGATGGAAGGTAGAGGATGTGGACTGAATTGGACTCAAAGGACTTAGTCCTGTCCCCTCATGATTTCGATAATAGAGGTTCAGTGGTTCGCTTTTAGTCGAGATAGGAGATGATTCCTTAAGATCCATGTAGGCTCAGCCCAAAGGGATGAGAGAGGGAAATGCGAACTCCGTGTATTTCAAGGGGTCTGGCGATCACCAGTGACCAGGATGAGGGGATCGCTCGGTATCGGATCCTCTACACCTACTAGCTCTGCAACTAGATGGGCGGAATTAGGAGAATCAGACTTTCACTGAGTTCTCACGGATTGTATCTAACCATCATCCTCATTCCCCCGGCTCCCCACGCTGTCTACAGGAGCTCCCTGCCAGGACGTGAAGAGCCTTATGGAGTTCATCCTCCCTTCCCGTTGCTCCTTGAGTTCACATTGGAGTTCTCTCCTAAATGCCGATGCTGACGGTAAAGGTTATGAATTTCACCGCTTCTCATTGTTTTTAGTTGTTCCTAAACTACAAACTCCGATGAGCAGGACAGGGTAATGAGGGAAAAGGGAGTTTTGATGGGCATATTGCATCCGCTTGCCTAATTGCCTTAAGGGATTAGGAAAGCTAGATCGCCATATCCAACACAAAAACTTCACGATCTATCCGTAATCGCTTACTGCGGCGTGGAGACGAGCGATGAGGGGTAAACTGACAAAAAGAACAACAAGCCTCGCCCTTCACGGTAGACCCAAAAACTCCTGTACTTAAGTGCAATCGATTACGCTGAACTACGGGAATTTTGGGTCCACCGTTCACGGTAGACCCAAAATCACCTCCTTAAAAATAAATCTATTGTATTAATAAGTGTTTCTAATAGCTTAAATAGAGAATTTTCTAGATTGAATAAATCACCAGGAAACAAAAGAATTAGTAATAACCTGAACTCTTCCCTTCTCGCCATACCCTTAAATACGGTGTACAGGGAGTAAAAGATCATGGCTAAAACGAAGATCAGCATGCGGAAGACGAACTTAGTGGAACTGGTGAAGGGAAGGAAGGCCTTGATGTTCCGGTAAGAAGTCTCTATGGGACTCCTTACCTTGTCGTACAACTTTAACACCTCCTTCTTCGGTAGGTCGAGATTAGTCCCCCTAGCAAAGTAAACAACCTTCTTCCTCTTAATCTTCTCACTACCATAGACCGAAAGCCTGAACTTAACCTGCTCATCCCTCCTATGCCTCTTACTATTTGTCATATACTCTCCATCAAACTCCTCATAGACCTTCACGTCCCCAACAGGCACAGCAATTATATACTTAAACTGTGAAATGAAATTGAGCACATCAACTGTGTAGAAACCTGCGTCAAGAGTTATCAACCTTATCTTGAACCCCATTGCAGTAACCTGCTCCACGAGGATCTTCACGATGTAGTCCTTGGTCATCTCGTTTACTTGTGTGACGAAAGCCAGTAGGAGCACTTTCCCATTATGTTTAGTCGTTGCAGTGGCGTAGTTCCATGAGTTTCCCTTTTCCGAGCTTCCGAGTCCTTCCACCGGTTTCCCGTACCAGGTTTTGGTGGTCCAGTCTATTGAAATGTCTATTTCCTTCTCTCCCTTCAGCGTCTCTAGGGATATTTTCCTCATTTGTTGCAAGAGTTTCTAAACTACTTCTACACCTTGCTCCTCTGCGTAGTTCCTCACGGTTTGTGATGACACGTTGTATGCGCTTGACTTGTTTTCTATGGAGTCGTTCCATAAACATGCTGAGATTAGCGTTTTCTCTACGTTCTCTGCCTTTTTCCCTTGGAAGTCTAATATGGAAAGTAATTATACCCTATTTGTTGAGTGTTATTTTGGTGGGGAAGACCAGGTGTTATCATCCTGGTTCACCTTGTGATAATACCGTCTTCCTCACCTTAAGCCTTTCTTCAATTTGTTGAACTCTTTATATTGTTATAAATTCCATTTATCTTCTACAAAGCTAATATTACCTTATCGAAAGTATTTTTGTAAAATGATTTTGGGTCTACCGCAGAGAGGCGAGGCTTTTCGCCCCCTTAACCCCCAATTTTTGTAATTTTCTCCATTTCCCCCACAGCTGTAAGCAGTTCTGAAATTAACGAATTAAGTCTATCCTCCACGATAGAGTAGTAGATAAAGGCTTATAAATAATTCATGCTTCTCGTTTCCCAGCCTTTTATTAATTGTCATCAATATACTAGGGAGCTCCCGATTAATATCTCTTTGCAGAGTTTATACATATGAGAATTGAAGACAGAGATAAAAGGGTATTTGATAATTGAGAGTAATGATTATTTAGAGAAGTTTTAGAATTAATTACAAAGAACATTCAAGAAAAATCTAAAGAATTTCTCCTATAAACTTTCTTATGAGACCCAGTCTCCTAAATAAACACTATACAGTTTTTGGATCCGCACTACTATATATAAGATATGTTTAAAAGGAGTTTTATACATACATCTTATAGTAGATTGGGGGTTTAGCGTGTTAAGGGTCTTTAATAAAGATATACATGAAACGGCGTCAAAGATATTTAGTGATGGAATTATGACATTAATTATGTCAATCATCATAACTAATAGTAATATATCTGAAGAGGAATTAGAGAAAAAAGTTGAAGAGAAACTTCATTTAGACAATATTCCAGAAATTGTTAAAGAGAAGGTTAAGATACTTGAGGATCTAAGAGTAATTGAAAGGAAAGGTAATATAATAGTTTTGACTAGCTTTGGATTAAAAGTTAGTAAAATATTAAAAGATATGTTAAAAGTTTATTACGAAACTTTTACTTCTCCAAATTTGAAAAAGCATTAATTCTAGCTTCTAGATATTCCTTTAATTTTTCACAAAGATCTCTTTGTGCCGCTTTAGCATTTAAACAATTATTATTAAGAATCTCAAGTATTGTTTTATCCTCTTCTGCTAGTATTCTAGCCCTAATTTTATCAGTTTCTGATTCTCTCTCAAATCGAATGAGTATAAAAGTGATTATGATAATAGTAAGGAGATACGCGATTATCGTTAAGAAAATGTAAAGAGAAGAAAGATGAGTGAAAGCCTCAGTTATTACCGAAACTACACTTCCTCCAGTAATATAACCAACAGCTTTACCAATATCAGTAATTTTAACCATTCTTACCTATAAGGTTATCTTAAATTTTCCTTTAAATATTCAGATATTTCCCTATATTTATGCTTCTCATATTGCCTCTCAAAAGGGATTGAAAGTGAAGTTAAAGGTTTGAAAGTGAACAAGCTCATCTATTAATGGTAAACTTTAAATGTTTACAGAAGAAGAAAACAATATGGTAAGCACTGTTATATCAATAAGAGTTGATGAGAAGTTAAAGAAAGAGTTGGAGGAATTGGGAATAGATTACGCTGAGCTTGTTAGGAAGTACTTAGAGGAAGTTGTAAGGAAGGAAAATTTGAAGAGGGAATTAAAAGAGGCAGATAGGATAAGGGAAGAGCTTTTAAAAACTCACGGTTATTATTCTTCTTCAGCAGAATTAATTAGAGAAGATAGGGATGACTATCATTGATACTTCTGCGGTCTTTGCACTTTATATTCCAGAAAAGTTGAGTGATTTTGCAAGAAAAGAGATGGAGAAAATAGAGGAGTGCTATTTCCTGGACTTAATATTTTACGAATTTCCTAACGTTATACGAAAAAGGATTGTCAGAAATGAGTTAAGCGTTGATAAGGGTGAAGAAATACTAGAAAGAGGTTTGTCCTACATAAATTTGTGCAAAGTGGTAAGCGGAAAGGAATTGACTAGAACAACGTATGAATTGAGCTTAAAGTATAACTTAACGACTTACGATGCTGCACTAATATCTTTGGCTGAGAAGGTAAACGATGTGATATTGACTACTGATGAGAAGCTGTTAAGAGGAGTTAGAAATTATCCAGAAATTTCAAAGTATTTTTTATTACATTATTAAAATACTTAATAATCTATAATATTAAGTTCTTTATATCGTTGTAAATGCCACTATTTTTCATAAACACTATATTATCCAGTCAGAATTATTTTTATATCATGATTTTGGATCTATCGGAATTGGAGGTGGGCCAGGCTAACAATCAAGCTTTACGCTCAGGAGGCGAAACAACTTCCACCCCAGTCAGATCTGTATTACATAGATCTGATTAATATGTTTTTATATAAGAGGCTAAGCATGCGTGCCTACTCATAGATAATCCTCGTTATACAAATATAAATAACTTAATGATGATACTATCTTCACACTTCTAGTAACTACTTAAAAATTTATTTTACTGTTAGGAAGTATCCTTTAAGATGGATAAGAAAATCTACGATGAAGTAATTAAGCCTTTTGGTTCTTATGAGAGATTTAAGAAGAGGGTAGATGATATAAAGGCTGAGATAGAAATCAGAAAGAGGATAGGTAAAACATCTGAAGAAATGTTCGTAGAACTTTACGGGATATGGGAAAAAGAGTATATTAAAGCATTTAACGGTGATGTAAACAAAGCTAGGGAACATTTGATGAAGGTGAGAGAGTGGAGAAGATCTCTGAGGCCCTACAGAGGTTGATAGAAGCGTTAGAAAAAGCTAATTGTAGATATGTGATAGTAGGAGGTTTAGTTGCAATTCATTATGGTAGGAATAGAATAACTCAAGATATTGATGTAGTTGTAGATACTGACGAAGTAGAACTACTTATCTCAACACTTAAGGATAAAGGTTTTGAATTTTCAGAGAGTGATCTATTAGAGGCTTTTAAAGAGAGGAGTAGAGTTACGTTGTTTTTTCCGGGAAATGTCTTTTTTCATGTTGACTTAAAATTTGTTAAGGATGAACTTGATTACGAAGTCCTTAACGGAAGGATTAGGGGAGAACTTTTAGGGATCCCTTGTTGGATTGAGAGCATAGAAGATATCGTAGTGGCTAAACTTATCTATGGTAGTAGTCAAGATGAAGAGGATATTATCGCGATATTGTTAAATCACGGTTTAAATGAAAGGGTAAAAGAGAAGGCTAAAAGGTTTGGAGTTTATAGCAAATTATGCGGAATTGCAGAAATGATAGGACTAACATGTTAACAAAATGACATAGTACCATTATTGAGAGTGTCGTCATTAAGCTATAAATGGGCAAGTGAGCTTATAAGGGCATAAGTAACGTTATAGTTTAACTATTTTTTACTAAACAAAATATATAAAAATCTCATTTCGCCCTTTACTTATCTCTTAATAATAACACCACATGGGCCTCATAAATTTTCATTAATTTAAATAATCATGTAGAATGTGCTTTATAGGAAAATCTTTCCGTAGACCTTATTTATATATTACACAAAAGGTAGTAAAAAATTACTATAGTGATGAGAAACTCAAAAATATTAAAGAAGCATTATTGCTATCAACTTATTTTCAGTCATCTCAACCATTGTCTCTCTAACTCCTTCTCTCCCAATGCCGCTTTTCTTAAATCCGCCGAATGCTAGTGAGTCCCACCTTAATCTCGTACTATCATTTATGATAACAGCACCAAACTTTAACTCTCTACTTAACTTTAAAGCCTTATTTACATCATTAGTAAAGATTGCAGACTGTAAGCCATACTCGGTTGAATTGGCTATTCGTATTGCCTCATCATCACTCTTAACACTCACAATTGGTACTATAGGTCCGAAGACTTCACTCTTTAGGACTAGCATATCCAGTGAGGGATTGGTTACCATAGTCAGTGGGAAGAAACTTCCACTCTCTGGACCCTTATTGAGGATTTCAACCTTTCCACCCTTAGCTTTAGCGTCTGCTAATACACTGTTTAAGTTCTCAACGCTCTCTTTGTTGATTACTGGTCCAACGT